>LLEO01000148.1_pt1 | contig 11549 bp, 10 predicted proteins | sample 595861 | NCBI WGS metagenome assembly LLEO01 (sample SAMN02919315, study PRJNA255460) | bioreactor metagenome | biome: chemostat; feature: culture 2012_25.1; material: sediment; isolation source: day35 25degC chemostat 2012 inoculated with Wadden Sea sediment taken from... | place: Germany: Bremen ... | reverse complement strand
GGAAACACCCAAAGACCCGAGCAAAGGCTATGTCGCCCTGCTGGCTGGAGTGTCAACGCCATAAAAGCCGCCCAGAAGTTCGACCGTCGTTATATTGTGGTTGCGCCTGATTGGGCCGCTGATTTTTGTGAAGCAAATAATATCCCTTACATTCCATGGGATTTCGCGTGGTTAAACGACACGTCCATAAAAATCGCCCAACGGCTCAAGGATGAGGGCGTCGATGTGGCCATCCCCTTGTTCGAAGAAACTGTCGAATGGGCCGGTGCGATAAACTCGGTGCTTATGGAGCAGCCCCGCATGTATGGGCAATCCATCTTATTTCGGGATAAGGCGTTGATGAAGCGGCGCGCCCAGTTGGGGGGTATACGTGTAGGTATTTTCGAGGAAGCCCACGAAAAAGATGACATTATCCGCTTTATGAAGCGCGTTAACCAGACGTTGCTGAAGCTCGACGGTGACCCGGATGATCCGATCCATGTGAAGGCCTTCGACAAGGCTGGCTGCCTTGGACACCGCATGATCCGCGACATCGAAGATATCGATAAAATTCCGCAAGAAGAATACCCCCTGCTGATGGAAAGCCACCTTGACGGGGTGGGGAGTTCGCGGTGGAGGCCTGGATCCATGATGGCGAGATCAAGTTTTTGAACATTTCGGAATATGTCACGCTCGGCTATTCCGTCTTTGTGCCCGCCACAAAAGAGCTTGAAAGCTGGCGCGAAGCGATCACCAAGCAGATCGAGAAATTGATCAAGACCTTTGACATCAAATTCGGTCAGATCCATCCGGAATATTTCGTGACCTCCGACGGGGAAATGTACTTTGGTGAGATTGCTTATCGCCCACCCGGTTTTAAAGCGTTTGAGTTGATTGAGAGAGCTTACGGCTTTAATGCCTATCAGGCCTCTATTTTGGTCTTTGACCCCAAAAGCACCAAAGAAGAGGTAGAGGCCTTTTTCCCTCGCGCGGTTGAAGACGCGAAAGGGTATGCGGGCTGCTTTGGTGTGTACCCACGGCGTCGCGTGGTCAGCAAGCTCGACATGCCGAAAGAAACAACGGAACACCCGTATTTTGACCATCATGAGTTGATTGAACCCGCGCAGGAAACCGTGCCGGATCGATCTGCCTTCGGCACGCACTGGGATTGGTGTTTTTCTTTGGGGATGATCCGATCAAGTTGCGCGATCTGCTCAAAGAGCAGGAGGAGTTGGACTTTTATGTCTAGGAAGCGTGGTGCTGCACGCGCAACATCAGCTTAACTCGACCTGAAATGCGTCAAGGATTTCATTTTCATTCGGTTCGCTTTGTCACGATTTTGACATGAGCGAGCCGTTACCGGTTGGGTGACGCTCCACGTGAGCGACCGTAAGTTCGAACCCGCCGGGGCGGTTTATTTTTTGGTCACAAAGGTCAAGCCCAGCGCACCAAGCGCGAACAGGACAATGATCGGGGTAATGCCAATTTGTTGCGATTGGCTCAGGCTGGTGATCGCCCCCACGCTCAAAGGCGCGATAAAACTTGTGGCCCGACCGGTGAGCGCAAAAAGTCCAAACGCCTCCCCGACTTCTGTTTTCGGGACCTGCCGGATAAGCAGGGTGCGCGATGCCGCTTGCAACGCGCCGCCGGCGGCGCCAATAAGCGCACCCGCGACGTAAAAAAAATGTATTGCGGTGTGGCACTGCCGTCCTCAAGGGGCAGGATGAAGAACGTGTTTTCAGTTGTTGTCGACACCACCAAAAGGCATGTCAATATCAGTGTGTAGCAGCAAAGGGTCACCACAAACTTAGGCCCATCCTTTTGTCTGCAAACGCGCCGGCTATAGCGCCAAGGACGCCAGCTGCGGCCGCAATGATGCCAAAGATGCCAACCTCAAGGATGGAGAGGCCGAGCACGCCACCGGCGTAGATGCCGCCAAAAGCATAAAGCCCGTTTAGGCCATCACGATAAAACATTGAGGACAAAAGATAGGCGAAATAGCTTTTGCGCCGGGGCAGAGTTTTGAGCGTGGTGCCTAACTTGAGCAGGCCATTGCGCACGGCATTTTTGACCCGTGCGATGCGCGGCACATCTGGCGTAAACACAAACATGGGGATCACAAAGGTCACATACCAAATTGCGGTCAATGGCCCGGCAGCCCGATCCCCTTCATGTGCTGCCGGGTCCAGCCCGAGGATCGGTGTGAGCCCGAAAAATGTTTTGCCTGTTTCCGGTGAGGCTGACATCAGCGTCAGGATCATGATCAGGCCAAAACCCCGCCGACATAGCCCAGCGCCCAGCCAAAGCCAGACAGGAGGCCAATATTTTCATCTTCCGCCAAATTGGCCATCATCGCATTGTTGAATACTGTGGCAAATTCAAAGCCGATAATGGCAAGGAAGACGCCGATTGCGGCGTAGAGCACCCGGATTCGGTGCCCGGGACAGCGAAATACAGCAAAACGCTGCCGAGCACCGCGAAGATTGAAAAGAAAGCAATGTAGGGCTTGCGTGGTCCCGTCGCGTCAGACATGGCGCCTAAAAAGGGAGCCATAATGGCGATAACCAAGCCGCCAAAGCCAATGGCATACCCCCACATGGCTTGGCCATCCACTGCATTGTCAGCGAGTTTGGTGGCGAAATAAGGCGCGAAGATAAAGGTCAGGATAAGCGTGTGAAACGGCTGGGCCGCAAAATCAAAAAACATCCAGGCCAGCTGCCCGGCACGCGAACGTGCCGGACGTCGTGCGATATCTGCTTGGGTCGCCATTAGCCTTTGGCCAAATCAGAGAGGAGACCTGCGGCCACTGACAGTTTCGAGACGCCCCAGGGTCGTATCCGTGATGTTTTCAACCATCTCACGTGTGCGGGAAATATCAGCTGAGCGGGCATTATTCCAATCGGCAAATGCTTTTTTCACGTCATTTGAGTCGAAGGCCAGCACATCAAGGGTAATGTCGCGTTGGGCACGAATCATATTGGTCATTGCCCGGTCGAGCGCCAAACGATCATAATAGTCATGCACCGCGATTGTGTGGATCTGTTCGGTGATCCGGCCCAGTTTGAAGTTCGCCAATATCGCAAAATAGGCCCGCGCCGCGTTTTCAACGCTCGTCTCTGCCCGTTCAGCGATTAGTACGATTTCTGTGGCCAATGTGAGAGCGGAAAGCTGTGCCACACGCTTGGCCAATGCCTCAGGCGCTCCACCGTTAACAAAGCTTTGGGTTTGGGTTTCTACGCTTTGGGTGATGAATTCAGGCAACAGCTCATCAAGCATGCCGCGGATAATATCGATCCCCTCGGCATAGCGTTCCACCACATTGGATAGACCAGCTTCCAAACTGACATTGCGGATAAACCAGGCTGTTTGCTGCAGCAACAGACTGCGCAGCTCATCGTAAAGCGCCAGTTGGGTTTGTCCTGACATTTTGTTGTCCAGATCATCAATGGCTGCGTTCATATCCGTCAGGCCAAAGCTGTCGCGGGCGGCGGCATAGGCTGCGGCCACTTGCGCGGGATCAGACCCGGTTGAAGAGGCAACACGGTGAACGAAATCAGGGCCACCGCGATTGATCATCGCATTGGACAATACGGTCGCGATCACTTCACGCCGCAAGCGGTGATTGGTGATGGTCTCGGGATATGTTGCTGTGAGTGTTTCGGGGAAGTAGCGGAACAGCTCTTTGCCCAAATAAGGGTCGTCCGGCACATCCGATTCCAGCAATTTGGCATAGAGGGTGTTTTTTGCGTAGGCTAAAATCACTGCCAATTCCGGCCGCGTCATGCCGCGATTTTGACTTTCGCGCTCCATCAAGTCGACATGTTTGGGCAAATATTCAACCTTGCGGTTCAGCTGACCGGCCGCTTCTAAGGATTTAATGAAGTCTGCATGGTAGGGCAGGTCGGCCACATCGCGCCGTTCGGCCAAGGAAATGGCAAGCGTTTGCAAATAGTTATTGCGTAAGCACAACTCGGCCACTTCGTCGGTCATGCTAGCCAAAAAGCTATTACGTTTGGCCATGTCAATGTCGCCATCGCGCACCAAACTGCCCAAGGCGATCTTGATGTTGACCTCAAGGTCAGAGGAATTCACCCCAGCAGAGTTGTCGATGGCATCGGTGTTGATGCGGCCGCCATTTTGGTCAAACTCGACCCGGGCAAGTTGGGTGATGCCTAAATTCGCGCCCTCGCCAATCGCTTTGGCGCCTACTTTCTTGGCTGTGATGCGGATAGCATCATTGGCGCGGTCGCCCGCATCGGCATTGCTTTCCGTTGTGGCGCGGACATAGGTGCCAATACCGCCGAACCAAAGCAAGTCCGCCTTTGCCTTCAAAATGGACTGCATCAAATTATTTGGGCTGATTTCATCTCGATCAATGCCGAGGGCAGCTTTGGCTTCTGGTGACAAAATAATAGATTTTGAGGAACGGGGGTAGATGCCACCGCCAGCTGAAAGTTTGGATTGATCATAATCTTGCCAAGAGGACCGTCCCATTTCAAATAGCCGTTTCCGCTCCGCGAAAGAATTGGCCGGATCGGGATTTGGGTCAATGAAAATATCGCGGTGATCAAACGCTGCAATCAGCTTGGTTTGGTCGGACAAAAGCATGCCATTGCCAAACACATCGCCCGACATGTCCCCAACACCGACAGCGGTGAAGGGCTGGGTTTGAATGTCGTGGTCCATTTCGCGGAAGTGGCGCTTCACCGCTTCCCAGCCACCGCGCGCCGTGATGCCCATTTTTTTATGGTCGTAGCCTACCGAGCCGCCAGAGGCAAAGGCGTCGCCGAGCCAGAAATTGCGTTCTTCAGAAATGGCGTTGGCAGTGTCAGAGAATGTTGCTGTCCCTTTATCTGCAGCCACAACGAGATAGGGATCATCGCCATCGAGTCGATTGACATTTTCGGGGGGGATGATTTCATCCACGTCGAGATTGTCGGTAATGTCGAGTAAAGAACCAATAAAGATCTTATAGGCGGCGATACCTTCGGCCATAAATTCTTCACGCGTCGGGTTTGTTGGCATTTGCTTGGGCACAAATCCACCCTTTGCGCCGACGGGCACAATCACCGCGTTTTTAACCATTTGCGCTTTGACCAGGCCCAACACTTCGGTGCGGAAATCTTCCGGACGGTCGGACCAGCGCAAACCGCCACGTGCAATCATGCCGCCGCGCAAATGCACGCCTTCGACACGTGGGCTATAGACAAAGATTTCGCGGAAGGGGCGTGGGTCAGGTAAGCCTTTGACCTTGGACGCGTCAAATTTGATTGCCAATGCCGGGCGGCGTTCGCCGTTAGGGCGTTGGAAGAAATTGGTGCGCAGGCTGGAATCGACCAAGTTCACAAAGCGCCGGAAAATTGTGTCGTCGTCCAGGCTGGTGATTTGATCTAGCGTGGCGCGGATGGTGTCCCGCGCCTTCTGCTCCACTACTTGTGCATCGTCCTCAAAATTTGGATTGTGCCGCGCATGGAACAAATCCACGATGGCTTTGGCTGTGAGTGGATGTTTGGACAAGGTTTCCCACATATAACGTTGGGAATAGGTGATGTCGGTTTGTTTCAAATAGCGCGACAAGGTTCGAATGATGGCGATATTGTCCCATGCCATGGCGGCAAACAGCGCCAATCGGTTATAACCGTCATTTTCAGCTTCTTTGTACCAAACTGCTTTCAGGGCCCGTTCAATAACGGGGGCGATTTCGGTCAGATCGCCCTCAAAGTCGGCCACTTTGAGGGTCATGTCGTGCAGCACACGGTCATCTTCATCTTTCGGGCTGACGGTATAGGTGCGCTCATTTACCACCATGAAGCCAAAGTTTTCCAGCAATGGCACCCGTGCGCTCAATGGAATGGCGGTGGAGCGGTGATAGATTTTCAAAGAATAGGCATTTTCGCGACGCGCATGTTTATCCAAGCGCAACTCGATCTTCACATCATCGTCGAGGCGCTTGAAATGTTCAATGTCATTCAACGCGTCGCCATAGGCATATTTTTCCTGATAGGCGATGGTAAATGCGTCCACATAAGGGGCGATTGAACGTGGATCATCAACCAACGACGCCAGCCAGTCACCATATGATCGGGTGAGATTGGTGATGTGTTCTTCCAGCTCTTCGCGATCGGGTTGAGGCGTTTTCCCGCCATTGCGCCCGAGAATAAAATGAACGGACGCCAATTCGCCTTCAGGGAAGTTTGGGTAAAAGGCAGAGACGCGCGCATCATATTTTTCCGCCAGATATTCGCCCACCTGCCGGCGAATGTGCGAATTATATTTGTCCCGTGCCATATACAGCAGCACCGAAACGAAGTTATCGAACGGATCGATCCGCGGCAAGACGCGCACGCGCGGTCGGTCTGCCAACTCAGAAATGGTTGTGGCAAATTCGTAGAGCAGTTTTTCGTCGATTTGGAACAATTCTTCGCGCGGATAATTGTCCAGCGCATTCATCAGCGCTTTGCCAGAATGAGAATTGGGCGAGTGGCCGGAGCGTTGCATCACATGCATCACCTTGCGGCGCAGCAGCGGCACAGAGGTGTGCGGCGTGGCCAACGACATCGATGTAAACAGGCCCAGAATGCGCAACTCACCGCACAATCCGCCTTGGTCATCAAATAGTTTTACGCCGACATAATCCATATGAACACGCCGGTGCACGACAGATTTAATGTTGGCCTTTGTGACCATCAAAGGGTCAGCCTTTTTCAAAAAGGCGACGTGTTGGTCTGTCATTTCCACATAATCCGACCCGTGACGCAAGAAATAGAGGTCAGGATCTTTTAGGATACCAAGGCCGCTCTCAGTCAGCGGCTCAAGATGCGGGGTGCCGTCTTTATCTTGCAAGCGGTATTCGCGCATGCCCAGAAACGTAAAATTGTGGTCAGCAAGCCAGCCGAGAAAGTGCATACTTTCGGCCAAAACGGCTTCTTCGATCTTGGGTGGATGGTCGCGATAACGCCGCACGGTCTCGCCCAGCTTTTCAAGCATAGGCCGCCAGCCATTTACGGCGTGGCGCACTTGTGTGAGTGCGTTATCGAGTTCTTCAACCAAAACCTCTTGATTGTCGGCGTTGAGGCCGGGTCGATAATGCACATGCAAAAGGCTTTCCTTTTCCACCCCTTCTTCGAACTTTTCGAGCACTTCGATGCCGTGTTCGGTCTTTTTTACGGGCAAGATCGGGTGGGCGAACAAAATGATGTCAGCGCCGGAGGAGCGAATGGCCGCCAATCCGCTATCGACAATAAATGGCATATCCGCGTTAAAGGCATCAACAATATGGTCGCGGTGAATATCTTCAGGTGCCCAATTGGAAATATGATGGCGTTGGGTGTCGCGTTGCCCCCAGATGCTCATAGGCTCTGATCGTCGCATCAAGCAGGTCCGACAAATCCTTGTTCTTCAAATCGCCATCTTCAATCGAGTCCACCAAATGGCCCAAGAAGTTGAGAAAACTTTGATCGGTGAGACTTCTAGAGTGTGCAAGTTCGATGAGCTGAGACTTGTAAGCGCTCGTGGCCTGCGCCATTTGGGTATCCCCTTTTTGATTTTAATTATGTTGAGTTTAAACAGGGATAGTAAAGAATGTCAGTAGTCTTTTTGGTGGGGTCGAGGAGAATTTGTTTGCTTGGGTGCAGACCAATTGACCGCAACGGATGGACGATTCTCCCTCGATCGTGACTTGACCGCGCTTTGCGCGAGTTTTAGAAACGGTTTACTCAGGCAATTATTGAACGAAAGACCGTGTAAAATGGGTAATCCTCGTACACTTTATGACAAGATTTGGGACGATCACTTGGTGGCCAATAATGAAGATGGCACAAGCCTTCTTTATATTGATCGTCACCTTGTGCATGAGGTCACGAGCCCACAGGCTTTTGAAGGGCTGCGCATGGCCAGCCGCAAAGTGCGCGCGCCGCAGCGGACATTGGCCGTGGTAGACCACAATGTGCCGACCACTGATCGGTCGCAGGGCATTGATGATCCAGACAGCAAAATCCAAGTGGATACGCTTGCGAAAAACGCTGCGGATTTTGGTGTTGAATATTTCAACGAGTTGGATAAGCGCCAAGGCGTTGTGCACATTGTTGGCCCAGAGCAGGGCTTCACCCTGCCGGGCATGACCATTGTTTGTGGCGATAGCCACACTTCAACTCACGGGGCGTTTGGCGCATTGGCGCACGGCATTGGCACATCGGAAGTGGAGCATGTGCTCGCGACGCAAACATTGATCCAGTCCAAAGCCAAAAACATGCGCGTGACCGTGAACGGCACCTTGCCAAAAGGCGTGACCGCGAAAGATATCGTTTTGGCGATTATTGGCGAGATCGGTACAGCCGGTGGCACAGGCCATGTGATCGAATATGCAGGTGAGGCCATCGAGGCGCTTTCAATGGAAGGCCGAATGACCGTTTGCAACATGTCAATCGAAGCGGGTGCCCCGTGCTGGCTTGATCGCGCCGGATCAAAAGACATTTGATTATATTGAGGGTCGTCCACGTGCGCCAAAAGGCGATGCCTTTGAGATGGCGAAGGACTATTGGAAAACATTGAATACGGATGAAGGCGCCAAGTTTGACAAAGAAATAACGCTTGAAGCTTCCGATTTGCCACCCATCGTCACGTGGGGCTCAAGCCCTGAGGATGTTGTGTCCATCAATGGTGAAGTGCCCAATCCTGACGAAATTGAGAATGAGAATAAACGGGATTCAAAGTGGCGGGCGCTCGAATATATGGGCCTGAAGCCGGGCACCAAAATCACCGACATCACGATTGACCGCGTGTTTATCGGTTCGTGCACCAATGGCCGGATTGAAGATTTCCGCGCAGCGGCCGAGGTGCTGAAAGGCAAAAAAGTTGCTGACGGCGTGAATGTGATGATCGTGCCGGGGTCTGGTTTGGTGAAGGCACAGGCAGAAGAAGAGGGTTTGGACAAGATCTTCCTTGACGCAGGTTGCGAATGGCGCGAGCCGGGCTGTTCCATGTGCTTGGCGATGAATGCGGATAAATTGAAGCCGGAAGAGCGTTGCGCTTCAACGTCAAACCGTAACTTTGAAGCCGTCAGGGTTTCAAAGGCCGCACACACCTCGTATCACCCTCTATGGCCGCTGCGGCTGCTGTCGCTGGCCGGTTTGTGGATGTGCGCGACCTCTAAGGTTCGCCTTTCAAATTGACAAGAAAGCCCCTTATCAGCATTGCTGGTGAGGGGTTTTTTGTTGGAGGGCGACGTGCAGATCACCGCAACACGTGTTGGCATCATATTGATTGTTGTGGCCATGCTTGCCGGGCCTTGGTTCAGCCCGTCAGGGTTTGATTGGGTGCAGCACACCACGTCGCAGCAGGCCGGTCAATTGACGCCAGGCGCCTATTGGATGCGGTTTGGTTTTGTGGCACTTGGCTTGGGCTTGAGCATTGATGCGTTATATGCCGTTCGCCAAGGGCAGTGGCCGAACTGCTTGTTTCTGGTGTTCGGTGTGTCGATGGTTCTGGTGGCCGTGTTCTCTCATCGGCCGATCAATCCTGAACTCAATTACGATTTAACCGACGATATGCTGCACAGTTTTTTTTCGCCACGCTTATGGGATTTGCATTCGGCATTGGGGTGGGGTGGCGCATGGTTTATATGCGTGCTCGCCTTGACTTCATTTTAAGCGCTATTGCCGTGCTTGCGTCCATTATTTTACCGCTGCTGATGTGGCAAATGCCCGAGATGGCCGGGGTGTGGCAACGGCTTATGTTTGTGATTTGCTTTGTCTGGTTCTGGCGCTTTGTGCCGGAGCCTAACCGCTAATTACGGTCGCCAATTGATAGGCTTTTGCCTCAGCCGGCGTGAAATAGTAAAGCGATTGCGGTGGGGTTTCGAGGGCATGAACCACATGTCGCCATCGACGCCCATTTCACGGAGATGTTTGGTGATCCGCGCCGTAATGGATTGTGCGTCAGACATGGCTTGCGCCGGATTTCGGGTCGCGTTGGGGGCGTTGGCAGGCACATAGATTTGGTGCACACCCATATTGGCGCGTTGGTGCATATCGCGTTTGACGCCCGCCGCGAAAATCAGCGGACAGGACGAGGCGCAATAGCCGCCTGCGGGGACGCGCACATTTAATTTGAGCTCACGCACCAATTTGGCAAGTGCCAGGGCATCGTCAACCGACCCTCCAGGGGAATTGATTTCCACCCACTCTACATATTCAGCCATACGTTTGAGTTCAGGTTCAAGCCGGGCATAAGCGCCCACATCAATAGACCCTTGCAAAGTGAGCGTGTTGCCGGATTCCAGTATCGCGGTCAGCGGTTGTTGCAGCGTTTCCCGCGGCAACTCCACGCGTTCGTTGGGCGCAAATTGCGGATCAATTGGGTTGATCTCCGGGCGATCGACCGAGGGTAAAATGGGGGTGTCGCCCTGTTGCGGATTATATGGTGCAGTGGATTGATCGCTATTAAGCTGATCGAAATCGAGCCACAAGATTACGCCCGTGGCGAACAGGAGAATGACAAAGACCGCGCGCATTAAGCGCCCGTCATCCAGCCAGAATTTTGGTTTCGCCTCTGCGCTCATCACTATTATTTCTTGTTGTCGCGCAATGGCGTGATGTTGCCATCCTGCGGTGATGTTTCAGCCTCTGGCTTTTTGCTATCATCCGGTTTTTCTACCGCTGCACCTTTTTCATTGGCCGCATATTCAATGGCCTTTTGCATTTGTTCTGGCGGCAGATCGGAATTCATATTCCGGAAAAGCGTCACTGCGCGCATCATTTCGGCGGCAGTGATTTTGTCGGCAACATCCATTGTGCGGGCTTCGCGGCGTGAGGCGGAATGCACCACCGACAGGATCAGCACTAATACCATCGGCAATAAATCGATGGAGATGGCACCAGCCCAAGATGGCAAAAAGTCGCGCGCATAGAGCAGCACGGCTTCTGGCGTGGATAGGGGCACAAAGCGGCGTGTGGGCACGGCGGGTTGATTGAGAATATCTTGCGCGGCGGCCTGCAAGGCTTTGGACTGCGCGGCGACCGCTTCCATGATGGAGCGCATGACCCGATCTTGGCGGTTGGCCAAATCCTCGGTTCCGCCATCAGCGACCGGGGCGATGAAGCCCAAGGACAAATCCTCTGCCGCGCGATCAACAGAGGCGGCGATCGAGGTTTCTTGCAACGACGCGATCACCCCTGAAAGGGCCAGCGCTTCAGCCGCAAATTGATCGGCACGTGGCTGCACGGCGCCACTGGCAGAAACCAAACCGCGCATATTGGCCAAGTGTTGCGACCCTTGCTCAAATTGCGTGGCCACCGTCTCACGGGAAGCGATAATCGACGCCCCGACCTCGTCCAGCTGTTGCGACATCTGCGACAAAAGCTGCACGACGGAGCCAGAGCCGGAGGTGCCGGTGAGGGCGCCGGATTGGCGCTCATCATCAGCCAAACGTGAAAAGCGCACCGAGGCGCGTTGCACGTCAGGCAACAGGCTTTGTGCGGAAAGGGCATTGCCGTGGGCTTTGTCCAGATCAGCAACATAATCTTCAAGGGTGACGGCGAGGTGCTGTTCAAGGGCTGCGGAGCCTGCCAGAG
>LLEO01000147.1_pt1 | contig 11612 bp, 13 predicted proteins | sample 595861 | NCBI WGS metagenome assembly LLEO01 (sample SAMN02919315, study PRJNA255460) | bioreactor metagenome | biome: chemostat; feature: culture 2012_25.1; material: sediment; isolation source: day35 25degC chemostat 2012 inoculated with Wadden Sea sediment taken from... | place: Germany: Bremen ... | reverse complement strand
CTGGAGCTGGTGTTGACCAAACGGTCTTCGGCCTTGAAGCACCACCCCGGTCAGATTGCCTTTCCGGGGGGCAAACGGGACGAAATAGACACTGATATCCGCGCCACCGCCCTGCGTGAGGCGCATGAGGAAATCGGCCTGAACCCGACCCATGTCGAGGTTCTGGCCAATTGCCCGAACACGAGACCGTCACCGGCTTCACGGTGACTCCGGTCTTGGGATTGGTGACCACCGCGTTCACTCCAATCGTTGAACCCGGCGAGGTCGAAGAAGCATTCCGTGTGCCCTTTGACCATGTCGCTGACCTTGCGAAGTTCAGCAGGCAGGGGCGGTTTTGGCAGGGCCAAATGCGCTGGTATGAAACCGTGCCGCTTGGCCCATATTACATCTGGGGCGCGACCGCGCGGATGCTGCGTGGGCTGGCTGAAAGGCTGGCACAATGACGCGTGTTCAGGGGGACTGGATCAACGACCCGGGCGCGCAGCGCGTCTGCGCCTTGCTGTCTGACGCGGGATATCAGGCCTATTTCGTCGGCGGATGCGTGCGCAACGACTTGTTGGGGGTCGGGATCTCGGATCTGGACATGTGCACGAATGCGCGGCCCGCGCGCGTGATGGAACTGGCCGAGGCTGCGGGCCTGCGCGTTCTGCCCACGGGGATCGAGCATGGCACGGTGACGATTGTCATTGATCACGAACCGTACGAGATCACGACCTATCGCAAAGATGTTCAGACCGATGGTCGTCGCGCGGTCGTGGCGTTCTCGGACCGGATCGAGGACGACGCGCACCGCCGCGATTTCACGATGAACGCGCTTTATGCCGATCCAACCGGGCAGGTTTTGGACCCTTTGGGCGGGCTGCCTGATCTTCAGGCGTGCCGGGTGCGGTTCATTGACGATGCGGGTGAACGCATCCGCGAGGATTACCTACGCACGCTGCGCTTCTTCCGGTTTCACGCTTGGTATGGTGATGTCGCAGCGGGGATTGATCCCGATGGTTTGGCGGCCTGTGCGGCAAATTTGGATGGGTTAGAGACGCTTTCGAAGGAACGTGTCGGGCTGGAGATGCTGAAAATCCTCTCCGCGCCTGATCCTGCGCCGGCCATGGCTGCCATGGCGCAGTCGGGCGTTTTAGCGCGGATTTTGCCCGGTGCTGATGCCTCGAAGTTGGCCGTTTTGGTGCATCTGGAAGCAGATTTGGCCGCAGACCCCCTTGCGGCGACTGGCACTTTTGGGCGGGCAAGGCGTCGCGAAGGCGCTGCGCCTGTCTAAGAAACAGGCGAAGCAGCTTGAGAACCTGCGCGATGAGATCGGATCATCCGCCGCTGTCGGAGAGCTGGCCTTCCGGTTGGGCCCCGACCAAGCACGTAATATTGCGCTTCTGCGCGCTGTGATGTTTGAAACGCCGCTGGCCGATGGGGCTGGACCGGCAGATCGAGGCCGGAGCCGCCGCCAAATTCCCCATCAAGCCCGCCGATCTATTGCCCGGCATCACCGGCCCCGCGCTGGGCGACAAGCTGCGTGAACTCGAAACCCGTTGGATCGCATCGGAATTTACCCTGACGCGTGAGGAACTGTTGAAATGAGCGATATGACGCACACCATCACCCGTCTGGGCCATTTGGGCGACGGGATCGCTGAAGGGCCAATCTTTGCGGCCCGCACCCTGCCGGGCGAGGTGGTGCGCGGTGATGTGACGGGCGACCGGATAGAGACACCAAAGATCGTCACGCCCTCGTCGGATCGGGTGAAACCGACTTGCTCGCATTACAACACATGCGGGGGGTGTTCTTTGATGCATGCCTCGGATGAGTTCGTGGCGAACTGGAAGACCGAGATTGTCCGAAATGCACTGGTTTCCCACGGGATAGAGACTGAATTCAGACCCATCCACACCTCACCCGCCCGGTCCAGACGCCGTGCCGTGCTGTCTGCGCGGCGGGGTAAGAAGGCGCCGATTGTCGGGTTTCATGGCCGCCGGTCTGGCACGATCACCGAGATTTCAGACTGTCACCTAATCCACCCCCGAGATCTTGCAAGCCCTGCCCGCGCTGGGCGAACTGACCGTGATTGGCGGCTCGCGCAAGGGCGAGCTGTCGATCAACGCAACGGTTTCGGATGTGGGGCTGGATGTCTCTGTGACGGGCGGCAAGCCACTGGACCGCGCGCTTGAATCCCAGTTGGGGCAGGCCGTACATCGGTTCGGTTTCGCGCGCCTGTCGTGGGACGGCGAGGTGATCGCGATGGAAACCCCTCCGACGCAAAGCTTTGGACCCGCCGCCGTGATACCCCCGCCCGGTGCGTTCCTGCAAGCCACCCGCGAAGGCGAAGCCGCTTTGCTGGCCGCCGTGCGCGAGGCCGTTGGCAATGCCGACCACATTGTGGACCTGTTTGCGGGCTGCGGCACCTTCGCGCTGCCCCCCCTTGGCGGAAAACGCCGTGGTCCACGCGGTCGAGGGCGAGGGCAGCATGTTGAAAACGCTCGATGCAGGCTGGCGTCATGCGCAGGGTCTGCACAAGGTCACCACTGAAACCCCGCGATTTGTTCCGAAACCCGCTCTATGCCGAGGACCTGAAACGCTTCGACGCCGCAGTTATCGATCCCCCGCGTGCCGGGGCCGAGGCGCAGATCGAACAGATTGCGGCCTCGGACCTGTCAGTTGTGGCAATGGTGTCGTGCAACGCGGTCAGTTTTGCGCGAGATGCCAAGATTTTGCTTGATGCAGGGTTTGAAATGGAGTGGATACAGGTCGTGGACCAGTTCCGCTGGTCCACACATACCGAGCAGGTGGCCAGTTTCCGGCGCGGATAAGTCGGACCTGCCCAATAAAAACTACGGGTGACCCATGAGAATCGTCGTTGCAGTTGCAGCAGTGCTTGCCCTTCTCTTTACCGCGTCCTGCGGCGAGAAGATAACCCGGTATGACGGGCCCGAGGTCACGCGGATTGTTGTGAACAAGGGCGCTCGGAAGATGTATCTTCTGCACGGCACCGAGATCCTGAAGCGCTATGACATCGATCTTGGCTTCGCCCCCAATGGGCACAAGCAGTTCGAAGGCGACGGCAAGACGCCCGAGGGACGCTATGTCATCGACCGCCGCAATCCCAACAGCGCCTTCTATCTGTCGATCGGTATTTCCTATCCCAATCGGAAAGACGTGGAATATGCGCGGGCACGCGGAAAGCCGCCCGGCGGCGAGATCTTTATCCACGGCGGTCCGCGCCCCAAGGACCCGAATGGCCCGGATTGGACCGCGGGCTGTATCTCGGTCAAGGATCGTGAGATGCGCGAGATCTATACGATGGTTCGGCTGGGGACAGTTATCGACATCAACCCCTAAGACAAAGCCCGCCGGATGAGGCGGGCTTTTTGTTTGTTTCGAAGGGTTTAGGCGCCGGTTTCCAGAACCCACCAGATCTTGCCATTGGATTCCTGATGCCACGAGAACCCCATGTTGCGCGCCCGCGGATCCATGATGATGCGACGCGTGTCCGGGTTCGCCATCCAGGCCGACAGGGTGGTCAGCTCGCTTTCAAAGGTCTCGGAAATCGTCTCGCCCAGATAAACCCCCGGGTATCCCACGCGATTGGCGCGATCCAGTGGCGACGACCCGTCCGAGCCGAAATGCCACGGGCGGTTCTGTACCGCCATGTCTTGGGCATGGGTTTTGGCAGCGGCGGTCAGCAGGCTGTCCAGTTGCAGCGGCACGGCGCCTGATGCTGCCCGCAGTTCGTTCACGGAATCCAGCATGCGGTACTGAACGCGCGACGTTTGCGAAGACGAAATCCGGTACACTTTGGTGCCGTCTCCGATATTACCTGTGCTGGTCGTACAAGCTGTCAGAGCTGTTGCTGCGGCCAAAGCCAACAAAATCGCGCGCATGGGTACTCTCATCAAAATAATCTTGTTCAGGCGCTTCACTATAGACACTATGAAATGAATTCAAACAACGGGTGCGTGATATTGCCGATTCACGCCGGTTTGATTTGCGACTGATGCCGTCGCGCAATATAGGGTACATTAACAAAAGTTAGTTCATTGGAGTGGCAATATGAGTGACACCCCCAAAACACAGATTGGCCGTCGTACGTTTTTGACCGGTGTTGCCGCCGCTGCGGGCGGTGTGGCGTCGCCTGCGCTTGCGCAGTTTGACAACTCGACTGCGGTTGAACGCGATCTGACTGAAGTGGTGAAGCGGAATATTTCCAGTTTCCGCACGCTGGATTGGCAGCCCTATTTCAGCAACACCAAGAACGGTGTGATCCTTGTCGACATCAGCTCGCGCTGTTTGCACTATTGGTCCGAGGATCAATCGACCTATCGCCTGTATCCGACCTCGGTCCCGCTCAGCGAAGATCTGACCCGCCGTGGCCGCACCAGCGTGATCCGCAAGGTGGAAGGCCCGTCCTGGGCGCCGACGCCTGCGATGCAGAAGCGCAACCCGGAATGGCCGTCCTTTGTTGGCCCTGGCCCCGACAACCCGCTGGGCACGCATGCGCTGTATCTGGGGTGGAAATACTATCGGATCCACGGCACCCACGACACGCGCAAGATTGGGCGTCAGTCGTCGAACGGCTGCATCGGCCTGTATAACGAACACATCGCCGAGCTGTTCGCGCTGACGAAGAATGGCGCGCAGGTTCTGTTGATCTGACCGCGACGCACCGTAGATACAAAAAGCCCCGCAATCTGCGGGGCTTTTCTTTTGGCTATGTGCCGGGATTAAACGCTTTCGTCGATCCACGACTGCAGGGCAGCTTTCGGCGCCGCACCCACTTTGTTCGAGATCACCTGACCGTCTTTGAACATGAACAGTGCCGGAATGCCGCGCACGCCCATCTGGGCCGGCGAATTCGGGTTTTCGTCCACGTTTACCTTCACGATTTTGACCTTGCCTTCATACTCGGTCGACAGCTCTTCCAAGGCCGGTCCGATCTGTTTGCAAGGGCCACACCATTCGGCCCAGAAATCAACAACGACAGGAATGTCCGAGTTGCGGACTTCTGCGTCAAAGGTGGCATCGGTGACAGCGACGGTTGCCATGTGTGTTCTCCTAAAAATTTGGTTGATCAGAACCTAGGTAGACTGACCCCCAGCGTCAAGGCGACCAAATGCGTCATCGACAAGTTGGTCGTCCAAAGGCATCAACTCGCGCGTTTGTGTCCACAAGATCGCGGTGTGGACGGGTCGATCGGGATAAATGGCGCGTAGCATCCAACGATAGGCGCCCAACTGGCGCAACACACCTTCGGGCGTTTGGTTGGGACGATCCGGGGTGATGCGGTTGGATTTGAAGTCCACGGCCAGCACGTGATCATCGGCAACGATCAACCGGTCGATAAACCCGTGCAGGATGCGCATGGGATCATCTGGCAGATGCCCGGTGATGGGGGCTTCGGCGATGCTGCGTTCGTCGAAAAGATGTGCCAGCGTCGGGTCTGTCAGCAGAGCCGAGACCTCGTTGGTCAGCGCGTCGATAACTTGGGCTTCCGCCGCATCCGGGCCGTTGGACAACAGATGCTGTGCAACGCCTGCCCAGCTTTCCGAGGCGACGTTCGGCAGATGCTCCAGCAGCGCGTGAATTTGACGTCCGCGGATCAAAGGATCCTGCCCGTCTGCCAGCTCTGCCTCGCCGGGAAGCGCTTTCGCACCGCCCAGATCGGACGGAGACAGCGGTTTTGGCGCGCTGACAGGCGGCGCAGCCTGACTGGTCAGCCAATCCGGCAGCGGGGTTGGCGCGGCGTCCTGTGCGGTGGGGTCGTTCACCCCGGGTTCAGGCCAATCGCCCGTAGCATAGCGTTTGCCCGTGCCTGTCGGGGAAGACACAATCAGCCCCACCCGCGCGCTCCATCGCAGCCTCGGCCACGCGATACCAGCCAGTGTCGGCCCTCCCAAGGTCCCCGGCGGCGGCCAGGATCAACCACTGCTCGGCGCGGGTCATCGCGACGTAAAGCAGCCTTGTGCGTTCTTCGATCTCGGCCTCTTTCAAGCCTCGGCGACTTCGTCAATCGTTTCGGTCCGGTCCGCTTTCGATGGGAACCAGAAGGGCCGATCCGACGGCAGCTTGCCGACCTGCGGCGTGTCAGAAGCGCGCCGCGCCGCCAAATCTGGCAGCATAACAATCGGCGCCTCAAGCCTTTCGACCCGTGGATCGTCATGACCCGCACCAGATGCCCCTTGCTGTCCACCTGCCGCTTGATCGTGATGTCCCCGGTTTCCAGCCACGTGATAAATCCGGTTAGACTGGGGATCTCAAGCCGCTCATAGTTCATCGCTTGATGTAGTAGCGCATCAATGCCGTCTTCGGCTTCTTGCCCCAGCCGCGCCAGCAGCTTTTTGCGACCGCCATGACGGGTCAGGATACGCTCCAAAAGCTCATAGGGCCGTACGAAATCCGCACGGTCCCGCAGGTCATGAAGTGTCTCTAACGTAGCAGAATATTGCTCCGATTGCTCGGATAATGCCCGCCACAGGAATTTATTCTTGCCGCGATAATGCGCCAGTCGGAACAGGTCGTCTTCGCTCCACCCGAACAAGGGGGACCGCAGCACAGCCGCCAGCGACAGATCATCCTCGGGTGTGGCAAGGAAAGACAAAAGCGCGGTCAGATCTTTCACCGCAAGCTCTGCCCCGATGCGAAGTTGGTCTGCCCCGGCAATCGGAATGTCGCGCGCTTTGCAGGCGCGGATCAGCTCGTGAAACAGCTCACTTCTGGATCGGACCAGAACCAGAATGTCGCCCGGATCCACGGGGCGCGAGCCCCCCCTATCGTCGGGCAAACGCTCTTCACGGATCATCCGCTGGATGTCATCCGCCAAGTTATCTGCCAGCTGCACGCGGTGATCACGCGGCGAGGGGCGGTCGACCGGATCGTTCCAATCGCGGTCTTCCTCGTGTTTCACCGGCTCGATCGACGGCCACAGGTCCACGCGCCCCGGCTTGTCGCCAAAAAACGCCCGGTGCTTGAAGCCGCCCCCAAGACCTGACCGGCCTTCCAGCGCCATATCCACGAAGCCCAGCACGGCGGGAGAGGATCGGAACGAGTATTCCAACGGCTGAACCGCCAAGCGCGCCCAACCTGCTGCAAGCGATCCGCGAAGCTGTGCTGCATGCGCTGGAACTCGGCCGGTTCAGCGCCTTGGAACGAATAGATCGACTGTTTCGGGTCGCCGACGACGAAAATCGTCCGCTCCACATCGTCCCGCGCACCCGACCCGGTGGTAAACTCGCGGGCAAGGCTGTCGATCACGCGCCACTGCACGGGGCTGGTGTCCTGTGCTTCGTCCACCAGAATGTGGTCGATGCCACCGTCCAGTTTGAACAGCACCCAAGCCGCCACGGATGGGTCGGTCAGAAGCGCGCCCGCTTTCAGGATCAGATCGTCAAAATCCAGCCAACCACGCGCCAGTTTTGCGGCCTCGTATTCTTGGACGAAAACGTGCGCAAAGCGGTACAGAACCTGCGTGCGCCGTGCGTTGTGAAGGGCCAGTCGCTTGTGCCGTGCATCCTCGACCCGCGCCATCAGATCATTCAGTTGATCCATGATCGGTGCGCAGATCCCAGTTTGAAGTTTCTTGGTCGGAACAGAGCCTATTCTTGCGGAAAACGGCGGAGATTGCTTCAAAAGCACCTTCTCGGCGCGAACCAGAAGGTCCAGATTTGGCTGGCTGAAATCAGCGCCGTCCAGCATAGCTGCGTGCTTGATGTCGGTCGCGCCGCCGGCTCTGAGGCTCGCGATCAGGTCCGACAAGAGCTTCAGGTCATCCGGTTCAAAACATGCGTCCAGCAGGGCGTCCAGACTATCGCCAGCCACCACGCCGAACCAGCCGCTGATCTGCTCTGCGTCCTTGTCATCTGCAAACAACATCCGGGCCGAGGTGATCCCCGCCGTCAGCCGCATCAGATCCTCGCCCGTAAACAGCTGCGCCAGATCCTGCACCACACCTTTGTGCGGCCCGTCGCTCATCTGTTCCAGAATAGTGGCGCGCAGATCATTGGCGGCGCGGTCGTCCATCTCGGCAAACTGGGGGGACACGCCTGCTTCGGTCGGAAACCGGCGCAAAAGCGAGGCGCAATAGGCGTGGATCGTCTGAATCTTCAACCCGCCGGGCGTCTCGATTGCGCGGGCGAACAATTGACGGGCCAACGACAGATCACGCGTGCCTTCGACGCCCAGCTCGGCCAGAGCCTGCGTCAGGCTGGCGTCATCCTTCATCGCCCATTCGCCCAAACGCTTGAACAGGCGGTTCTGCATCTCGCTTGCGGCGGCTTTGGTATAGGTGAGGCACAGGATGTTTTGCGGCGATACGCCGTCCAGCAACAAGCGCGCCACGCGGTCGGTCAAAACGCGAGTTTTCCCCGACCCCGCATTGGCCGATAACCAGGTCGAGGCGGTGGGGGTCCGCCGCGCGGATTTGGGGCGCGGGGTTGCGTCGTCAAACTTCATCGACCGACCTCCGTGATCACAGGGGCATCGCTGTCATCCCATTCGCCGTAGCGCGCAAGATGATCATAGTCGCCGGCGAAGCGCTGCATATGCATCGCGCGGCGCGAGGTATAGCCCTGCGCGTCGTCATTATAGGCTCTAATCAAGCCCAAAAGCTCTTCTTTCACGGCAGAGATGTCAGCGCTGGATAGGTCAGTTGTGACCTCTTTCTGCGGCGTCAGCCCGATATAGCTGACCAAGGACACGGGCGCGGAATCGATGTTTTCAAACCCTCCGACCTCGGCAATTACGGCCTCGAGCAGCAACTGTTTGTCGAAGTGCTTTTGCTGCTTCTCGTTCGGAGGCGAGCCCGTTTTATAGTCGTAAATCAGAAGTGATCCGTCCTGATGCCGGTCAATTCGGTCGGCCTTGGCCACAAGCTCAAAATCCGGGTCATCAAACTGCGTGCGCCCCCAGGTCTCGTTCTCCAGATTGCGCGAGAAGTCACGACGCGACAGCTCTTGCTGAACAAACCACGGCGCGATCCGATCAATCCGCGCTTTCCACAGGATACGAGTCGCCGGATTAGGGACATGCTCGGCCAGAATGTCGTCTGCGATCTGGCGCAAGCGATCCTGCTCTTGCGCCGGGTCTGGGTCCTCAGGCAACGACGCCACATAATTCTCGAACACATCGTGCAGTACTGTCCCGCGCATCAAAGCATCCGACCCGCGCAGCAGCGGATCCAACGCGCGCAGATGCAGTACCTTGTCCGCATAGATCGCAAAGGGATCGCGGATCAGTTTGGTCACACCCGTTGCCGACAACTGCCGGGGGCGCGTGGACAGGGGTGGGGACGGGGACGGTCGCTTTTCAGGCGGAATAGTCTCGCTCGGCTGATCAATCTGCCGTGCGAATTCCAGCCATTGGGTTCCCCGTGCACGCATTTCCTGTAAGGCCTGCGCACCGTCATCTGACATCCCGGCCATTAAGTTGCAGATGCGGTTCAGCCACCGCGATGGGATGGTTTCACTGTCCTCGTCCTTGACGGAGCGGGTCAGGATCACCTCTTTCGTGGCGATGGCTTGCTGGAAATCATGGGCGGACAGACCGACGCGACGTTCCGGCAGGGGAAGACCCACTTGCATCCGCATTTGACGGTTCAGCACGGATCCGGGCCGGGCAGTTCGGGCCAGATGCCATCGTTCAACCCAGCAAGAATGACCCGATCCGCACCCTGCACGCGCGCCTCTAGCGTGCCCCAGAACATCACGCCGGGATGAGGGGTGTTGGGGTCGCGGACCTCGCCTTTTGACAGGATAGTGCGGAACAGATCGCGATAGGCGAGGGAGGAGAGATCCCCTCCATGTTCTGCGTTTTCCGCAAGGTTAGAGACGATGTCTTGGCACATTTGGCCGGCAGCGCGGTTCCACAACTCGCCCGTTCCCTCGCCGTTCGGACCACGCGCAATGTCGCGCGCCAGATCAAGATGGTGGGTCAGAAGATCCGGCAGTGGCAGCTCGCCTTCAAGCGGCGGGGCAAGGCAGACAGTGGCCACCCAGTCAGCCAGATCGCGCGCTCAGGCTCTTCCTCGAATTTCTGCGCCCAGTCCAAAAGCGTCTGACGATCCGGGGACCGCGGCCGAGCCGCGCAGCACCTGAAGCTCCAGATCGCGGGTCCAGCGCAGGTGGTCGCCCCGCGCGTCTCCGCCCGTGTTGGTCAGCGGATGCTTCAACAATGTCAGCAGCCGATCCGCCGCCGGAGCCTCGCACATCATAAGAGTGATTTGACGCAGGAACCGTCCCGGCGCGGACAAAGCCAGCGGGCGCCCCGCACTGTCGTCCGGTTCGATGTTCCAGCGATCCAGCGCGGCTGTGACTTGACGGGTCAGATTTCGGTCTGGCGTGATCAAAGCCACGCTGACCCCATCTTCGACCGAGCGGCGAAGCAGCGCGGCGATCGCCTGCGCCTCGTCCCGCGGTTTTTGCGCCTCGATCAAGGTCAGCCCTTCGGTGGCCTGGGCGATGCCTACGAACATGCGCCCTTCAATCTGCCATTGGTCCGTCACCGGGGCGGGCCGCAATGCCAGCGAGATCAGTTTGTTGCGCTCCGGTGCGACGGAGGGCAGTTCTGACCAGTTCTGAACTTCGCTTCGGGATAGGTCCAACTGCTTCAAAAGCGTGGCGAAGCGGTATTGCGGGTGATCCTCGGCGGACAGGGCGTCTTCCAGCGCGCGCCATGTGTGATCTGGCAAGTCTGTATCGAACCCCGGAAGGATCAACGCACCCTGAGGAAGCTGCGCGACAGCGCGCATCAGAAGCGCGGTTGTGCCGCGTGACCCTGTCGAGCCGGCAATCAGGATCGGATGATCGGGCGGAGTGTGCTGCCAGCCCTCGATGATCTTGGACACCACCATGCGCTGCCGCGTTTCCGCATCAGGAGCATGCCCGGCGCTGGGGTCGAAAAACGGGTTGATGAGAGACAGGAAGCGTAAGCTGCGTGCCCAATGTTCGGACATGTCTTGGACGTCAAGTGTCTCTAACGCGGCAGGATTCACGCCTTCGCCGTGCATTTCGTCCATCAGCTTTGCCACGCTGTCGGCCAGATCAAAGGCGGCGCTTTTCGGGGCAAGGTCGGGCTCTTGCTCGAGCAGGGCAAGGATCAGCTGGTGCAGTTCCAGTTGACGACGCAGCGGCGCAACGGCGGTTGGGATCGAACTGTCCAGCGGCATCTGCGCGAGGTCAGTAATCAGCCGAAGGCGCGGAACAAATCCGGGTTGATCGTCAAACAGGCTTTGCACGCGGTTCAGCATGCGGCGGGAGTTCACGAACAGTTCGATCCGCGCCATCTCGTGCGGTGGGCGGCCATCCATGCGGCGGCGCAACCCTTCGACCAGCGCCTTGGGAAAGTCGACGCCGAGCGGGACACCGAACACGCGCGCTGAGGACGAGGGCTCAAACATCGGCGACCCCCAGCATTTGTTCGGCCAGCGTAATCCCGTCAGGATGCCCGACATCACACCACGCGCCTGATAGGGCAGGCCGAACAGGCGGTCGGCTTGGTGAATGGCATCCCACGCGACGTTCAGCGAGAAGACATCGTCCTCGACCTGCGTTACCGGGGGCGTCTTGATGATCTGACACCCGGTATAGACCAGCCCCGGCCCGCGCGTCAGTTGTCCGTCT
>LLEO01000146.1_pt1 | contig 11707 bp, 21 predicted proteins | sample 595861 | NCBI WGS metagenome assembly LLEO01 (sample SAMN02919315, study PRJNA255460) | bioreactor metagenome | biome: chemostat; feature: culture 2012_25.1; material: sediment; isolation source: day35 25degC chemostat 2012 inoculated with Wadden Sea sediment taken from... | place: Germany: Bremen ... | reverse complement strand
CGAATTTGTGCAATTCCACCCCACTGCGATGGCTGTGGGGCAAGACCCGGCACCTTTGGCAACTGAAGCCCTGCGCGGCGAAGGGGCCATCCTGGTCAATGATTTGGGGTGAGCGCTTTATGCTCGACGTGCATGCAGACGCCGAATTGGCCCCACGCGACATCGTTGCCCGCGCCAATTTCCGACAAATTCAACAAGGTCGCAAAGTGTTTTTGGACACACGCGACGCCTTGGGCACCCGTATCTATGAAGCTTTTCCAACGGTCGCAAATTATTGCAAAGAAGCGGGCATCGACCCAGGCACCGAAATGATCCCGGTAACGCCAGCGGCCCACTTCCACATGGGCGGCGTCAAGGTCGATGATCGCGGACGCTCGTCGCTCGCTGGTCTGTGGGTGTGCGGCGAAGCCTCGTGCACGGGCTTGCATGGCGCAAACCGTTTGGCCTCAAACTCCTTGCTCGAAGCCGTTGTGTTCGGCGCACGGATCGCAGAAGACATTTCTGGCCTGGAACCAATCAACAAAAGCTTGCCGCCCTATCTCGGCATCGAGTGGGGACGAAGAAAAGGGGCCAAGACGCCGAGCGCATGCTGCGCAACCTTACCGCCGTGCAGCAATTGCGGCACATCATGACCAATCATGTGGGGGTTGAGCGCACCGAAGAGGGGCTCAAAACCGCGCTGCGCGAAATACGAGAGCTTGAGGAGACCGCCCGCGACGTCACGCGATCATATTTGAATATGACCACCTCTGCCACGCTGGTCGCTGCGGCGGCACTTTGGCGCACCGAAAGCCGAGGGGGACATTATCGGTCAGACTATCCCGACAAAAACCCCAAATTCAAAGATCACACGACCTTCACCATCACTGAAGCGCTAAAAATTAGGGACGCTTGCTAAACAAGCGTCCCTCACCACGTTATACAGTAATCGTCGGCGCGTTAGACACTTGGGTCTTGTGCGGCCAGCTTTTTGATCTGCGCTTCCCGGTGCGCACGTTCTGCCAACAGCCTTTTTTGATATCGGCCTTGAACCACGTCCACCGCGACCATCACAAACAACACGAAATAGAAGGTGGATTTGGCCATCGGCACAATCTCATACCCAAACAATTTCAGGTGCGCCAAGTGCCCGCCCTCGGAAATCAGCAAGATCCCGACGAGCAGCAAAATGAACAGGCCAAGCACCTGGTACATGCGGTTACGATCCAAAAAGTCAGCCACATAGTCTGCCAACACGATCATCAATATGCCGGACCCGACAATCGCGACCGCCATCACCCAAAACACATCGGTCAACGCGATAGATGACAACACGCTATCAAACGAAAAGACCGCGTTCATCGCCACAATCCAAAAAATGGTTACCGCGACCGAGCGGGTCTTTTTGTGTTTGTCCTGGTCATTCAAATCATGCACTGAGATCAAATGATAGATCTCTTGAATGGCCGTATACATAATGAACCCACCGCCGACAAGCACGATGAAGGCATGCACATTCATTTCGGTTTCGATAAAGCCAGGCAAATCAATCGCAAAAAATGGCGCTTGAAACAGCTCGATCATGCGCACCAGCAAAAACAACAGCACGATCCGCAGAGCAATGGCTATGCCAATGCCCACGCGGCGCACATAGGCCTGCTTTTCCTTCACAACCTGCTTGGATTCAAGCGAGATATATAAAAGATTGTCAAAACCCAGCACCGCTTGCAGCGCAACGAGCATCGCAAGGGTGAACCAATTTTCAAGCGAGAGAAGACTTTCCATTTTGTGCGCCCAATTCCCTAAACAATTAGATTAATTTTCGTCAACTTAGCCTAGCGCTCTGAAAGTGCAAGCTTTAGGCCCAAAAATCCAAACGTGCCTGCAAAGCCGCGCCGCAACCAAACCAGCACATTAGGACGCGACAAAACAAAGTCGCGAGTCAAAGCAGCGCACGCGACATAAGCCACAAACACCACAAATGTTATTGCCATAAACACAGCCGCCAAACTCAACATAAGCGGTGTGGGATTAGCGACCGATGTAGGCACAAACTGCGGCAAAAATGCCAGGAAGAAGAGTGACAATTTTGGGTTCAGCACATTAAGTAATGCGCCGTCTCGAATGGTTTTGAATGAACTTTTCACAACTGGTGCCTTTGCTATATCCAAGGCACCACCTTCGCGCAAAATCCCCCAGGCCATATAAAATAAATATGCCACACCCGCATACTTGATCAGCTGAAATGCCAAAGCGCTGGTGTGTAATATCGCCGCCAACCCCACAATGCTGGCCAATCCGCTGGAACAATACCCAGTGTGCAGCCGATTGATGCCGCCACACTCATCTTGAAACCACGCGAAAGGCCAATGGCCATGGTGTAAAGAACGCCGGTCCCGGGCAAGATGACAACCACCAGAGAAGTCAGGAAAAATTCTAATGTCATAATTTCGCTTTCGTATCGGTAAAAACTCTATTCGCGATCCAGCAGATAAGCCGCGAGCGCCTTCAAATCCGCCTCCGTCCAATGCACCAGCGATTCATTGACCACTTCACCCATCGTGCCGCCAAGGGTATCAAACTCTGGTGTGAAGCCGCCGGTTAGCGCATCGATCAGAGTGGCCTCGTCCCATCCTTCCGCCGTCAGACTCGCCGCATCGATGGGTGGCACGAAGGCACCACCCCGTTCCGCCGCGTGCCCCTTTGAAGAGCTGTTTTACGTCAGACGCGCCAAGCATATTGCGTGGTGTATGGCAGGCCCCGCAATGGGCAGGACCATTGGCCAAATAGGCACCCCGGTTCCATTGTTCTGATTTTTCGGGATTTGGCTCAAACCGCTTTGGCGTGAAAAACAGATTTTTCCAGCCCAACATCGCCAAGCGAATATTGAAGGGAAATCCGACATTATGATCCGGCGCTTTTTCGGCAACCGGATCGGTCGCCATCATCGCCGCATAAAGATCGACAATGTCTGATCGCTCATCAGCGTATAATTGTCATAGGGGAATGCCGGATAATAATGTTTGCCATTGGGGGCCTTCGCCCACGCTCATGGCGCGCGAGAACTCTTCAAGGCTCCACTTGCCGATGCCGGCGTCTGGATCTGAGGTGATGTTCGGCGGTATAAAATCGCCAAACGGGGTTTTCAGCGGCGCGCCCCCTGCCAATTTCGCGCCATCATTTTTAATGTCTGTGTGACAAGCAATACAGCCACCCCAATCGCATCACATAATTGCCGCGCGCCACATCAGCAACCAGGGTTAAATCGCGGGTCGGTCCGTTAACGGGCTTAAGGAAATAGACGGCTGTAGCTGCGCCAAGGATAAGTGCGAGAACAATGAGTATCTTAAAACCGCGCCGCATTATTTGTACCTTCCCCTTCATTTCTACCAACTATTTCGTCGACACTGGCACATGTCAATAAAACAAAAAAGGCCGTCCAAATCGGACGGCCTTTCCAAATCAGCGTAGTTTGTCTCAATCCCTATGAGAACAGCAGGTCCGGCAACCACGTGACCAATGATGGGAAGGTCCACAACAAGGCCAGCGCGAGCACCTGGATCGCAATAAAGGGCAGCACCCCGGCATAAAGATCGCTGGTCTTGAACCCTTCGGCGCCACCCCGCGAAGATAGAACAGGGCAAAGCCAAATGGTGGGGTCAAAAAGCTTGTTTGCAAATTGATCGCAATCATCACGCCCAACCAAAGTGGATCATAACCAAGGGCAATCAAAATCGGTCCAACAATCGGCACCACCACATAGATGATTTCAATGAAATCAAGGAAGAAGCCCAAAAAGAACATCAACAGCATCACGAGCAGCAAGGCGGAAAACGCACCGCCAGGCAAATGCCGCAAAAACTCTGCGATCACATCATCGCCGCCAAAGCCCTTAAACACGGTGGAAAACAAGCCCGCGCCAATAATGATCAAAAAGACCATTGACGAAACCTTCACGGTTTCCAAGCCGACTTCGCGAAACAGTTTAAGGCTCAGCTTTTTCGCCTGAAGCGCCAAAACCATGGCCCCAATTGCGCCTACTGCGGCGGATTCTGTTGGGGTTGCAATGCCTGCCAAAATGGAACCAAGCACCAGAACAATCAAAATAAGTGGCGGCAACACGGCCTTGAGCAAAGTGCCCAAAGTCGGCGCGTGAATGCTTTCATCTTTCATGGATGGCACATCATTTGGACGGATTAGGGTGAGAATAAACACCCCAGGCAAGATAGAGTGCGACCAACATAAGGCCGGGCACGAGCGCACCAGCAAAAAGGTCAATCGCGGTAACCGGGTCAGGCGCCAAATTGCCCGTCATTGCCGCCGCTTCTTCGTTCACCCCTTGCAAGATGCTGGCCAGCAACACCAAAACAATAGAGGGCGGAATGATCTGCCCCAATGTGCCCGAGGCACAAATAATGCCAGACGCCACTTTCGGATTGTAGCCCGCTTTCAACATTACCGGCAGGCTCATCAAGCCCATTGTCACGACAGTCGCGCCGACAATGCCGGTAGAGGCCGCGAGCAACGCGCCCACAATCACCACTGAATAGCCAAGACCGCCGCGCATTTTGCCGAACAGTTGGCCCATGCTTTCAAGCAATTGCCCTGCAATGTCAGATCGTTGCAGCACGACCCCCATATAAACAAATAGCGGCACCGCCACCAAAGGCTCGTTTTTCATCGTGGAAAAAATACGCGTCGGCGATAGGTTCAGAAACGCGAAACGAAAAAGATCGAGCTGGTCGCCAATAAAGGCGAACAAAATTGCAGAACCCGCCAAAGAAAGTGCAACCGGAAAACCCAAAATCAGGATCACGATTGTGACCCCGAACATTACAAACGCCAATACTTCTGGGGTCATGCCATCACCTCTTCGTCATCGTTGACCAAGCCAACGGATTCGCCCGTAATCATACGGTCAATCGCACGCAGGCTCATGGAGATAAGCTGCAAACCGAGCAACAGCGCCATGGCAGGAATTACGCCTTTGAGAATAAACAAATTGGACAATCCACCCACCTCAGCACTGCCTTCCATCCGCGAAAAGGATCGCTCGAAAAAATCGAACCCCGCGCCAATAGATAAGCCAGAGCACCGGAAAGCCGAAACAGACCGTACCAAATACATTGATGATGTCTTTGTAGCGATTGGATGCGCCAGCATAAATCAAATCGATGCGCACATGCCCATTGTGCAAAAGCGTATAGCCTGCCCCGAGCATAAAGATAAAGGCGTGCATCCAAATGTAGCTTTCTTGCATCCATACTTCACCGATGGAAAACACGTAGCGCAGTACCACAACCAAAAAAACATTCAGCACAAGTGCCAATGCGGTCCAGGCCATGATGTGGCCGATGACCATGTTTACTCGGTCAATGCCATTCGCCACTTTGCGTCGCACATCCTTGTCTGCGATAAAAATGAGCAGCGCGAGAACGCCACCCACAAGCGCATGTACTTTTGCATGTGTGCCTGCGCGGTCCTGAAAACTAAAACCAGCGGCCATGCCAATGGCGTAACATGCCACCAGCGCCACAATAGCGCGTATATAAACGTTAGATATCGCTCCACAAACAGGGGCCCATCCCTTTTGTAGAGCTTTGACTAGGCCAGACATTTAGCGTCCCCCCGCTCCCCAGATACAAAAAAGCCGCCGACCATGGCCGACGGCTTTTTCAAGCTTGGAATTAAATAGCTTCGAACTTCGCTGAAGTCCGTGCATTCATAAACTTGCCTTCAGAAATGCCAGACCATTCAACCATGGTACGACGCCATTCAATGATGGAGTTGTAAAGCTCTGAAGCTTCTGGAGACACTGTTGCACGCTCGCGCACAACGTCTGCAGTCCGTTCACCGATCGCCTGCAATAGCTCGTCAGAGTATGGACGCAAATTCACGCCATTTTCGTTGACCAGTTTTTGCAGTGACGCATTGTTCACAGCTTGGAAGCGAGACAAGATCCAAAGGTTTGTAGATGCTGCAGCACGCTCAACGATTCCGCGTGTCTGATCATCCAAAGCATCCCATGCCTGCATATCAAAGAACGCATCAAGCACAGTGGCAGGCTCGTGCCAGCAGGGTAGTAATAGTTGTTCACGACTTTAAAGAAGCCAGCGCCCAAGTCAGCCGCAGGGCCGATCCACTCGGTGCCGTCAATCGCGCCTGATGTCAACGCAGGCAACACTTCGTTACCTGGCAACAACACAACGTTAACGCCGAATGTTTTCAGCACTTCGCCGCCAAGACCAGGCATACGGAATTTCAGGCCGTCCAAATCATCAACTGTGTTGATTTCTTTGGCGTACCAGCCACCCATTTGGTTGCCTGTATTGCCCATTGGCAAGAATTTCACGCCAAGTGGGTTGTAGCTCAAACGGTCGGCCATTTCGATGCCGCCGCCATAGTAGAACCATGCATTTTGCTCTTGCGCGTTCAAGCCGTAAGGCATCGCGGCAACGAATGAAATGCTGTCTGATTTACCTTCCCAATAGTAAGGAGCGCCGAAGCCCATTTGTGCTGTGCCTGATTGAACGGCGTCCAAAGCTTCAAGACCACCAACAAGCTCGCCGGAGTGATAAGTCTTAATTGTCAATTTGCCTTCAGACATGATCGCCACGTCTTCCGCAAACTTGTCGAGCGCGGCGCCCAAAAGGCCCGCCTTGCCAAACGCAGAAACGGCAACCCATTCCATGCTGCCTTGCGAAAGTGCAGGTGTTGCCAATGTGGCCGCCCCAGCGGCGCCAACAGCGCTCACACCAGCTTTTTTGAAAAACTCGCGTCTTTTCATTGAATTCCTCCCAAAATGAACTTGGCCCTTTTAATGGATGTCATCAAAAGCGACCCGCAAACTATAGACCGAACCAGTGTCATGCGTAAACTGGTACAAACTTCCATGCGTCTTTGTAAGCCAAACAAGGGCTTTGAACACGCTTAACTTATGCTAAATTACCCATTACTACGGATGCGGCAAAAATGATGCCTCGACAATTTGGCAAAGGTTACAAAATGCTGGCCCACATGAACTTCAGACAAAAGATCCTCGCCCTCGCGACCCTGCCGCTCATCCTGGCTATTCTCGCCATCACCAGCTTGGTGACCTGGCAATCTAGTGAATTGTCGAAACAAGGCATCACCGCGTTTGAGCAATCTATGCTGGAAGCGAAAGAAGAAGAGCTCAAAAACTATATCGAGCTCGCTCTCACAGCCATTGCCCCATATTATGGTCCCCGCCACGGCCGGCGATGAAGCTGCGCAACAAAAAGTCATCCGAATTTTGCAAACCCTCGAATTTGGCGAGGATGGCTATTTTTACGTCTACCACTATGACGGCACCAACATTGTGCACCCGCGCCAGCCCTTCCGCATTGGTGAGAACTGGGCCAATCACCCGGATGTTGCCGCCCTGATTCAAGCCGCGCAAAATGGCGGCGATTTTCATCGATATGTTTGGGAGAAGCCGTCCTCCAATGAACGTTCGGACAAGATCGGCTATGCCGTCGGCCTGGACAAATGGCAGTGGATGCTTGGTACTGGTGCCTATATTGACGATATTTTGGCGCAAACTGCCGCCGCAAATGAAAGCCTGAGCGATCGGGTCAATCAAACCTTTTTCTGGGTGGCATTGATCACAGTGCCCCGCGGTTTTCGCCGTTTTCGGCACCGGTATTGTGCTTAATCTGCGTGAGCGGCGCATGGCCGACTCCAAGCTCAAAGAATTGACCCAGCGCATCGTGGACACCCAAGAAGAAGAGCGCACCCCGCATCGCGCGCGAACTGCATGACGGCATTTCGCAAAATATGGTTGGGGTGCGCTATGTGCTGGACTTGGCGCAACGCCAGGCCAAAAAGGGCACGCAAAACGCCCTCGCTTCTATTGAACATGGGGCCGAAGCCCTTAACGCCGCCATCAAGGAAGTGCGCCGCATTTCCCACGATCTGCGCCCGGGCATTCTGGATGATTTGGGCCTCACAGCCGCTTTGGAAGCTAACGGGGAACTTTGCCGAGCGCACCAAAATCAAGGTCGAGTTAAAAAGCGTCGCCTTCAAAAACCTTTTGCCCACGGACGCGAAAACCGCTGTCTATCGCGTGGCACAAGAAGCGCTTAACAATATTGAGCGCCATTCCGGCGCCAGCCACGTGTTGCTGCAACTCAAAAGCACCAAGCTGGGCTGGAAATGCACATCACCGACAATGGCTGCGGCTTTTCCAACCTGTTGGAAGCCAAGCGCAAATCGTCGCGCGATGCGCCACCAATGCGATCAGGGCTAGGCCTGCGCAACATGCAGGAACGCATGGAGCATTTTGGTGGCACCCTTGAGATAAAAACCGCCAACACAGGCACTCATTTGATTGCCAAATTGCCATCATCAATTTATCTCACTCACGAGAAAGAGCATGAAAAAGACGCGGCTCAAGCCAATCTCAAGGAAGCAACCAGTGCATAAGCGGATAAAGCCATGAGCCAATCCACCCCCATCAAAATCATATTAATTGACGACCACCCTCTGGTTCTGGAAGGGATTCGATCTGTTCTGGAAACATTCGGTCATATTGAGGTTTTGGGCGCAGCGTCCTCTGCCAAACAGGGTCTCAAAATCGCGCTTTCGGGCAAACCGGATGTGGTGCTCATGGATATCAACATGCCGGAAATGAACGGCATCGATGCCATTGAAGTGTTCAAGGAACAGCTGCCGCAGACCCGATTGCTGATGCTCTCCATGCACGATAGCCGGGAATATATTTCCACGTCCACCATGTATGGCGCGTCGGGCTATTTGCTCAAAGATGTGTCCACGGACGAAATTGTTCACGCCATTGAAACGGTGGCAGCGGGCGGCACCTACTTTTCAACTGGCGCCGCACAAGCCTTGATGCTGAAAAGCCCAAATCGGATATCGAAACACCGCTTACGACCCGCGAGCAGGCCGTGCTTTTGTTGGTGGCGGAGGGCGTGTCCAATCGAGATGTTGCGGAAAAACTCGAAATTTCTGTACGCACAGTGGAAACTCACCGCAAAAACATCAAGAAAAAGCTAGGCATTTCCTCAACTGCAGGCCTGACGAAATACGCCATTTCCAACGGGCTAATTGGCTAGACAAAAAAAGAGCGGGGCCCAAAGGCCCGCTCAAGTTGCACCCAAGGGGAAGGAATGCTTAGTCAGCCAAATATGTGGCGTTGTTGGCGTCTTCAACAGCACTCTTGAACTGGTTCAAAAGCGCGACGCCTTCTTCGCCCAATTCTTCTTCCACATGCTTCAACACCGCAGGTTGCGCAGCAGCCTTGAATTCTTCACGTGCTTCGGCAGAAAGAGCTGTCACTTCAATTTTGTCCATCAACCCGGCCAAACCACGGTCAGAGGCTTCGATGATCCGGCTCAAGCCACGGCTTGCCGTCACACAGCTTTCAGACGCATAGTTCACCACGCGCTTCTCGTGATCCGTCAGGGAATCCCCAGAAGTCTTTTGACATCATGAACGTGTAAGGTGAGAACAAGTGGTTGGTCAGGGTCATATAGTCCTGAACTTCAGAAAAGTTCGCGAACGAGATGATCGGCACAGGGTTCATTTGCCCATCGATCACGCCAGTTTGCAGACCTGAATAAACTTCACCCCAAGACAAAGGATAGGCTTCGCCCCCCATCGCCTGAATGATTTTCTGGTGCGATGGCAATGTCATGGTGCGTACGCGGATGCCATCAAAATCTTCGATGGTTTTGATCGGACGCTTTGAGTTGGTGATCGCGAAAAAGCCACCAGTATCCGGGAAGCCCAATACTTTTGTGTTTGGAATTGAAGCTTCGATATCTGTTGCCAAGGCGGTGCCGAACGGACCGTCAAACACATCATAAGTCGCTGCGTTATGGTCGAAGGCGAACGCCAAGTTCAACACATCAATCCGTGGGTAGTATGATGAAATCGCACCGGTAGATGTCAGTGTCGCTTGAATCACGTTGTCCTGCAAAAACTGTACATGTTCTGCCGCAGAACCCAACTGGTTCGATGGATAAACTTCAACGTCGATAGAGCCGTTTGTGTCGGCTTCAACGATGTTGGCAAACACAGCCGTACAGGCGTGTGCTGGGTTCTCAAATGGATCGGTCTTGTTGTCATGGGCAAACTTGAGCAATTTCGTGTCTGCAAAAGCAGAGCTGGCTGCGCCAACAATTGCGGCCCCAAGGGTCAATCCAAGTGCTATTTTTTTCAAAGTCATATTTCACTCCCTTTATGACACGCCCCCGAAACGAACGGTGGGGCGCAAACCGCATACCTTCGGGCAAAGGCCCTTAGGCAAATCCAAGCAGGCGCGGCATAAACAGCGCCAAATCTTCAAAGAAGGCAAAAACGAACAGCACCGCGACTTCGGCCAGCAGGAAAGGCCATAATTTTGCAGTGATGCGTTCAAGTGGTTCCCCGGTCACCGAGGACAAAACAAACAGGCAGGCCCCAACGGGCGGCGTCATCAATGAGATGTTCAGCGCCAGCACGAAAATGATCCCCGCATGGATCGGCTCAAGCCCAATTGCTGCGGTCAGTGGCACCAGAACCGGGGCCAAAATGATCAGGATCGCGGTGATGTCCATCACCATGCCGATCACCAGCAACAGGCCGATGATCAACGCGATCACCACATAACGATTGTCCGATACCCCAAGAATGGAATTCGCGACCAATTGCGGAATCTGATTAAAGCTGAGATACCAGCAACAATCGAGGCAAAAGCGATGATCACAAAGATCACCCCGGTCACCCGCGCGGTGCGGATCAACATTTTGACCATGTCGTCCATGCTGATCTTGCGATAAATGAATACGCCGACAAACAAGGCATACCCAACCGCAATCGAAGCCGCTTCAGTGGGGGGTAACGATACCGCCCAAAATCCCACCCAAGATAATGATCGGCATAAACAGTGCCAAAATCGATTCTTTGAACGTTGCCCATATTTGCGGCAAACGCGCCCGCTCTTCACTTTGCGGCAAATTGTTGGCCCGCGCGCCAATGGCAATCACGGCCATACACACGGCGCAAATGATCAGCCCCGGCAGCAAACCGGCCGCGAACAACCCGCCAATGGAAACGCCCATCAAAGAGCCATAAACCACCATCAAGCCGGAGGGCGGGATGGTCGGTCCGATGATCGAGCCGGCGGCGGTCACCGCACAGGCATAATCGCGCCGATAGCCGCGCTCCACCATGGACGGCACCAAGGTTTTGCCAAACGCCGCCGCATCTGCGGTGGCAGAGCCGGTCAGCCCAGCAAAAAAACACGGAGGCAAGCATATTGGTGTGGGCCAAGCCGCCACGGAAATGTCCGACCAAAACTTGCGCCAACATCACCAAACGCGAGGTGATGCCCGTGTGGTTCATGATTTCACCAGCAAGAATAAAGAACGGCATCGCCAGAAACGGAAAGATGTTCAACCCGTTGAACATTTTGCCTGGGCCAAGCGCCACAAAATTGTCGCCGCCAATCTGATAAAGCCCGATCACCCCGGCGGCGCCTAAAGCGAAACCAATGGGCAACCCCAAGAATAACTAGTCCAACAAATGCGAGGGCGATAATCATTCAACCATCCCCTCAGAGTTCGGCACGATCAGTGCGCCTTGGTCGCGGATGGCCACCAGCAGTGTTTGGATGGCGCAAATGCCCGCGGATGCGGGGATGGCAGCAAAGGGCACAAGCAAGGTCATGCCAAAGATCATCGCCTGACGGTTGCCGCCTGTTGGG
>LLEO01000145.1_pt1 | contig 11744 bp, 14 predicted proteins | sample 595861 | NCBI WGS metagenome assembly LLEO01 (sample SAMN02919315, study PRJNA255460) | bioreactor metagenome | biome: chemostat; feature: culture 2012_25.1; material: sediment; isolation source: day35 25degC chemostat 2012 inoculated with Wadden Sea sediment taken from... | place: Germany: Bremen ... | reverse complement strand
GGGAATGATCGGGTCCACGGTGCGATGGCAAATATCGCTCCGTTTCTGAACAGCGGTTTGCGCCTTGGATTTGTCGCCTTCGACGGGCGGGCGGGTAATCTGCCAAATGAATCGGCGGGCGGCGTCCGGGGCAAGGGTGTGTCCCTGTCATCCCCATTGTTCGGTGACCGGATGGATATTCTGCTGTCTGCGGATCAAACCGAGTGGTTTGATGGCGGAACGTGGCGGGCAGGGCAGGCGCTTGAGGCTGAACTGACGGTTCGTCTGACGTCGCCCGAAGTCTATGACACGCTATCGCTTGGCGTAAGCTATTCGCAGATCGATCAGGACTTCCATTCGCCGCTCAACCCCGACCTGATTGTCGGAGAGCGGGCAAAACGGGTCGAATTGGAGTTTGTGGGCCATGAATGGAGCTGGGCCCTTGGCGCCGAACAGGCCCAGACAAATGAGGCGGAAGCCCAGACCAAGCCGTGGATCGCCTGACCCGCCTGTCCTTCGAAACGACATATTCGCCGGACGTCTTTACCGGCGGATTTCTGAACGGTGCCAGATTCTATTTCGCGTCCGAACTGTTCGTGCAGGAACGGCTTGAGACCCCACTGGGCGCCCTGCCAGAACAGGATCATCAACTGGCCTCGTTTAGCTTCGGGATGAACAAGTTTACCGAACGGGGCAGCTTTGCCATGCTCTATAGCTATGAGGATCTGGACTATCTCTCGTCACCGGATGGGGACGAAATTGCGCATGGGCTTGAGTTTCTGGCTTCGGCCGCGCCCAGTGATCGGCTGGACGCCACGGTCGAGCTGAAGCTGCGCCACCATGCCTCGACCTAGGGGATTTCTGGGAGGCGCGGGCCTCTGCCAGTCTAAACTACACGCTTGTTCCCGGCCTTTGGGACTATGCGCTTGAAGCTGGGATCGTAGAATATAGCGACGGTTCGGATGAGAACGCTCGCTATTTGCGTCAAGAGCTCGGGTTGACACTGATCGAGGATCATTCGCTTGTCTTCAGCGCAGAATATATGAAGGGTGATTGGTCAAGAAGGATGCTGGATGGGGACGGTTGGCTGTTCGGCATCGCCCTGCGCAGCGACCTTCGACACATCGCGTATCGGTAGGGGCGGATATGAATGATGCAGAGCTGAAATCTCTGGTTCAGCAGATCGGGGCGGGGGACAAGAACGCCATCGACGCGCTTTATCGCCAAATGGAGCAACCTCTTTACAGATTTATCAACATTAAATTGAACGATCCGTTCCTCTCGGCCGACATACTACAAGACGTGTTTTTGGATGTATGGAAAGGGGCGGCCGCTTTTGAAGGGCGGTCTGCTGTTAAGACTTGGATGTTTTCGATTGCGTACCGAAAGGTAATAGATGTGTTTCGCAAGAATGCGCGTCTGACGATCACCGATGATCTGCCCGAGCAAGTGGACGAGGCGCCAAGTGCGGTTGCGCATATTTCGGCTGCCGAGGATGCGGCGCATCTGCGAGTTTGCTTGGACGGTTTGAAGCCCGACCATCGTGAGGCCATCGAATTGGCGTTCTACGAGGACATGGGCTATCGTGAGATCGCCGAGATTACCGCAGTTCCTGAAGGGACCATCAAGACCCGTATTTTCCATGCCAAAAAGTTGTTGTTGCACTGCCTACAGGGCAGAATGAATACAAAGGTGGCGTTATGAGTGAGCAAGTAGACCGTCAGAATATCCTCGAACTGTTGCCCTTTTGGGTCAACGGAACCTTGTCGCCAGAAGAGCGGGATATGGTCGAGGCCGCATTGGAGCAAGACCCAACCCTTCGGCAGGAGGCCGAGATGCTTGCCCTCATCCGTGCAACGGTGAAAGAGCAGCCCGAAATGCAGAGCCCCGGCGAATTGGGTCTGGCCCGGCTTCGACGTGTCATCGAAGACAACCCGCAGACTGTTCTCGACGGGCGATCCAGAGCGCGGCGCTATATTCTGTCGTTTTCAAGCGGTCTGGCGGCAGCGCTTGCTTTGCTTGCCGTGCTCGGCAACTTTCGCGCGTCGGAAGACGTCTATGAACTGGCCTCGTCCAGCGACGACGCGGCAAATATTGTCGTGATGTTTCGGCCGGATGTGACACAGGCGTCGATGTCGGCGCTGTTGCAGATGCATGATCTGGTGATCGTCGACGGCCCATCCGCCATTGGCCTTTTCCGGTTATCTCCGCTGGATCCTGACATTGATCTCGAGCAGCTGGCCGGAACGTTGCGCTCAGAAATCGAAGTTTTCGAAAGTGTGGATCTTCCGTGAAGCGTCTTATCCTTGCCATTGCTCTTATTACGATCTCGGCCCTTGGTTTTGCGCCTGCCGCTCAGGCGCAACAGGGCAATTGCGTATTGCCCGGCGACATACTTGATGTGCCCACCCCTGGCTTCCTTCGGAACGCGACACCCCAACCTGCGCACCCGCGTGAGTGGCACGTTGTTGCCGGCTACGTTGGTTTCGCACACCACCAGCCGGCTTCGTGTCAGGCTGCCGAGCGTCGGGTTGCCATATTCAACTCAGTTTCACGTGGTCCATGTTGAACCCAACGGATCGACCAAGGTCGTCGCTTCGGCGCGAGTTTGTGATGATCCGAATGGAGGAGGCAGCGTGACCGGGCCGGGCGGCGGTGGAGGCTCGGGTCGGGGTGCCGGGTTAGGGCAGGGCCTTTTTCTGAGAACCCCCAGTGGTCAGCCCCTTGTTCGCGCCACCCGGCATGAAGTGGCCGCACCAAGTGGTGGACCGGAATACCTGCTGATCGGGTCCAATGAAGAAATGGCCCGGGCTCAGACCATGATGTCGCGGGAAGGTGTGTCCATACTGCGCAACACCTCTTTGGGGGCTCTAGGTGCGCGGATGTCTGCGGTGGACCTGAACGGACGTCTGTCACTTGCGGAGCTGCGGTCTCGTCTGGCCCGACAGCGTATTTCCGTGATCGCCGACAAGCACACGGTTTATGGGGCCGCCAAGGGGCGCACCGCCTACGCCAACCGGCTTTTGGGCCTTGCGCCGGATACAGGGTGCAAACTGAACCGTCCTGTCCGTGTTGGGTTGATCGATGGTCCAGTCGATACCTCAAACCCGGCTTTGCGCGGCGTATCGGTCAAGTCCACCTCGGTTCTGTTCCCGCGTGACCGCACTGGTTCGGTCGATCATGCCACGGGCATTGTTGCTTTGATCAGCGGGTGGGGAACGGACAAGCTGCCGCAAGGTATTAGCCCCGGGGCCGAGATCTTCTCGGTCGTTGCATTTGCGCGCAACGGGGGGCGCTCGGTTGCGCGGCTTGAGAGCATTGCGAAGGGCCTGAACTGGATGGTCGAGAACAACGTCGACATCGTGAACATGTCCCTGGCCGGGCCGAAGAATGACAGCCTTGAAGACATCGTCAAAACGGTTGCCCGCAAAGGGCTGATCATGGTGGCGGCCACGGGGAATGGGGGGCGCGATGCTGTTGCATATCCGGCATCGGATCCGAACGTCATCGCGATCACCGCGATTGATGCAAGCGAGCGGCTGTACAAACATGCCAATGGCGGCCCCGAGGTGGACTTCTCTGCGCCCGGTGTCGATCTGCTTCTGCACGCGGGCGGGGTACGACCTTTGCCTCGGGCACCTCATATGCCGCAGCCTTTGCCACTGCAATCATTGCTCAGGAAGTCGCGCGATCCGGGGCGCAAAAGACGCGTCTTCTGAACGCTCTGCGAGAACGGTCCCCGCGACCTCGGCCGCCCCCGGAAAAGACAGCAATTTTGGCTGGGGCCTGATCCAGGCAGACCCGTGCAACTAATTTCAAATTAATTTTGAACCATTTCCCACACTCGCCCGACAAACATATAGCGACGTTGTTAATGTCGCTGCTGTTGCTTAGTGCGGTGCTGGAGTTTTGGTTGAAGAGTAAGTGGTTACGCGGTTTGCCCCAGCGCCAGAGTATCTAGGGTTTGGCCTGCAAAGTGTGAAGTGGTTGAGTTACGATTTCTGCATGGTCAGAGGGAGCGGTTGGTATCAGTGATACCAGCCGCCGACCTGTTTGTGCATTCAAAAGCAGCCCCGATCTTTCGGGGCTGCTTTTGTGTTTTTACCTGTTCGTCAGCGCTTGCTAGCGTTTGTTTTGCCAGCCTAGGTCCGGAACACGCGATAGATCGCGGGGATCACCAGAACCGTCAGCAGGGTCGAGCTGAGCAATCCGAATAGCAGCGACAAAGCTAGCCCCTGGAAAATCGGGTCGGCCAAGATCACTGCCGCACCAATCATGGCCGCAACGGCGGTCAGAAGGATCGGCTTGAAGCGGATGGCTCCGGCCTCGATCAGCGTTTCCACCTTGTCCTTCGCCGGATCGGCATGCCGGATGAAATCCACCAGCAGGATCGAGTTCCGCACGATGATGCCTGCCAGCGCGATGAACCCCGATCATCGACGGCGCCGAGAACGGTGCGTTGAACAGCCAGTGCCCGCCAATGATCCCAACGAACGTCAACGGGATCGGGGTCAGGATCACCAGCGGCAGTTTGAACGATCCAAACTGCATGACCACAAGGATGTAGATCCCCAGCAGGGCCACGGCAAAGGCGGCCCCCATGTCGCGGAATGTGACCCAGGTGACTTCCCATTCACCATCCCACAGCAGGGTGACGATGCTTTCATCCTCGGGCTGGCCATTCATGCGGATTTCGGGGCTTTGTGCCGTCTTCCCACTCCATCGCGTCCAACTGCTCGGCTACGGCGATCATGCCATAGACCGGGGGCCTCGAACGCGCCGGCAACCTCGGCAGTGACCATTTCGGCCGTGCGTCCGTTGTGACGAAAGATCGGGTACGAGGCCTTTTCTTCGGTGATCTCGATCACGTCGCCAAGCTCGACCACGCCACGGGCGCCGGGTAGGGCGTTCGCGGGGATCGGCGTCGACAGGAAGCGTTCGTCCAGCACCCGGTCCGCCTTGTCGCGCTCCACAACGATGGGGATCGGATAGCGGCCCTCACCGCGATGCGAATACCCGACGGTCTGCCCGTGGTTCAAAAGCGCCAGCGTCGAGAAGACGTCCTGTTCCTGCACCCCGAAGAACTCCAGCTGGTCCTGCGAGATCGTGATGCGCAGACGGCGCGGTTGTTCGCCAAAGCTGTCATCGACATCGACGACGAAGGGCACGCTGTCAAACGCGGCACGGATCTTGCTGGCAGCCTCGCGCCTTGTGTCGGCATCGGGGCCATACACCTCGGCCAGCAGGGTCGCCATGACCGGCGGGCCGGGGGGGCGGCTCGACCGTTTTGACGTTGGTGCCTGCGGGCAGATCAAGTTGGTTCACCCGCTCGCGCAGCTCCAGAGCAATCTCGTGGCTGGTGCGCTCGCGATGTTCCTTATGGTCCAGCAGGATTTGCACGTCGCCAAGATGCGGCTGCGTGCGCAGGTAATAGTGCCGGACCAGACCGTTGAAGTTGAACGGCGCGGAGGCCCCGGCGTGGGTTTGCACAGAAAGAACCTCGTGCATCTCAAGCGCTTCGCGCGCGACGGCTTGCACCACGGCGTCGGTCGCCTCGATCGACGAACCCTCAGGCAGATCGACAACCACCGACAGTTCCGACTTGTTGTCGAAAGGCAGAAGTTTGACCGTCACGTCCTTGGTATAGATCAGCGCAAGCGACCCGAACGAGATCACGGCGGCGACCAACAAGAACGTCAGACTGATGGTCTTGGTCTTCAGCAAAGGCCGCGCGACCGAGGCATAGATCCGCCCCAGCGCGCCGCCATGATGTCCTTCGTCATCGTGATCGTGCGCAGGCGCTTTGCCCGCAATCTTGATCATCAGCCACGGGTGATGATCACGGCCACAAAAAACGAAAAGATCATCGCGGCCGAGGCGTTGGCCGGGATCGGGCTCATATATGGTCCCATCAGGCCCGACACGAACAGCATCGGAAGAAGGGCGGCCACAACGGTCAGGGTCGCGACAATGGTCGGGTTGCCCACCTCGGCAACCGCACGAATGGCCTTGGTCACGCGATCCGCCTTGTCCGGCATGCCCCAGTGGCGGGCGATGTTTTCGATGACCACAATCGCGTCATCTACAAGAATCCCGATGGAAAAGATCAGCGCGAACAGTGACACGCGGTTCAGCGTGTATCCCATGACCCAAGCCGCAAAGAGCGTCAGCAGGATGGTGACCGGGATCACCACGGCGACCACGATCGACTCGCGCCAGCCGATTGTGAACAGCACCAGCGCCACGATGGACACCGTCGCCAGACCCAGGTGGAACAGAAGCTCGTTCGCTTTCTCGTCTGCCGTTTCGCCATAGTCGCGGGTGACGTCGATTTGCACCGTGTCGGGGATCAGGTCATGTTCCAGCATGTGAACGCGGTGGAGGATTTCCTCGGCCACGACCACGGCATTGGCGCCTGCGCGTTTGGCGACCGCCAGCGTGACGGCCGGGGTGCGGATGATTTCTCCGTCTTCGCCGCGTGTGACGTTGGAGACGATCTTGTCCGAGGTGTCCGGTACAAAGCTGACATTGGCCACGTCACGCACGTAAACCGGGCGGTTGTCGCGCGTGGTCAGAAGCAGATTGGCGACATCCGAAGACGCTTGCAGTGTTTGGCCGGTTGCGACCATCACCTGCTGCCCGCCGTCTCGGATATACCGTTGTTGAACGCGCGGTTTGCACCTTGGACCTTGCCGACCAGCTGCTGCAGGGTCACACCGTACAGCGCCAGCCGCTCGGGGTCGGGGGCGATGCGGATCGCCTCGGGCTTTCGCCGACCAGATAAGTCAGACCAACATCTTGGATTTTGGCAAGCTCCACCTGCAGCTTGCGTGCAATCCGGGTCAGGTCATTCGCAGTGGTTTGTTCGGCCGAGGGGTTTGGGCGTCAGCGTCAGAGACACGATGGCACGTCGTCGATACCACGACCGACGATCAGCGGTTCGTTGATCCCCACCGGAATGCGATCCATGTTTGCACGCACTTTATCGTGTACCCGCAAGATCGCGGTATCAGCCGATGTGCCGACCAAAAACCTTGCCATAACAAGCGCATAGTCATCGCTTGTCTGTGAGTAGACGTGCTCGACGCCGTTGATGCCCTGCACGATGGATTCCATCGGTTCGGTCACCAGCTTGGCGGCGTCTTCTGCCTTCAGACCCGGTGCCTGAATATGGATGTCCACCATGGGGACCGAGATCTGCGGCTCTTCTTCCCCGCGGCAGGCTGATCAGCGCCACAAGCCCCAACGGCAAGGGCCGCCAAGATCATTAGGGGGGTCAGCGCCGAGCGGATGAACGCTTTCGTCAGCCCGCCCGCAATGCCCAGAGAGGGGGTGCTTGATTGATTACTCATGGCTGGCCACCACCTGTTCGCCTGCGGTCAGACCCGACAGGATTTCAATCATTTCAAGATCGCCCATATGGCGCGATCCACCTGTGACAACGGTGCGGTGCGTATCGGTGCCATCCGCCGCCTGCACGGTGACGAAGTCCAACCCCATGCGGGTCGAGACCGAGGACGCAGGCACCAGCAATGCCGTCGACTTGCCGACTGGCAGACGCACCAAAACGCGTGCGTCGACGAAGTCCGTCTCCATGCCTGCGAATTCCACGTCGACGATCACGCGACCGTTTTCAATCTGCGGGTAGAGCTTGGCGAGAACGCCGGTGGTTTCGCCCTCGTCGCTGCCAATTCGGATTTCAGCGCCCTCTTCAAGGTAGCTCGCATGACGTTCAGGCACGGCAAGGCGCAGAAAGAAACCACCGCCACCGATCTCGGCGATGCTTTCACCGGGCATGACGACAGACCCTTCGGTCAGAGGGACCTGAAGCACAGAGCCGCCGATCGGGGACAGCACAGCCCCTTCCGCTTCACGTTGTTTCAGAACGCTCCGCTCGGCCTGCGCGGTTCCGATCTGTCCCGTAATCACATCAACCCGTGTGCGCAGCTGATCCAGCTGCTGTGCAGTGGCGACCCCGCGCTTCAACAGGTCTTCGCCGCGCCGAAGATCGGCAGAGGCCGTATCCAGCTGAGACGCCAAAGAGGTCAGCGTCGCATCGATCGCGTTCAGTTGCAGGATCAGTTTTTCGTCCGTGATGCTGGCGATCTGTTGGCCCTTTTCGACTTTGGATCCCTCGGAGACGTTGATTGAAATGATCGTCCCCCCAAGTCGCGACCGCGCTTGGACACGGTCACGCGCTTCGATCCGGCCAAAAACGGCTTTCCATTCTGTGACGTCAACATTCTGTGCGACGAAGGGCTCTTCGGCCATAGTCGCAAGTGGGAACAAGGCGACCAATAGGGGCAAAACAATTTTACGCATCGCAATCTCCTTTGCGGTGGATGACCCAAACCATGTCCGTTGCTGTCGCGTGCAACACGTCCAGTGCCAGAGTGTGTCGTAACTATAGCCGAGTTACCCCGGCGTGAACTTGATCAGGATCAACGAATTCGAAATAGTGAATATGTTTAGCAGATGCAAGGGGTGATGACGGGAAACGGGCATGCCACCGCGACAGGCGCCGAAAGGCACGCGCTCATGGCTTTGCGCTTTGTATCCGGGTTTTGAAGTAGCTTGGGGGGTGCGACATCACCCAGGGAAGGGTGGTGTCGCAATGCATGAAGCCCGCAATCGAGCGCGGGCTTCAAACCATTTTCGGATCAGGCCGATGCGATAAGTGCAGCCTCGCGGTACTTTGTAACGCGAGGGGCGACGGGATCTTGGCGGGACCGTTTCCCACCGTTGAAAGCCCGCCAAGAAATCCCCCCACTTGCAGGAATTATGCGAAAATTCAGCCCGCCAGAGGCATATCCTGAGAATTTGCAGAATTTTGGTCTGTGTGTTGGAAACCCTGTCGCAGAGCCTCGGAAAGTACTGCGCCCTCATATGCCTTCAACACAGGCGCTGCAGTTTGGTCATTCCACATTTCGGCGTGATCTTCCCGCGGGAACTTCGCTTCGATCTCGGCCAGAGCGTCATCCGACAGCATTGTCAGTGCTTGATCCCCAAGGAACAGGCTTTCCGCCGGGGCGCCATTGGCGATCAGCACGTCATGCTTGTTCAGCAGGATGTGGAAATATTCGACCTCGGCCGGGCGTTTCTTGCGCTTGGTAAGATCACCAAAATCCAGATGCTTCGCGGCGACCAGCACTTCAGCTACGCCAAAGAGCGTTTCGGCCAAGTGGCCCTGAACCAAAACACGGTGCTGGGGCGAGACCCAAAGGTCCGCGGTGGGTGTGCCATTGCCAAGCGCGCCAGCGGGGATACACACCGGACGTGCGTCAGGGGTCAACATCAAGTCGACCAACGAGAATGCACGCGACCCAATCCATTGAATTGTTGCGGTCTGCCCAGATTCGAGCGTGACGCGGTCACCGGCCACCAGGTTCTCGACAGCAACAAAACCAGAATTGGTTTCGATCAAAGTTCCCTTGCAAAAGCAAACAGGGGTCGGATCGGTATCAAGATCAACAAGCGTGATGTTCCCGTTTCCGAATTGCGCCCAATCCGTCGCAATAATGGAGCCATCAGGCGCGAAAACAAGCTTAAGGTCTGTTGGGTAGCCTACGACCTCGATCTTCACAACAGTGGTCCCCTGTAGGGAAACCGGGACCTTGTTGTCGACTGGAAGTTCTCCTACGCCCTCGACAATAAATTCGTAGGCCACACCATCAATGACAACCATCGTATCGGGATCAGAGAGGCCACCATTTGCGTCCAGAATAAGATTACCTGCGGCATCTTCAGTGCCATCCAGATCGCCATCAGTGATGAAATAGAAAGTGAAGTCGGTTCCGGTGTCTAGATTCAGAACATTGTTGCCAGCGCTAAATTTATTGTCGCGGCCATCATAAATTTGACTTTGTGCCATTCGAAATCTCCAACTAACCTATTCATTGTAATGAGACACCTCTCGGTAATCTACAACAGGCTAAATTCATGAACCAAGCCCTAAGATTTTCGCAAATGAATCGCGAATTCTATCGTTAGGTAAAGTTTAAATGTGGCGCCTTTTTGGCGTTGGGCAGGCCGTTTGCAAAACACAACTATTAGGTGAGCGGGAAAAGGTGCCCTGACCGAGTCTCTGCCGTTTTTGCGCAAATGGGATGAAACTGCCCAATTCGACATCGAAGATTTATCAATGCGAGGTTGTAGGCGATTTTTCTTGCAAAACGCCTTTAGGGTTCATTTTAAATCAGACCTCTAGAAGTGCTTTACCATCCTTGCACATGCGTGACGGTGACGACAGGTCCTCGCTTTCAGATCTGGACATCGCGTTAACGATTTTCGGTCTGACCCAGAGGTCTGGAGCAGGGTGTATGGCGTTACAAGCCAGTGACACCCACAGCACCTTCGCGTCTTCTTTGCTGGTCGAAATCAGCCCGTGCCCCATGCGCGCGTCGTAATAGACGGAATCGCCGGGACCCAAATGCAGCGGGCGATAGTGCTCGGTCACTAGTGTCAGTTCGCCTGATAGGACGAACATGAACTCCTCGCCGTTGTGGCGCACCCAGTCGTCATATTCGGACACCTCACGCGCGGTGGCGGTCGAGATATAGGGCACCATGCTTTTCGAGGTCAGCTCGTTGCACAGCAATTCATGCGTGTAGGTCGGCGTTTTCTTGATCTCGCCTTGGCCGGCGCGGGTATAGTCGCGGCGGCCCGAGATGTCCGTCTTCGCGGATTGCAGGAACAGCTGCGGTGTCTCAAGTTCCAGCGTCTGCATTAGGCGACGAATGATGTCGAAGCTTGGGCGGGTCTGATTGTTTTCAATCTTTGACAGGGTCGAACGACCGATCCCGGCGGCCCGCGCTGTGTCTTCCAGCGTCATCCCCTTCGCCTTTCGGGCCTCTCGAATCATGAGGCCCATGGCTTCTCCGTCGGGTGCGTCCGTGGGCTCATTACCCGTCTGTGACGCGCTATTTGTGTCGGTCTCCAAGCTTACCTCCCGTCAATTTCCCCTTGTTCCCTCGCAGCTTAGTAATTGCTCGCAAAGCTGTCAAAGTATCCCGCTGCACACAATCCTTGCAATTTCCCCAAAAGTTTCCTAAGAGAAACAAGAAGTCCCGAATAGGAAACTATTCCACAAAATGCGCATTCATGAATGTGAACGGGAAGCGGAGGAACACATGTTTGACCTGATCGTGATCGGAGCAGGCCCCGGTGGCTATGTTGCCGCCATTCGTGCTGCGCAGTTGGGCCTGAAGGTTGCCTGTGTCGAAGGGCGCGGGTCGCTGGGTGGCACCTGCCTGAATGTGGGCTGCATCCCGTCGAAGGCGCTTCTGACCTCGTCTGGCAAATATGCTGAACTGTCACATCTGGCCGCACACGGGATCGCGGTCGAGGGTGCCTCGCTGGATCTGGGTGCTATGATGGCGCGTAAAGATAAGGTCGTTGGCGACCTGACCAAGGGCATTGCTTTCCTGTTCAAGAAGAACGGTGTCGAGCTGATCGAGGGTTGGGCGACCATTCCCACCGCGGGTCAGGTCAAAGTGGGCGACACGGTTCACGAGACCAAGAACATCCTGATCGCAACTGGTTCCGAGCCGACCCCGTTGCCGGGTGTCGAGATTGATGAGGTGGAGGTGCTTAGCTCGACCGGCGCGCTGGCGCTGGAAGCCGTGCCCGCGCATCTGGTGGTGATCGGCGCGGGCGTCATCGGTCTGGAACTGGGTCAGGTCTGGGCGCGACTGGGCGCCAAGGTGACTGTTGTCGAATACCTCGACCGCATCCTGCCCCCCCGGCATTGATGGCGAGATCGCAAG
>LLEO01000144.1_pt1 | contig 11844 bp, 20 predicted proteins | sample 595861 | NCBI WGS metagenome assembly LLEO01 (sample SAMN02919315, study PRJNA255460) | bioreactor metagenome | biome: chemostat; feature: culture 2012_25.1; material: sediment; isolation source: day35 25degC chemostat 2012 inoculated with Wadden Sea sediment taken from... | place: Germany: Bremen ... | reverse complement strand
GGGGCTGTTTTTGATCACCTCTACTGTAGGGCGCGCATGGTGCGGCTATACCTGCCCCCAAACAGTTTGGGTGGATCTGTTTCTGGTGGTTGAGCGTTTTTTTGAGGGCGACCGCAATCAACGCATGAAGCTGGATGATGCCCCTTGGTCGTTCAATAAGACTTGGCGACGGGTGGCCAAACATAGCACATGGTTGTTGATTGGCGTGGCCACGGGCGGCGCGTGGATTTTTTTTATTTCGCGGATGCGCCAACCCTGTTTATGGATGTGATCCGATTTGACGCGCCGATGGTGGCCTATTTCACCATCATGATTTTAACGGCGACGACCTATACCTTTGGCGGTCTGATGCGGGAGCAAGTGTGCACCTATATGTGCCCATGGCCGCGCATCCAAGGTGCAATGCTGGACGAGCACTCGTTGACCGTGACCTATAATGACTGGCGCGGCGAACCACGCACCAAACATTCCAAAAAGGCGTTAAAGGAAGGCAAGTCCGTTGGCGATTGTGTCGATTGCAACGCCTGCGTTGCCGTGTGTCCGATGGGCATTGATATTCGTGATGGACAGCAGCTTGAATGCATCACCTGCGCCCTATGTATTGATGCGTGTGACAATGTGATGGACAAGCTAGACCGCGAACGCGGCCTGATTTCTTACACAACGCTCAATGATTATAATGAGAATATGCAGCTTGCCACGTCGGGTTCGGCCACGATTGATCCAGCTAAAGTGCGGGACAATTCGGGCAATTTGTTGGATCGGGTGAAGCGCACCAATTGGCGCTCGATCATTCGGTGGCGCACGCTGGTATATTTCTGCTTCTGGGCCGCGATTGGCGTGGCCATGCTGGTGGCCTTGTCCTTGCGGGATCGCTTGGACGTGAATGTGCAGCATGACCGCAACCCGCTTTATGTGCAGCTCTCAGATGGCGCTGTGCGCAACGGCTACGACGTTAAAGTTTTGAACATGACCCCAGTGCCGCGCACCATTCGCTTGTCCATTGAGGGATTGCCCGGGGGTGAGATGACGCTGGCGAGTTCGGTTGATGAACCGCAAACAGACATTGTGTTGGATGTGGAACCTGATCGCGTTTTGCCGCTGCGTGTTTATGTGCGGGGCGATGCCTCAACAATTGGAAGAAAATCCTGTACGGTTTGACTTTATTGTCGCCGATGTGTTCGGCGATGAGACCTCTCGTGAAACCGTCAAATTTGAAATGCCACGGGAGTGAAGATGATGGAGCAAACAATGGCGCATACAAAAAAGCCAAAAGAATTTACGGGCAAGCATATGTTGATGGTGATCGGCCTGTTCTTTGGCACCATCATCACGGTGAACTTAATCATGGCCTATTTTGCGACCACCAGTTGGACGGGACTTGTGGTGAAAAACTCATATGTGGCCAGCCAACATTTTAATGAAAAGCTAGCGGCAAATAAGGCGCAAGATGCGTTGGGGCTGGACACCGAGTTTCGCAGTTGAAGGCGATGTTTTGCGTTATCGCTTGTTGGACGCGAAAGGCGCGCCTGTTTCCGCGGTGGAAGTTGAGGCAAAATTGATGCGCCCCAGCCATGAACGCGAAGACCATATGGTGACCTTGTTGCCCACTATGAATGGTGACTTTACGGTGCAGCATGCGCTGGCCAAGGGCGCATGGGATGTTGAAGTGCAATTGACCAGCACCACCGAAATTCCGTTCGTTTATCGCGAACGGCTATTTGTGGACTAAACAGATGAGCTGCTGTGCACCCGGAGTGGAAGCAGGTTCGCAAATTGTAGCGGATACTGGCCACCAGATAAGCAATGAAGCGATTATCGCTGCTGCCGCTGACCTAGGCGCTGGGGCAGCGACAGGTGGAGTTTGGCGTGCCAGAAATGCATTGTGCCGCCTGCATTAAGTCCATTGAAGCCGAGTTGAATGGTTTGGATATGGTGCAATCGGCGCGCGTGAACATGTCCACCAAGCGGGTTAAGATTGTGTTTGCTGCCCAGGGTGGCGCGGTGCCGATGGATTTGGTGGCGGCCATAGGCCGGGCAGGTTATCGCTGTTTTTTGCTTGATGCAGAAGAGCCGGGCAAGGATAAAAGCCTTTCAAAGCTGATTTTGGCGCTGGCGGTGGCCGGATTTGCCGCCATGAACATCATGCTGTTTTCCGTATCGATCTGGTCAGGGGCCAATGAAAGCACGCGAGATTTGTTTCACTGGATTTCGGCGCTGATTGCGGTGCCTACTGTGTTTTTCTCGGGCCAGGTGTTTTTCAGATCGGCTTGGGGAGCATTGCGCCACGGGCGCTTGAACATGGATGTACCCATTTCCTTGGCGGTGTTGCTGGCGCTGGGTTTGAGCCTATATGAGACCATTACGTCCGGCGAACATGCCTATTTCGATGCTTCGGTAACCCTTTTATTCTTTTTGCTGATCGGACGCACTCTGGATCATGTGATGCGCGAGCGGGCACGCTCAGCTGTGCGCAGTTTGGCCTCACTGGCGCCGAAAGGGGCGGTACAGATTCTTGCGGATGGGCGTCGTGAATTTATCAAGCTGAATGATGTGCAAGTGGGCATGATTTTAGAAGTTGCCGCCGGAGAGCGCATTCCTGTTGATGGCCGTGTCGTTGAAGGCAAAAGCGAATTGGATATGTCACTCGTGACGGGTGAGACGGTGCCGGAGCGCTGTGTGCAAGGTGCTTCGGTTTTGGGTGGCGCGACCAATTTGTCGGGCGCATTGAAGATCGAAGTTGAAAAAGCCGCGCACCAGAGTTTCTTGGCGCGGATGATTGAATTGATGGATGCGGCCGAGGGCAGCCGCGCAGGATATAAACGGATTGCAGATCGGGCGTCCGAAATTTATGCGCCATTTGTGCATTTGCTGGCCCTTTTGACCTTTGTGGGGTGGGGCCTTTATAATGGTGACTGGTACCACGCCACGGTCACCGCGATTGCTGTTTTGATTATTACCTGCCCCTGTGCTTTGGCGCTGGCTGTGCCTATTGTGCATGTGGTTGCCGCGGGCCGCTTGTTTGAGCGCGGGGTGATGATGAAAGATGGGGCGGCGCTTGAGCGTTTGGCGCAGATCACCAGCGTCGCTTTTGACAAAACCGGCACGCTCACATTGGGATCGCCGATTCTAAAAGGACAGATTTTTGGCGATGCGGTGCACCTGGATCGGGCGCTGCAATTGGCACAATTGTCACGGCACCCGTTTTCCAAGGCCTTCGCGCGTGCTTTTGGCGATCATCAGGTTGCGTCCCCTAAAGGATGCGGAAGAAGTGCCTGGCGCCGGTGTACTGGCTCAGATTGATGGGCATGAGTGGCGCTGGGGCCGCGCTGACTTCTGCGATCCGACATACAAAGGTTCTGATGCGGCACAAAGTGAGGTTTACCTTTCCTGCGACGGGACAATGGTGGCTGGATTCGGTTTTGAAGATGTTTTGCGCCCAGATGCGCAAGCGGCCCTGGCCCAACTCAAGTCCTGTGGCTATGATCTGGCGGTCTTTTCTGGAGACCGTAAGCAAGTCGTGGCCAGCATTGCGCAGGTTTTGCAGGTGGATGACGCGCATGGCGCGCTCACCCCAGATCAAAAGGTTGAAGCAATTGCTGCCGCGGGCGCGCGCGGCGAAAAGGTGTTGATGGTGGGTGATGGCATTAATGACGCGCCTGCTTTGCGGGCGGCTCATGTGTCCATGGCACCGTCAAGCGCGGCGGATGTTGGCCGAAATGCTGCTGATTTTATTTTTACGCACAATCGTTTGGCCGATGTGAACTTTGCGATTGAAATGTCAAAACGTGCGTCGCGTGCGGTGAAACAGAATTTTGGGTTGGCCCTTTGCTATAATGCGGTTGCCATTCCCTTGGCGGTGATGGGATATGCAACGCCCCTATTGGCGGCAATTGCCATGTCGTCTTCATCTTTGGTGGTCACCTTAAATGCGCTTCGCTTGCGTTTGGGCCAAAAAAACGGAACCAAAGATCTCCCTATGCATTCTATGAATGCGACTAAAATTAACGCGGTGGCGGCTGAATGACTCCTCTTTTAATCCTGATTCCTGTCGTCTTGATCATTGGCATGCTGGCCTTAGGCGCATTTTTGTGGTCTTTAAAAAGTGGTCAATATGACGATCTAGACGGGGCGGCGATGCGTATTCTTGACGATGAAGACGAGTCGCCGCGCCGCGCGACAGAAAAAGAATAGGGAGTTCTATGGTTGAACCATTAGATATTGATGGCCGCGAGAAAGCACTCGGCCAGCTGCCGGATTGGGTCTTCAATCCTGTTAAGAACGGAATTGAGCGCGAGTTTAAATTCAAGGATTTTGTCGAAGCGTTTGGGTTTATGAGTTCCGTTGCTATTTTGGCGGAAAAGCATGACCACCATCCGAATGGCGCAATGTTTACAACAAAGTCACAATATTATTGACCACGCACGATGCCAACGGTTTGTCGGAAAAAGACATTGAATTGGCTCACGCGATCGAGAATTTGGTCTAGCGCTATCGGGCGCGATCATTTAGCCGATTTGCTGTAACATAAAACAGGCTTAAGACCCAAAAGAGGCTGGTAACAAATTGCCAGCTGAGTGGCAGGGACTGAAGGCGTGCGCCCACGAACAGCAGCGTTGTGAACGCGAGGAGTATTGGTGCGTGGTGCCAATCTTGCATTTGTCGCGTTTGCCAATGGGCAAAAGCCAACGCTAGAGCGCTAAAGGCTAAGCCGATGTGGGTTGCCCAGAACAACAAATTGTCGCGGTGTAAAAACAAGCTGGTGCGTCCATATCCCAAGAGATCGAACGCGAAAAAAGCCAGCAAAAAGCAGCTCAACACCCACAGCAGGCCAGCATATCGCTTAAATTTGCTGTTTTCCGGCCCAAACGCAACCGCCAAAAAACCCACAGAAAGCAGCAATGCACCGAGCAGTTGCACCCCGGCATTTGCAGAGTCAAATTCATGGGCCAGCAAGCGCATCAGCTCAGACATCAAAAAAAGAAATGCACCGATGGCAAGGGTGATGCGTAGCATGAAGGTCTGCTTTATAATTTGAGGTTAGCGATTGAGGTCAAAGGACAATTCCCTTTTTTGTGGAAATATTCTACCCTTAATCCGACTCGCTTGGAAGAAAGATGCACAAAAATGTTTGACGCCATTACGAAACTATTCTCGGCTAAAAAAACGGACGACATGCCAAGTTTGGAGCCAAAACTGTGTGTCGCCGCGTTGTTGGTCCACTTGTCTGCCGTTGATGGTGAAAGCAGTGATGCGGAGAAAGATGCGATCAAAAAGACGCTGCAATCCTATTACGGGTTGAGTCCGCATGAGGTGAAAAACCTTTTCCAGTTGGCAACCGAGCAGAACAGTGAAGCGGTTGACCTTTATGCTTTCACGTCAGTGCTCAACCAACTTGAAGTGGAAGAAAAACACGCCATCATCAATATGATGTGGCAAGTGGTTTTTGTCGATCAGCACAATCATGAGTTGGAAGACAATATGGTCTGGCGCGTGGCCGAACTCATTGGTGTTTCGGCGCGGGAACGGACTTTGCTGCGGGCAGAAGTGCGCAGAGCGGCGAATATTGAGTGATGCAATCTGCAAGTCGGGCGTCGCAATTTGCAATTTTACTCGCAAAATGCGGATGCTAAGTTCTTAACGCGTGTTCATAAATACTGATAATTAGTGGGCGCTTTCAATTATTATCTACTATATGCAGTAGGAAGATGAAGCGTTTATGTTTGGCACGGTTCGTGCAGCCTGAATTCTGTGATGGGAATTTGGTTTTGCGTATCCTGTCAAAAGTTCAAACCCGTGTGGTCCAGCTTTTGGACAACACGGGTTTTTTTTGTTCGGCTTGTTTACCTTGTATGTGGTCATGATGGGCTGGCTCTTGTGATGTGCGATGCAAATGGCTACATAGGAGGAGAAAAAGCGCAAAGCGGAGAAAATTATGCTGGTCTTGTTGGAAATTATTATGATGGTGCTCACTCTTTATTGGTGGGTGGCAATCATTATGATCGTGATGAGCTGGTTGCTGCAATTCAACGTCATCAACTATTCAAATCAGTTTGTGGCCACCATTTGGCGGATTGTGAATGGACTGACGGAGCCGGTACTGAACCCAATTCGTCGTGTCGTCCCAAATATTGGCGGGGTTGGATATCTCGCCCATCGTGCTGTTCATCGGCATATATGCGTTACAGCGCATTATCCAAGTATATTTGATGCCATATGCGTTTTAACGCACTCTAATGGATGTCCAAGAATTGAAAGCCTGGCGCGAAACAAGCGCTGGGCTTTTGTTGTTTTTGAAGGTGACGCCCAATGCCGCCAAGGATGAAATTGGTCATGTGGTGGCCGATGTGGACGGGCAGGGGCAGTTGGCGGTGCGGGTGCGAGCTGTGCCTGAAAAAGGCAAGGCCAACAAGGCGGTTATCAAACTTGTCGCGAAATTTATTGGTATGCGCGCGCGCTCCATACAGTTGGTTCGCGGCGACACGAGCCGTTACAAACAGCTATTGCTGACGGGAATAGGTGGCGCTGAATTTGACGCGACGATCGGCCATCAAAGCTAACGGCACGAGGGGTGTTATCCGCAGCGATTTTCTAGTCGCTCAATACTTGGCACGAAGAAGGTGCGATTATTTTCAATCTCGATCACCCCGTCCTTGCGTAATTTAGTGAGTTGCCGAGAAATCGTTTCAACAGTAAGCCCCAAAAAGTCAGCAATATCAACGCGAGTGAGCGGCAACTCGAATTTGATACTCTCTAATTCCGTAAAGTCTTTGTTTGGATCAATATGGCTGGCAATCAGGTAAAGAAAGCTTGCAACCTTTTCTGACGCTGTTTTGCGGCCCAAGGTCACCATCCACTCGCGGGGCTTCGTCCAGCTCTTTCAGCGTTTGCATCAGCAAGCGATGTTCAAGCTCGGGGTGATGATTTGATCATAGATTCCAACGCAGAGCGTGGAATCTTGCACAAATTGACGCCGGATGCGGCTTCTGCGCTCAGGCGGCTTTCCTCGGCAAAAGGGCGGCCCAAGAAGTCGGGTGCGAACTGCAACCCGATCACTTGCTGACGGCCATCTGCGAGCATCTTTGTCAGCTTGACCACGCCAGAAATCACATTTGCGTATGATTTGACTTCTTCAGTATCGCCGATCAGTTCTTCGCCAGATTTATGACGCACCTGTCTGGTGTGCCGTGCCAGCTCCACCAATTGCTCTGGCTCTAAGGCGCCACAAATACCTTTATGGCGCGCTTCGCATGCTTGGCACAAGATCGGCAATTCCGAATTATGTATGTCTTTACGCGAACTCATTTTCATCCCCTGAGGTTATCCCTCATATTGAATCATAGCATAATTATTTTGATTTTCGACCCACCTGACGATTCGCCGCACACCAAATTTTCAAGTTTGTCCTGGTTAACCCAATAACGCAGCGCTTTCAGTGATTAAGCCGATCGAAATGTTGGTTGGTTTGTAAAATTCTTGGCGGCAATCCTGACAAATGTCAGAGTTCAACTTGCTGGAGGCACAGGCAACAGAATCAAATGTAACCATTGTTTAAGGCGAAATTCCGCTATATTGTATTTTTGTTTCAAACTAAAGAAGGCCTCTTTATGTCTCGTTCACTTATGCCACCGCCGCACCTAGGCGAAATGGTCCGGAAAGCGCGTAAGGAGCAGGGACTAACCTTGGAGATGCTTGCTGAGCGCTGCGGTGTTTCCAAGTCGATGTTGAGCCAAATTGAGCGCGGCGCGGTGAACCCCCACGTTTACGCTGGTGTGGAATTTGGCGCAGTCGCTCGGCTTGGATTTGTCCACTCTGGGCGAACAAGCGGCCAGCGACCACATGATCACCCACATTCCCGCCTATTCGACGCCGTCCAAAGGCAGCGAGGATGGTCTGTGTACGGTAAAGCTGTTGAACCCGCCACGCACCCCGATGCCTATCGAGTGGTATGACTTTAGTGCGGCGCCGGGCGGCGCCCTGCATTCGCAACCTCATGCGGCCGGAACGTTTGAACACCTGACCTGCTTAATCGGAACGATCGAAATTGAAGCGGGCGAGCAACGGGCTAAGGCGGAAGAAGGGGATACGCTGCGGTATCGGGCAGACCAGCCCCACACCATCCGCAATATTGGGGACAGCCCCGCCAAGGCCATTCTGGTGGTGGCGCAGCCTCAGCGTTGAGATCAGAATTCTTGTTCGCATGATGTTGGCAAGTAGCTAGGTTTCCACTATATTGGATTTAGTCCAATATATAGAGATTTATCTGTTATGTCGAAAAAGCTGATCAAAGACACCGAGCAGGCGCTAAGCCAATTGCGCGAAGAAGGCCTGTTTAAATCCGAATATGGGATCACCAGTCCGCAATCGGCCAACATCACTGTCCGTGGTGAAAATGGCGAAGACGTGCCGCTTTTGAATATGTGTGCCAATAATTACCTTGGCCTTGCAGACGACAAGCGGCTGGAAAAACGGGCGATTGAAACCATTGAGCGCGAAGGGTTCGGCATGGCATCGGTGCGCTTTATTTGCGGCACCCAAGCCATTCACCAACAACTTGAAGCGCGGCTATCGACGTTTCTCGGCACGGAAGATGCGATTCTGTTCATCGCCTGTTTTGATGCCAATGCGGGTGTTTTTGAAGCGTTGCTGGGGCCGGAAGACGCGATCATTTCTGATGCGCTTAACCACGCGTCCATCATTGATGGTGTGCGCCTTTGTAAAGCACAGCGTTTCCGCTATGCCAATAATGATATGGACGCGCTTGAGGAGCAGTTGAAAGCAGCTCAGGATGCGCGGCATCGACTGATCGTCACGGATGGCGTGTTCTCCATGGATGGCATAATGGCCAACTTGCCGGGCATTTGTGATTTGGCGGAAAAATATGATGCGCTGGTGATGGTGGATGACAGCCATGCCGTGGGCTTTATGGGGCCGAACGGCCAAGGCACGCCGCATCATTTCGGGGGTGGAAGATCGGGTACATCTTTATTCAGGCACATTCGGCAAGGCGCTTGGCGGCGCGGCCGGGGGCTATATTGCCGGGGCCAAGCCGTTGGTGACCATGCTGCGGCAAAAAGCGCGACCTTATTTGTTCTCCAATGCCTTGCCGCCCATGATTGCCGCGGCGACAATGGAAGCGCTGGATATCGTGGAGCAATCGCCTGAGTTGCGCGAAACGCTTTTTGATAATGCGAGATATTTTCGAGAGAAAATGGCTGCGTTGGGTTTTGAGCTGGTGCCAGGCGAACATGCGATTGTTCCCGTTATGCTGAATGATGCGGTGTTGGCGCAAAAGTTTGCCAAACGCATGCTTGAGCTTGGCGTCTATGTCACGGCCTTTGCCTTCCCCGTTGTGCCCAAAGGCTGGCGCGGATTCGCACACAGATGTCGGCGGCGCACACGACAGCAGACTTGGATCGGGCGATTGCCGCCTTTGAACAGGTTGGCAAAGAATTGGGGAGTGATCTGATGCGCGCATTGGTGAAAGCAAAAGATGCACCGGGCCTTGAGCTGCATGAGGTGGATAAGCCAGAAATCGGGGTGCATGACGTGCTGATCCGGGTGAAGAAGGCCTCGATTTGTGGCACAGATATGCACATCTGGAAGTGGGACCAGTGGGCGCAAAGCACGGTGCCGGTGCCCATGGTGGTCGGTCATGAATATATGGGGCTGATCGAAGAAATTGGCGCTGAGGTAACGGGCCTGAAAGTCGGGCAGCGTGTGTCTGGCGAAGGGCATATTCCGTGCGGCAAATGCCGGAACTGCCAGTCTGGTCGGGCGCATATTTGTGCTGAAACCAAAGGCATTGGGGTGAACCGGCCCGGCGCGTTCGCCGATTATGTCGCCATTCCCGAGGCCAATGTGCGGCCTTTGCCTGATAGTGTGAGCGACGAGGTCGCCTCAATTCTTGATCCGCTGGGCAACGCGGTGAACACGGCGCTGACCTTTGATGTGTCTGGCGAAGACGTGTTGATCACCGGCGCAGGGCCAATCGGGTGTATGGCCGCTGCGGTGTGCCGCCATGTGGGCGCGCGTCATGTGATTGTGACCGACCTGAATGATGATCGATTGGCTTTGGCCAAGAAAATGGGCGCAACCCGTGGCGTGCGGGCGGATAAAGAAAATCTACGCGATGTGATGGCGGAGCTGGGCATGCGGGAAGGCTTTGATATCGGGCTTGAAATGTCTGGCGCTGGTCCTGCGGTCGACTCGATGATTGAACATATGATCACTGGTGGGCGCGTGGCGTTGTTGGGCCTTTTCCCTGGAAAAGTGGAAATGGAATTGAACAAGGCGATCTTTAAGGGCCTGACCCTTGAAGGCATTTATGGGCGCAAAATGTTTGAAACCTGGCACAAAATGTTGGCCATGTTGGAATCTGGTTTGGACGTCACCCCGGTGATTTCTCACCATTTGCCGTTTGAAGACTTTGCCAAAGGCTTTGAAGCTGTGGGCAAGGGTGAGGCCAATAAGGTGATTTTAGACCTGGATTAAGACCAGCAGCCCAAATGGATATTATTTGCGCTGGCGCAAAGTTGAGCATTTGGCTTTGACCTAAGATGGTGGGATGAAGGAATTTGTCTCATGATATTTTCATCGTCGAAGCCAGTTGCCATTGACCAGATATGAGCCTTGACGAAATCATGCGTCGATGGCCCGCAACCGTTTCTGTGTTTATGAAACGACGCATGGCGTGTGTTGGATGTCCTATTGCAAGCTTCCATACGATTGTGGACGCAGCTGAGGAATATCACCTCGACGAAGATCAGTTTGCCGAGGAATTGGCCCTAGCTATTGATGGCTCTGCCAAACGGTTTTAGGCCGGGGTGATTAATGCCCTTGCGCCAATAGCGCTAATTTGTGCGCTTCCAACACTTCAATCTTTTGTCGGCCCACCTGCATCAGGCCCTTGGTGCTCCAAGCGCTGAACAGCCGCGATACCGTGTGCAGTGTGGTGCCGGTCATCTCCGCAATGTCCTGTCGTGAAACAGCAAAATCGATCAAGATGCCGTTTTCTGTTTTCACGCCACATTGGTGGGTGAGGCGCATGACCGCGTGGGCCACGCGGCGTTCCACCTGTTCAGTAGACATTTCAACAATGCGCTCTTGAGATTGGGCCAAACGCTGACCAATGGATTTATAGGCATTTTTGATGAATTGCGGATGCTCCACCAAAAAAAGATCCCAATATTTAATCTCCCAAAGCACCACGACGCAATCGACCAAGGCGCGGGCGGTGGCAGGATAATTTTTCTGTGCTATGGCCGGGGCGACGCCGAATATTTCGCCAACACCGAAATGGCGCATGATCACTTGCGCCCCTTCCTCGGTGGTTTTGCTGACTTCCAAGTAGCCATCTAGCATCAAAAAGAAATGGGTCGCTTCATCGAATTGGTCGAAAAAGCGGTCGCCCTTCTCGTAATGTTTGGCGACACCTTTATCCAAGATGTCGGCGATCGCGTCATTTTCCATGTCCTTAAAAAGTGGACAATTTGCCACAAGGCTGGGGTCGATCTTTGGTGATCTTTTTCGCATTGGTGCCCGTTTATTTGATCTAACGCAAATAACCATTTTTCCAGATCAGATACAAGTTAGATCAACGATCAAAGATTTCTTGAAAGGAAATGAAAATGAAAAACGGGTTCAAAAAAGCAATCGCAGTTTTCGGTCTTGTCGCCGCCACTGGCATGGTATTGAGCCCAGCCTTGGCTGAAGAATTTGAAGTGCAAATGTTGAACAAAGGCGAGAAAGGCACAATGGTGTTTGAGCCTGATTTCATCGCAGCTCAGCCAGGTGACACAATCAAATTTGTGCCAACAGATAAGGGCCACAATGTCGAGAGCA
>LLEO01000143.1_pt1 | contig 11889 bp, 11 predicted proteins | sample 595861 | NCBI WGS metagenome assembly LLEO01 (sample SAMN02919315, study PRJNA255460) | bioreactor metagenome | biome: chemostat; feature: culture 2012_25.1; material: sediment; isolation source: day35 25degC chemostat 2012 inoculated with Wadden Sea sediment taken from... | place: Germany: Bremen ... | reverse complement strand
GCGCCGCCCATGATCATCTGGGTGTGGCCAAGACCCATTGGCTGGATTTCCCCGCTGCCGAACTGGCCGAGCATCCGCATGGCGGGTTGAACGCTGGCCTTGGCAAGCTGGTGCGAGATCTGGCGCCTGGGCTGATTTTCGTCACTCATCCCGGCGACATTCACATGGACCACCAGCTGTCGTTCCTGTCGACGCTGGTCGCCAGCCGACCGCATCAGCAGGATTATCCGACCACGATTTTGGCCTATGAGACGCTGTCGGAAACCAACTGGAATGCGCCCTATCTGACGCCCGCTTTCGTGCCGAACGTGTTCATCGACGTCACGGAAACGCTCGAGCGCAAGCTGGAGGCCTTCCAGATGTTTGCAAGCCAGGTGAAAGAGCCGCCGCATGAGCGATCCGTCAACGCCTTGCGCGCTTTGGCGACCTTGCGCGGGGCTACGGTGCATCGCCACGCGGCCGAGGGCTTTGTCCTTGTGCGCAGCGTGATCTGAGGGAGGGATCTATGTCCAACTGGCCCGTATTCGACGAAGAACAGATCGCTGCCGTGACCGAGGTTTTGCGCTCGGGCAAGGTGAATGCGTGGACTGGCCCAGATGTGTGGGCCTTCGAGGAAGAGTTTGCCGATTGGTTCGGCGTGCCGCACGCGATTGCGATGGCAAACGGCACCGTTACTCTGGACGCGGCCCTGCATGTGCTGGGCCTGTCCGAGGGGGACGAGGTCATCGTCACGCCCCGCAGCTTCATCGCGTCTGCCAGTTCGGTGTCCCTGAAAGGCGGTGTGCCGGTCTTCGCAGATGTCGACCCAGACAGCCAGAACATTACGGCGGACACCATTGCACCCCTGATCACGCCCCGCACCAAGGGGATCATCCCGGTGCATCTGGGCGGCTGGCCCTGCGATATGCCCGCCATCATGGATCTGGCGCGGGCGCATGACCTGTGGGTGATCGAAGATTGCGCGCAGGCGCATGGTGCAATGATTGCTGATCAGCATGTGGGTAGCTTCGGCACCTTCGGCTCGTTCTCGTTCTGTCAGGACAAGATCATGACCACGGGCGGCGAGGGCGGCATGTTGACCAGCAATGACCGCGACCTCTGGTCCAAAGCGTGGAGCTTCAAGGACCACGGCAAGGATTATGATGTGGTGTTCAACACCGTGCACCCTCCGGGCTTTCGTTGGCTGCATGGGGCCGGGCCGGGGACGAACCTGCGTATGACGGGGCCGTCTGCGGCCATTGGACGGGTACAGTTGAAACGTCTAGCGGACTGGCGCGCGCATCGCACGGCGAACGCAGGCATTCTGGCGCAAGCTCTGTCAGGATTGGAAGCGATCCGCGTGCCGAAATTGCCGGATGACATGACCCACGCCTATTACCGTTTCTATGCCTTCGTGCGCCCCGAAGCGTTGAAAAACGACTGGAGCCGCGACCGCATCATTGCCGAGGTCTCGGGCGCCGGGTTCCCGATATTCTCGGGCAGTTGTTCCGAGATCTATCGCGAAGGCACTTTCACGCGCTATGGTCTGGGACCAGACGTGCCGCTTCCGGTGGCGCGGGAATTGGGCGACACTAGCTTGTGTTTCTTGGTGGATCCGACGTGGACGACGGACCGCACGCAGGCGTTGGGTGACTGTTTGCAAACGGTGGTCGTGAAGGCGACACGGTAAGAAAGGGTGGAATGGGAACGTTTCTAAGCAACCTGTTTCAGAAGTTCGGGGGCGGCGCCGCGTTCGACGCGCCATTGGCCCCGGATCAGCCTTTTATGGTGATTGGCGATATTCACGGACAGCTTGAGGCGTTGGATGCCACGCTGGATCGGATCGCAAAAGATCCTGCCCACGCTGAACTGCCCCTGGTCTTTGTCGGAGACTATATGGATCGCGGCCCGCACAGTGCAGGGGTGCTGAACCGGTTGATGGGGCTACAGGCCTCGGACCCGCGCGACATCACTTGTCTGCGTGGCAACCACGAACAGCTTTTGCTGAACTTCCTCGACAACCCGCCAATGAACGCGCCGGTTTGGTTCGCGAATGGCGGGCTTGCCACGCTGAACAGTTTTGGCATCCGCGCTACGAAACTGGACATGCGCGGAGAGCGTGTTCTGATGGTGCGCGAGCGGTTGAAGATGGAGCTGGGGGGACGAGGCTTTATCTTTCCTGCAGGCGCTGCCCACCGTCTGGCAGACCGGGAATGTCGCTGTGGTGCATGCGGGGGCCGACCCTGCCACGCCGATCGCCAACCAAGACGAGGATGTGCTGATCTGGGGGCATGCAGATTTCAGAACGCGGCCGCGCGCTGACGGGGTCTGGGGTCGTGCATGGTCACACGATCGTACCCAATGTGATGGTCCGTCAGGGGCGGATCTCGGTCGATACTGGGGCGTTTCAAACGGGTGCACTGCCAGCTGTGTCTATCTCGTCGGACGGCGTTCAGGTCGTGGGGCGGGGGGGCAGTCTGCGGATTTGGCCCGCCGAGGACACGCACGAAGCCAGTTGACAGAACCGTCTTTCACGGCCACAACTTCCCCCATCCGCAGCGATGGCGTCGCTGCCTGTGTGCCACATGCACACCGGTCCGGAGATCAACTGCCTGGACGCCGGGGAGTTTGGTTGGCCGGGCATATTCCTACACATCCCGGCCTCGGAAGATGGAGAGATGTGATATGTCACGCCCTCAGTACTTTGTTTGTGAAAACGGTGAAAAAGCCCCGCTGCCCTTCTCGGATGCGGAATATGAACGTCGCTTGACGGGGCTGCGCAAGATCATGGCCGCGCGCGGTGTGGAAGCGGTTGTGTTATCTTCGATGCACAACATCGCCTACTACTCTGGCTTTCTATATTGTGCCTTTGGCCGCCCCTATGCGCTGGTCGTCACGGCGGATAGGTCGACCACGGTGTCGGCCAATATCGACGCAGGCCAGCCATGGCGCCGCTGCTACGGTGACAACGTCATCTATACGGATTGGGAGCGCAACAACTATTGGCGCGCGGTGAAAAACCTTGTCGGCAATGCCAAGTCGATCGGGATCGAAGGCGACCACATGACCTTGGCGCAGCGCGGACTGGCAGAAGAGTTCCTGTCTGACAGCAGCTTCACCGACATCGCTGGCGACACGATGCAGGCCCGCATGATCAAATCGGCCGAGGAAATTGCGCTGATCCGTGAAGGGGCGCGTATCGCTGATGTGGGCGGTGCCGCCATCCACGATGCGATCCGTGTCGGAGCCCGCGAAATTGACATCGCAATGGCTGGCCGCGACGCGATGGAGTTGGAAATCTCGCGTGCCCATCCCGACAGCGAAATCCGCGATAGCTGGGTCTGGTTCCAGTCGGGGATTAACACCGACGGCGCCCACAACCCTGTGACCACGCGCAAGCTGGAAGGTGGCGATATTCTGTCGCTGAACACCTTCCCGATGATCTCGGGCTATTACACTGCGTTGGAGCGTACCCTGTTTGTAGGCGAGCCGGATGCGGAAAGCCTGCGGATCTGGGGGGCCAACGTCGCCGCGCACGAGCTGGGGATCAGTCTGATTCAACCCGGCGCGACCTGCTCGGGTATCACCGCCGAGATCAACAAGTTCTTCGAAAGCGAAGGGCTGCTTCAGTACCGCTCGTTCGGCTATGGCCACTCGTTCGGCGTGTTGTCGCATTACTATGGCCGCGAGGCCGGGGGTTGGAGCTGCGCGAGGACATCGACACGGTGCTGGAACCCGGCATGGTTGTGTCGATGGAGCCGATGCTGTTCCTGCCTGAAGGCACAGCCGGTGCGGGCGGCTATCGCGAGCATGACATTCTGGTCGTCGGAGAGGACGGCGCCGAGAACATCACCGGCTTCCCCTATGGTCCGGGTCATAACATTATTTCGCGATAGGTGAAGATTCTGGCGCAAAAACCTCATTGCAGGTCGCTTAACGGCTAAACCACGACAATAATAATCGTCAAACTATCTATATTCGACGAAAAATGTCGTGGGCATAGCGTTACCATGACCCAACGGCAGGGCGGGAATCATCGCGTGACAAGCCCTGTTTGCAAAAAGCCGTTTCGCCGGAAAATACGGCGAAATGGCACCTCAAGACAGGAAAGGCCAGACCGAACATGTGAAGGGAAGAGCGGAGCGTCGAAGTGCTTGATAGAGCCGTCGAAAAGCGCATCTTCCGGTGGAATGGGGTGAATAAAGTCGAATTGACTGTTGAATTCGTTCATTTCTTCGTGTTGGCTGGTGTGTGAAAAAAAAGAACATAGACCAGGGGGGTCACTTGGCTGAAGCTGTAACCGACGACGGATTTGTCGTTTTCGATCGTGTCCAAAAAAGCTACGACGGCGAAACATTGGTCGTAAAAGACCTGAACCTGTCGATTGCGAAGGGCGAGTTTCTTACCATGCTCGGGCCGTCTGGATCTGGGAAAACCACCTGCTTGATGATGCTGGCCGGTTTCGAGACCGCAACCCACGGTGATATCCGCCTGGGTGGTCAACCGATCAACAACATTCCACCGCATAAGCGCGGTATTGGCATGGTGTTCCAGAACTATGCGCTGTTCCCGCACATGACGATTGCCGAAAACTTGGCCTTCCCGCTGGAAGTGCGCAAGATGGGCAAATCCGAGCGTGAAGAGAAGATCAAGCGTGCGTTGGACATGGTGGAAATGGGCTCGTTCGGCGGGCGCCGTCCGTCGCAATTGTCCGGTGGTCAGCAGCAGCGTGTTGCACTGGCCCGCGCGCTGGTGTTCGAACCTGAACTGGTTTTGATGGATGAACCGCTGGGCGCGCTGGACAAGCAACTGCGTGAAAAAATGCAGTTCGAGATCACCGATCTGGCACATAATCTGGGCATCACTACGGTCTACGTGACCCACGATCAGACCGAAGCTCTGACCATGTCGGACAACGTCGCTGTGTTTGACGATGGCCGCATTCAGCAGCTGGCGCCGCCGGATCTTCTGTACGAAAAGCCGGAGAACAGCTTCGTCGCGCAGTTCATCGGTGAAAACAACACCTTGGAAGGCGTCGTGACCGAGATCGCGGGCGATACCTGTGTGGTCCGTCTGGATGACGGGGAAGAGCTGGACGCCACCCCGATCAACGTCTCGAAAGTGGGCGAGCGCACCAAGGTGTCGATCCGTCCCGAGCGTGTCGAATACAACAAGGAACGCCTGCAGGAAGGCGCCCATACGCTGAAAGCCGAAGTGCTTGAGTTCATCTATATGGGTGACATTTTCCGCACCCGGCTGCGCGTTGCTGGCAATGATGAGTTTATCATCAAGACCCGTAACGCCCCGGATGTGGAGCGTCTGAAGCCGGGCCAGCAGATCGAGATCGGCTGGCTGCCGCAGGATTGCCGCGCGCTGGACGCATAAACAGAATTGCTACGGGGGCGTGGCAACACGGCCCCGGGCATCTTGCCAGGGAATTGCCATGCAGCCCGTCATGCAGTTCCGACCAATCAAACGGGATAACTAGGGAGAATTAAAGTATGAAACTTGCGAAGATGTTTATGGCCACCTCGGCCCTGACGCTTGCCGGTAACGTGGCAACCGCCGAGGAAATGGCCAACGAACTGACGCTGGTGTCCTGGGGTGGTGCCTATCAGGCCAGCCAGGTGAAGGCCTATGTCGAACCGTATCTGGAGATGCACCCCGAGGTTAAAGTGACCTGGGACGAAAGCTCGGGCGAAGCCGTTGCGAAACTGCGTGCCATGAACGAAACCGGCAACGTCACTTGGGACCTTGTTGACGCCGTTGCTTCGGATTCGATGCGCCTGTGCGACGAAGGTCTGGCTGAAGAAATCAACCATGACGTAGATCTGGCCGCTGCCCCCGATGGCACCTCGGCTTCGGATGACTTCGGTGACCTGCTGGTTTCGGACTGCTTTGTACCGCAGATCGTTTACTCGACCACCTTCGGCTATCGTAAAGATCTGGTTGGCGACACCAAGCCTGACAGCGTTTGCGCGATCTTCGATCTGGACACTTGGCCGGGCAAGCGCTCGCTGCAGAAACGTCCGATCGACAACATGGAATGGGCTCTGTACTGCGACGGCGTTGAAAAAGATGCCATCTATGACACGCTGGGCACTGACGAAGGCGTAAACCAGGCGCTGGCCAAACTTGACACCATCAAAGATCAGGTTGTCTGGTGGACTGCTGGTGCAGAAACCCCGCAGCTGCTGGCTGACGGTGAAGTTGTGTTCGGTTCGACCTTCAACGGTCGTCTGTTCTCGGCCATCGCCGAACAGAACCAGCCGATCGAGATGCTGTGGGACATGCAGTCGTTTGACCTTGACGGTTGGATTGTTCCTGCTGGTCTGCCCGCAGACCGCAAAGCACGCGTCATGGACTTCCTGAAGTTCGCGACCGACACTCAGCGTCTGGCTGATCAAGCTGCCTACATCTCGTACGGTCCGGCCCGTGCATCGTCGGCCCCGCTGGTTGGCAAGCACGCCGAACTGGGCATCGACATGGCTCCGCACATGCCGACCGACCCGGCAAACTCGGGCAACGTACACGTGTATGACTACGAATGGTGGGCAGACAACCGTGACGATCTGAACGCAAAGTTCGAAGCTTGGCTGGCCAAGTAATCTGACGTCGAAGGGGCCTTCGGGCCTCCTTCACCCCCTTATTTTAAATATCTGATTTGTTTGTCAATTTACCTGACTGAAACCAAGAAACGGCAACAGCCGACAGGGAAGATATGAGCGATATGACCGACACCGGCGGCCCGGTACTGGCCGCAGATGGAACACCGCTGAAGCGTAGTCTGGCGCGGGCGCTGCGAAGGCAGAAGATGCGGGCCTTGATGCTGATTGCGCCACTTTTGCTGTTCATTTTGATCAGCTTCATTCTGCCGGTTGCAGATATGCTCTATCGGTCGGTTCAAAACGGGATCGTCACTGAAACGCTGCCGCGGTCCGTTGTGGCCTTGGCTGACTGGGATGCCAAAAGTGGTGATCTTCCATCCGAGGCAGTCTTCGCAGCCATGGCTGCCGACCTGAAAGAAGCTGCGGCCGCCAAGACCCACACGAAGGTTGGCACGCGTCTTAACTATGAAAATCCAGGTATCTCATCGTTGTTCCGCAAGACCGGGCGCAAGGCCAAGAAATTTGACCTTGAGAACGGTGGACCTTGGAAAGAAGCCCTGATTGACATCAATGAAGGGTGGGGCGAGCCGGACAACTGGCGCACCATTCAAACGTACTCTCCGCCGGTGACTGCAGGTTACTTTCTGAACGCTGTCGATATGCGTGTTGGACCGGATGGCGCAGAAGCCCGTCCTGAAAGTGAGCAGATTTACATGAATCTGCTGAAACGGACGCTGTGGATGTCTTTGACCATTACGGTGTGCTGCATTCTGCTGGCCTATCCTGTTGCGTGGATTTTGGCCAACCTGCCAATGCGCCAGGCAAACATGCTTATGATCTTGGTATTGCTTCCCTTCTGGACGTCGCTTCTGGTGCGTACTTCTGCTTGGAAAATCCTTCTGCAGCAGCAGGGTGTGATCAACGATATTCTGGTTTGGATCGGCTTGGTCGATGACAACGCAAGGCTTGTCATCATCAACAACCAGTTCGGCACGATCGTGGCGATGACCCACATTCTGCTGCCGTTCATGATCCTGCCGATGTATTCGGTGATGCAGACCATTCCGCCCACCTATCTGCGCGCAGCTAAAAGCCTTGGCGCAACCGACTGGACGGCGTTCTGGCGGGTCTATTTCCCGCAGACAGTACCGGGCATCGGTGCGGGTTCGATCCTCGTCTTCATTCTGGCGATTGGGTACTACATTACGCCGGCCTTGGTCGGTGGTACGAAAGGCACGTTCATCTCGAACCAGATTGCCTTCCACATCTCAAGTTCTCTGAACTGGGGCTTGGCCTCGGCGCTGGGTGCTATCCTTCTGGCGGTCGTTTTGGTCCTGTACTGGGCCTATGACAAGATCGTCGGCATTGACAACGTGAAGCTGGGGTAACGGACATGGCTCTTCCATCATATGCAAGCACCGGCCAGCGCATCTGGTACTACACATTCCGTGTAATCTGCGGGTTGATCTTTTTCTTCCTGATTGCGCCGATCGCCGTCGTTATCCCTCTGAGCTTTAACTCGCAGGATTTCTTCACCTTCACGAAAGAAATGCTGAGCTTCGATCCGGCAGGGTATTCGCTGAAGCACTATCGTGACTTCTTCTCGAACCCCGACTGGCAGGATGCTTTGTGGAACTCGGTCAAGATTGCGCCTACTGCGACGCTGCTGTCCGTATCGCTGGGCACCTTGGCCGCCATCGGTCTGAGCCAACCGCACGTGCCCGCACGTCGCGCCATCATGGCCACGCTGATCTCGCCGATGATCGTGCCGCTGATTATTTCGGCTGCTGGGATGTACTTCTTCTATTCCCGCATCGGTCTGGCTGGCACGTACTGGGGCGTTGTTCTGGCGCACGCCGCGCTGGGGATCCCCTTTGTGATCATCACCGTGACCGCAACGCTGGTGGGCTTCGACCGCTCGCTGACACGCGCGGCGGCGAATATGGGCGCAGATCCAGTGACCACCTTCTTCCGTGTGCAGATGCCGCTGATCCTGCCGGGCGTGATCTCGGGTGCGCTGTTTGCCTTCATCACCTCGTTCGACGAAGTGGTTGTGGTGATCTTCGTGGGTTCGGCCAAGCAACAGACGCTTCCGTGGCAGATGTTTATTGGCCTGCGCGAGCAGATCAGCCCGACCATTCTGGCGGTAGCCACGATCCTGGTCGTCATCTCGATCGCGCTTCTGACCACGGTCGAGCTTCTGCGCCGCCGGTCCGAGCGCCTGCGCGGGATGTCTCCGGGCTGAGGGTTGCAGAAAACTTAAAAAGATCAGGCGCCTATATGGCGCCTTTTCTTTTGCAAATTGTTGTTGTGACGGCGCGCGCAAGAGGGATTTATTAACCGTTTTCCGGCAACTCTGTCGGAAATGTGTGACCGAGTGCGCAGCCGGGTCGTTTCGGCCCCTTGCAGCCCCCCAAACACACGACTAGGTTGGCATCAGGTGCCCAGAACGGGCTTTGGCGCGAAGAGAAAGCAGGCGACATGCACGATCCGATTGATACCTATATGAACACCCTTGTCCCGATGGTGGTCGAGCAGACCTCGCGCGGGGAGCGGGCTTATGACATCTTCTCGCGCCTGTTGAAGGAACGGATCATTTTCCTGTCCGGCCCGGTGCATGACGGCATGTCCAGCCTGATCGTGGCGCAGCTTCTGCACCTTGAGGCTGAGAATCCGAACAAAGAGATCTCGATGTATATCAACTCGCCCGGTGGTGTGGTGACTTCGGGCCTGTCGATCTATGACACGATGCAATACATCAAGCCGAAGGTTTCGACCCTGGTGATCGGTCAGGCCGCGTCGATGGGATCGCTGCTGTTGGCAGCTGGCGAAAGCGGCATGCGCTTCTCGCTGCCCAATTCGCGCGTCATGGTGCACCAGCCGTCCGGCGGCTATCAGGGGGCAAGCGACGGACATCATGATCCACGCTCAGGAAACCCAGAAGCTGAAGGATCGCCTGAACGGGATCTATGTGAAGCATACCGGCCAGAAGATGGAAGCCGTGGTCGAAGCGCTGGAGCGTGACAATTTCATGGACCCGCAGGACGCCAAAGACTGGGGCCTGATTGACGAGATCGTCGTGAACCGCGCCAAAGGCGACGACGCTGAAGCCTGATCTTGAGGGGCCTGTCATGGGCCCGTCAAAAAGCTGATTGTACCTGTTCCATCCCTGGCCTAAGCTGGGGATAGGGGCAAAAGACCGCCCGGAAGGGCTTAACGGGGTCGGTATCCGGCCGAATGGGACTGGACTATGGCGAATAATTCCTCTGGTGACAGCAAGAACACGCTCTACTGCTCGTTCTGCGGTAAAAGCCAGCACGAGGTGCGCAAACTGATTGCGGGCCCGACGGTGTTCATCTGCGATGAATGTGTTGAGCTGTGCATGGATATCATCCGTGAAGAAACCAAGTCGTCGGGGCTGAAAACTTCGGATGGGGTTCCGACACCGCAGGATATCTGTCAGGTTTTGGACGATTACGTGATCGGGCAGGGGCATGCCAAGCGCGTGCTGTCTGTGGCGGTTCACAACCATTATAAACGTCTGAACCATGCCGCCGCCAATGGCGACGAGATTGAGCTGGCGAAGTCCAACATCATGCTGATCGGCCCGACAGGCTGCGGTAAGACGCTGTTGGCCCAGACGCTGGCGCGCATTCTGGATGTGCCGTTCACCATGGCTGACGCTACCACGCTGACCGAAGCCGGTTACGTGGGCGAGGACGTGGAAAACATCATTCTGAAGCTGCTGCAGGCATCTGAATACAATGTGGAACGTGCGCAGCGCGGCATCGTCTATATCGACGAGGTCGACAAGATCACCCGCAAATCGGACAATCCCTCGATCACCCGCGACGTATCGGGCGAGGGTGTGCAGCAAGCGCTGCTGAAGATCATGGAAGGCACTGTGGCCTCGGTTCCGCCGCAAGGTGGCCGCAAGCACCCTCAGCAGGAATTCCTGCAAGTGGACACCACGAACATTCTGTTCATCTGTGGTGGCGCCTTCGCCGGTCTGGACAAGATCATCGCGCAGCGCGGCAAAGGTTCGGCGATGGGCTTTGGTGCTGACGTGCGTGAGAACGACAACCGCGGCGTGGGCGAACTGTTCAAAGAGCTGGAACCGGAAGATCTGCTGAAATTCGGCCTGATCCCGGAATTTGTTGGCCGTCTGCCGGTGATTGCAACGCTGGAAGATCTGGACGCGGAAGCTCTGGTCACAATCCTGACTGCACCGAAGAACGCTCTGGTCAAGCAATACCAGCGCCTGTTCGAACTGGAAGACGCACAGCTGACCTTCACCGAAGACGCGCTGAAAGCCATCGCGAAACGCGCCATTGAGCGTAAGACCGGTGCACGCGGGCTGCGCTCGATCATGGAAGACATCCTGCTGGACACGATGTTCGACCTGCCGGGCCTTGAGAACGTGGACGAGGTGGTCGTGAATGACGAGGCGGTGACCTCGGACGCCAAGCCGCTGATCATCTATGCGGACACCGCGAAGGAAGAAGTGACCGCCAGCTAAACGCGCGTGAACTGATTCCCAAAAGCATTACAAAGCCATCGCCGTGCGCGGTGGCTTTTCCTTTTGCGACCTGCCTACGTGCGAAACTGGCTTCAAATCGCGCAAGGATCGTGGATTAGAGGGCAAAGCTCTGGACCTTCGGCCTGCCATGGGCCATATCAAGTGTAAGAAATTTCGGAGATCGACATGCGGCTTCTTTCGCTTCTGACATGGTACCACAGTGAGACGATCGGAACCTGGCTGTTCACCCGCCGTAAAGGCGTGAAAGTCGGGCAAGACGATCAGGGAAACGTCTTCTATCGCAATCAGGACGACAGCCGCCGCTGGGTGATCTATAACGGCGAGCCCGAGGCTAGCCGCGTCAGCCCCGATTGGCATGGCTGGCTGCATCACACGTTCGACAATTGCCCGGAAGACAAGCCGCTGGCCCACAAAGAGTGGGAAAAGCCGCATCAGGACAACCTGACGGGTACGGTGTTGGCCTATGCGCCTGTTGGGTCCCTGCGTCAGGCCGCCCCGGCCGAGCGTAGCGACTATGACGCTTGGCAGCCCCGAATAAGCCGGACAAGTCCACCGATCAGCGAGTACACGAGGGTCGTTTCCTATGAGCAATAGCCACACAACCGAGGTCGTGACCGGCAGCATCGTGCTGGTGGTTGCTGTTGGGTTCCTGCTGTATGCGGGCCAGATCGTGGGTCTGTCCGGGACAGGGACGACGAATAGCTATACCGCCTCCTTCCGCACGGCAGACGGTATCTCGATTGGGACGGATGTGCGTCTGGG
>LLEO01000142.1_pt1 | contig 12002 bp, 19 predicted proteins | sample 595861 | NCBI WGS metagenome assembly LLEO01 (sample SAMN02919315, study PRJNA255460) | bioreactor metagenome | biome: chemostat; feature: culture 2012_25.1; material: sediment; isolation source: day35 25degC chemostat 2012 inoculated with Wadden Sea sediment taken from... | place: Germany: Bremen ... | reverse complement strand
TGCCGGTTGTACCAAACTCTACCGGCTCTCCATCAATGCGGCGGTCAAAAACAATTGATGTGTTGCACAAGGGGCAATAGGTGACCGCCACCGGGATGCCGCCAACCTCATCATTGACGATCTCGTGCCACATCATAATACGCAATGGATAAGCGCGGGCGTCGCCATTCAACTCAAGCCCGATCACAGGCTCATTGCCGGGAATATCTGTTTCCTCAGCAACGGGCATAAATTGCGGGTCATCAATTGAGGGAATATTATCGCGGCCAATCACATTGACCACTTCATTATATCGGACAGTCGCTTGTGAAAAATCGGTCTCCCCAACCTTCAACCATCCAGCGTTGGGGTACTGCTTGTTCAGGCTGCAGTTCTTGCGCCAGAATCGCAGGGGCGCCAGCCACCAATGCGGCGGCGATCAGAATATTGTAGATGATTTGTCGCATAATTTGTCTCCCAAAACTCTGCGTAGCTTGCCGCATTCGTCCTAGAGGAGCCAATCAAGAACGGTCACAGTTCGGTGAGGCGCTGATGGGCTGCCCGAATGATGGCCCATAAGTCTGGCGTATATAAAAGCGCAGGCGGGTTATCAATCGGCACGATCCGCACCGCTGCCGCATCATCTCCCGCGTGCGCATCGGCGATCGCAGCGCTGGCGGCGAACACTTGCAAAGTGTAACCCGCCGACTTGTGTTTTTGCACTTTGTGAAAATGCAAAACGCGCAGTTCAGTTTCCTCAAAAATCTCGCGCTGGATCGCGTTGTCAGCGGTTTCACCGGGCATTATACGCCCGCCGGGGCAGCGACCAATGATGCTGGTAAGGTGGATTTTTGCGTTGCACCAGCAACACCTTATCCCCGTCAAATAATGCGGCGCTCACCACGTCGACCTGCGCACTCATAGGGGTGGCAACCGCCGTTTGACGGGCGAGCTTTTAACAATGGAACTGTTGGTGGCAGCATATTGGCTGATGCTGTCCAAGATAAGATCGAGCTGTTCAATCGACTTCAAGTGAATTTTGCATACAAAGCAATCTTCGCCCGTCACCTTGTCGCATTCGGTGATCTCAGCAGTTTGCTGAATCAGTTTGGTGACCCTTTGCAATTGCCCCGGCATTGGGCTAACCCGCACGATCGCCCGCAACGGATAACCGATCTTTTCTGGCACCACATTGAGCGTGTAGCCCCTAATGACCCCGCGCTCCTCCAGCCGCTTTAAACGTTCCGATGTGCTTGGTGCCGAAAGGCCCACCTTGGCGCTGAGGTCTTTTAGCGGCGTTTTGCTGTTCTCAAAAAGAGTTTCAATCAGCGTTTTATCTGCATTGTCCATGTAAAAGGGTCTTTTTGCCTAAATGAATAAGGAATTACGATATTATCGCCGAATTATTGTCATTTTCAAGTCTCTTGTCTTGGGCCTAGGCTGCATAAAGGGTAAAAGACAGATTGAAAGTGAAGATTATGCAACGCAATTGGATAGGTGTGGTGGAGCTGGTCTCCGCCATGATGATTTCAGGGACCATCGGCTTTTTTGTCGTGATCTCAAACCAACCCACCTTTAACGTGGTGTTTTCGCGCTGCATTATTGGTGCCGTGGGGCTGGGCATTGTTTGCGCGTCCCTTGGGATGTTTAAGCGAGAATATTTTACCAAACGCAACATCACCCTCGCGGTGCTGAGCGGCGTCGCCGTGGTGACCAACTGGATCTTGCTGTTCGGCTCGTTTTCAAAAGCTCGATTACGATTTCGACAGTTGTGTATCACACCCAGCCGATCATTCTGGCGATGATGGGTGTGGCGTTTCTGGGCGAAAAGCTCAATTTTTCAAAAGTGTTTTGGCTGCTGTTTGCATTTGTCGGCATGATCGCCGTTGTCAGCGCCCGAGACATTTCAACCGATACGGGCACTGACTATTTAATGGGCGTGATCATGGCGTTTGGCGCGGCGGTACTTTATGCAACCACGGTGCTGTTGGTGAAAAAACTGACAGGCGTGCCGCCGCATCTGGTGGCGCTCACCCATGTCAGTGTGGGCACCATTATGCTACTGCCATTGATGCAATGGCAGATTATGCCCGTTGGTCAAACCGAATGGGGCGCCATTCTTGCCCTTGGCCTAGTTTGTACGGTGCTGATGTACATCATCATGTATGACGGCATTCAACGGCTGGAAACCACTGTGACCGGCGCGCTCGCCTTCATTTATCCGATTGCTGCGATTTTGGTGGACTATCTGGCATTTGATCGCCAACTGACCTGGCTGCAATGGGTGGGGTCCGCTGCGATTTTGCTCGGTGCTGCCGCCATGACGTTGCGCTGGCGCGTGCCCTTTATCGACCGCACGAATGCAGCTAAACTGCCTGCGAAATCAGGATAGGTAAACACTATGTGCGGGCGGCTAGACCTTCATCACCCACGGCAAGAACTGATCAATCTGTTCAATTTGGATGCCGAATTGAACGATTTTCCCGCCCGCTATAATATCCCGCCGACGCAACCCGTGCTGAGCATTGTCAATCATGGGCGCGGCAATGTTGCCCAGCTGATGCGCTGGGGACTCGTGCCGCATTGGGTGAAAGATCCGCGTGAATTCACCGTTTTGGCCAATGCACGCGTCGAGACAGTGTCAGAAAAGCCAGCCTTTAAAAGCTCGCTCAAAAACCAACGCTGCCTGGTGCCCGCCAGCGGATATTATGAATGGCTGCGCCAGAATGGCGAAAAGCAGCCTTTTCACATCCATAAGGAAGATGGTTCATTGTTGGCGCTTGCGGGCCTTTACGCCACATGGGAAGGGCCGAATGGCGAGGAGATCGACAGCTTTGCGATCCTGACTCAAGAAGCGACCGGAGAGCTGGCCGACATTCACCACCGCACGCCAGTGCATGTGCCTGAAGAAAACATGGAACAGTGGCTCGACACCAAAAGTGTAAATGGCAAAAATGCGTTGAAATTGGTAAAGCCGCTGATCAAACATGGCGTGACCAGCTTTCCCGTATCGAAAGAGGTCAACAATGCCCGCAATGAGGGGGCAGAATTGATCAAGGAAGTCAGCCTTGATGATCAGCCCAACGACAAAGCCGCGCAAAAATCCAAAAAATCGACACAGCTTGATTTGTTCTAAGAGCGAATAATCTTGCCCCGGATTGAGGATGTTTTTCGGGTCAAGCGCGAGCTTGATGCTCTTCATCATGTCCAAAGCTGTCGGGTCTTTTTTCTCAGCCAGCAGATTGGCCTTCAATTGCCCGATGCCATGTTCAGCGGAAATGGACCCTTTCAGACGCGCCAAGATTTCGTAAGTGGCGGCATGAATCGCCGGGGCGGAGGCTTGCAAATCGCCGTCATAACCTTCGGGTGCCAAGAAATCATAATGAATATTGCCATCGCCCATATGCCCAAACGCAATCGACCGAATGCCGGGGAAGAATCTCTTCCGCCACAGCGTCCACTTCTTCGATCAAAGTGGGAATATCGCGAATCGCGACCGAAATATCGTGCTTGATCGAATCTGCTTCGCGCTTTTGGCACTCGGAATAATTCTCCCGCATCAGCCACATCAACTGCCGATCGCCCATCGAGTTGCAGACCGACGCATCGGCGACCAATTCTTTTTCAACCAACTCTTCGAGCACCGATAAGAGCGCACCGTCCTGATCGCCCTCAAACAATGAAAGCTCCATCAAGATATGCCAGTTTGACGGCGCATCGTGCGGGCGCGGGTCGCGGCCGATCAACTCGTGTTTGAGTTGTAAATCAATGCCGATGGTGGGCAGCAGTTCAAAAGAGGTGAGGCGGTTGCCACTGCGCTCGCGCACAATCTCAAAAATATCGACCCCCACTTGCGGAGACGCGATATTCAGCAATGCCGTTTCGAACGCGCGGGGGCGCGGAAACATCTTCATAGAGCTGCGGTGATGATCCCCAACGTGCCCTCAGCGCCGACCAACAGGTCTTTCAAATCATATCCGGTATTGTCTTTGCGCAGTTTTGACAGGCCGTTATAGAGGCGCCCATCGGCCAATACCGCTTCAACGCCCATGCAAAGGTCGCGCGAATTGCCATAGGCCAGCACGGCAGTGCCGCCCGCGTTGGTGGACAGAATGCCGCCAATTTGGCAGGTGCCTTCCGACCCAAGCGATAGTGGGAAAAGGCGATTGGCTTCCTCAGCATGTTTTTGCGCTTCCAGCACCGTGACACCCGCTTCCAGCGTCATCACATTGGTGGAAGAATCCACATCGCGCACCTGCCGCATTTTGACCAAGCTGAGAATGATCTCATTGCCGTTGGCGGGCACTTGCCCACCCACCAGGCCGGTGTTGCCGCCCTGTGGCACAACCGAAATTGCGTTCTGATAGGCAAATTGCATCACCTTTTGCACCATCTCCACCGAGGTGGGCGTGACCGCACATTGCGCCCCTTTTTGAAACAACCCGCGCGGCTCATCCAAAAAGCGGGCCATGGCGGCGTGGTCCTGATGAAAGTTTGCTTCGCCGACAATTTCTAGAAGTTTGTCAAATGGTTGCGCCGGGGCCATGGATTATTTTGCTCTTTGATAAGGAAACGGAATGGTAGAAAACTGATACAAAAACTTGCCCGTTTTCGCCTGCTGTGTCAAAACCCAATTCAAAGGTTTTTCTCAAGGAGTGCATTTATGACCAGCGGCAACCTGATGCAAGGCAAACGGGGCGTAATCATGGGCGTGGCCAACAACCGCTCAATCGGTTGGGGTATCGCCAAAGCAGTTGCGGGCCAAGGCGCAGAGCTTGCCTTTACCTATCAAGGTGAAGCGTTGAAGCGTCGGGTGGAGCCTTTGGCCGCCGAAGTTGGCTCTGACCTGTTGATCGAAGCGGACGTGACCAACGAAGCCGCGTTGGACGAAGCTTTCGCCAAAATCGAAGAAAAGTGGGGCAAGATCGACTTTTTGGTCCACGCTATCGCTTTTTCCGACAAGAACGAGCTTGAAGGCCGTTTCGTCGATACGACACCTGCCAATTTCCAGAACTCAATGAATATTTCGGTTTATTCATTCGTGGCGGTCGCCAAGCGCGCGCAAAAGATCATGAATGAAGGCGGATCCCTCGTTACATTGACATATTACGGCTCCGAAAAAGTGGTGCCGAACTACAATGTCATGGGCGTCGCAAAAGCTGCGCTGGAAGCGTCTGTCCGCTATCTCGCTGCTGATTTGGGCCCCGAAGGCATTCGCGTAAATGCGATTTCTGCTGGCGCCATCAAAACACTGGCTGCTGCTGGTATTGGCGATTTCCGCAAAATGCTGTCTTACGGTGAAGCCAACTCACCGTTGCGTCGCAACGTGTCAATTGACGAAGTGGGGCAATGCTGGGGCTTTACCTCTTGTCTGACCTCTCATCTGGCACCACTGGCGAAATTCACCATGTGGACAGCGGCTACAATGTGATGGGCATGCGCGTTCTCGACAGCAAAGAATAAGCAAAACATCACGGCATGTAAGAGCGTTAAGCGTTATGGCACATCAAAACTGGCCGTTGATTTATTTCGTGCGGCACGGGCAAACTGACTGGAATCGGGCAAGCCGATTTCAGGGGCAGCGGGATGTGCCGCTGAACGAATATGGGCGCAATCAAGCCAGATTGAGCGGTGAAATTCTCAATGAATTGATGACAAGGGACGGCGGCACACCCGATCAGTTTGATTGGTTCTGCTCGCCCCTTGGCCGCACCCGGGAAACCATGGATATTGTGCGCGCGCAATTCGATGGCGATCTGCCAGAGGTCACCTATGATGAACGCCTGCGAGAAATCTCGTTTGGCCATCTTGAAGGCATTTTGGCGAGCGATGTGGAAAAAATGTTTCCCGAAGAACACGCCAAACGCGAACAAAGCAAATGGCGGCACCGCCCCAAAGACGGCGAAAGCTATCAACAGGTGATCGCGCGCGTGGACGAATTTATGCACGCGCATATTGAACGGCCAACAATCGTGGTCGCCCATGGCGGCGTTGCCCGCACATTCCGTCATTTGCTGACGGGCGAACCGGGGAGACGTGCTCGACAAATGGGGCGCCATCGCAGGAAGCCGTATTTCGCTTTGAGAATGGACAATTTACCGAGTATGCAGCCTAGACATTTTAGCTGCACCTGCGCAAAATCGCGGTTCACCCTTTTAAACCACTAGGACACACCATGTCGTACAACAGTTTTGGCCATCTCTTCCGCTTTACCACATGGGGCGAAAGCCATGGGCCAGCCTTGGGCGTGGTGATTGACGGGTGTCCTTCAGGTTTGGCCCTTTCAGAGGCGATGATTCAGGAAAAGCTGGATCGGCGTAAGCAGGTCAATCCAAATACACGACCCAGCGGCGTGAAGCTGATCAGGTGAAAATCCTCTCCGGCACGTTCGAAGATGAGCGCACCGATGGGTTGCGCACCACCGGAACGCCGATTTCGTTGATGATTGAAAACACCGATCAGCGCTCGAAAGATTATGGCGATATCCGCGATAAATTCCGCCCCGGCCATGCTGACTTCACCTATGAGCAAAAATATGGCATTCGCGATTATCGCGGTGGCGGCCGTTCGTCGGCGCGCGAGACTGCGGCACGTGTTGCCGCTGGCGCCGTAGCCCCCCAATTGGTGGTGCCGGATATTAGAATCCGCGCCAGCTTGGTGCAGGTAGGGCCGCACAAAATCGACTATGATCGGTTTGACTGGGATGAAGTGAACAACAACCCGTTTTTTTGCGCCGACCCAGTGGCGGCAAAAGAATGGGCAACTTATCTGGACGGCATACGCAAAGACGGATCATCAGTGGGCGCCATTATTGAAGTGGTGGCAGAGAATGTACCCGTGGGTCTCGGGGCGCCAGTTTATGGCAAATTGGACCAAGATCTGGCCTCGGCCATGATGTCCATCAATGCGGTGAAGGCGGTGGAAATCGGTGCTGGATTTGACACGGCGGAGATGACCGGTATTGAGAACGCCGATGAAATGCGCGCAGGCGAAAACGCACCTTATTTCAAAACCAATAAAGCGGGCGGCATTCTAGGCGGTATCTCAAATGGCGATCCGGTTGTGGTGCGTTTGCCGTGAAACCAACCAGTTCTATTTTGGTGTCGCGCGAAACCGTGACCAAAAACAATGAAAATGCGGACATCATCACCAAGGGGCGTCATGACCCTTGTGTTGGTATCCGCGCGGTGCCTGTGGGCGAGGCGATGATGGCGCTGGTGATGGCTGACCATTTTCTGCGCCACCGCGGCCAGACGGGCCGGGAAGGCGGCGTTGGGTTTTAGGGGCGAGACGCGGAATGCTTTCAGCCATCACCCCACCCCAACCCTCCCCATCAAGGAGGGAGCTCATGCTGCCAGCCGCAATGTCTAGGTTTCAAGAGTTTTTTGGCAATAAAGAAAGTCCCTCCACCTTGTGGGGAGGGATTTAGGGTAGGGGAATCCCAACGCAACCGCGAGCGCTAACTCACCTTCCGATACCAATGGATAAATTCTTGGTTGCCGTCGCCGCCCGAAATGGGGGAGGGTACGTCAGCACGTTTTTCCCATTTCTGTTGCACCACAAAATTGTCGACGCGCTGGCGCGCGGCCTCGATGGCGGCCACATCTTTCACAATGCCGCCCTTGCCAACTTTTTCTCGTCCCACCTCAAATTGCGGCTTCACCAACAACAGCGCATCCGCGCCAAATGCGCAAAGCTCCAAAGCTGGGGCGATGACTTTGGTCAAGGAAACAAAGCTAATGTCGCTGACCAAGAGCTCAATTGGTTCTGGCACAATCTCATCAGAAAGAAGCGTGGCATTTGTGTTTTCCAAGCTGATTACCTGCGGCACAGCTTTAATCTCGTCGGCCAGTTGATCGCGTCCCACGTCGACAGCAAATACTTTTTGAGCTTCATGCTCCAACAAAACCTGCGTGAAGCCGCCTGTTGACGCGCCGAGGTCGAGGCAGGTCTTGCCTGTCACCTCAATGCCGCTCGCTTCAATGCCGGCCAATAATTTAAGCGCGGCGCGGGACACGTAAGGGGCCGTTGGATCGTCAATTTCGACCACATCGGTCGCCGAAACCTTGAGCCCAGCTTTGCTGGCCAACTGGCCGTTGACGGTGACGCAGCCGCGCAAAATCGCATCGCGGGCACGGGCCCGCGAACGACAAAAATCGTGCTCGTCCAAGAATTGATCTAGCCGCTTCAAACCTAGCCTTCGATATTCAACAAGCGTTTGAGTTTTGCGACTGCACTTTCTTTGCCTTCGCCATAGGCGATGGTGCCTGCGAAAACGCCGTTCTCATCCAGCAAATAGAGCGTTGCGGTGTGGTTGACCAAGTAGTCAGAACTGTCCTCATCGACGGCTTTCTCTGAAAAAATCCCATAATTGGATTTGATCTCATCCACCTGTTCTGGTGTGCCGGTGAGGCCGATAATGTCTTCGCCAAACGAACTTAGATAGGTGTCCAACTGCTCCGGTGTATCCCGCTCAGGATCGACCGTTACAAACACAGTTTTTATGTCGTCACTGGTCAGATCAAGCGCCTGCCGCCACACATTGCTTTCATAAAGCGTGGTCGGGCAAACGTCAGGGCAGAAGGTATAACCGAAAAACATCATGGTTGGCTCACCCGCCAAATCGGCTTGGGTGTAGGTTTCGCCCTTGGTGTTCACCAATTCAAAATCACCGCCAAAGCGCACGGTCTCCGACGCGGGTAGCGTCTGCCGATAAAGGGTAAAAATGGTGGCAGTAACGCCGACGATTAAAACAAGTGCCCATAGGATTAGGCGCACACGTGCGAGGCTCATGATGTATCTCCAACTCAGCTTGGACTCGTTTGAAACCTAAATCCATGCCCTTGTAAAGGCGATGCGACCCATCGTCCTTGCAGCATTTATTTGAATCAATGTGTGAAGTTGCAGACTCTATTGATGAATAAAGCCAATTAACAGATTGGCGTTATTCGCCTTTTTCAATCATGGATTTGATTTTGACAGCCTTTTCAAAATGGTCCAGCCGGTGAGTTTCAATCCACCATTGCGCCGCTTCCATCAAAATTTCAGGCGTGTCATTTTTGTTTTTGAAAACGCATAAAAAGAAATGCCGACATTATCGCCCTTTTGGGCGATCTTCTTGTCGCACACTTCAACGGCTTTTTGCCGCAAGCTATCGCGCATTTTGTTGGGCTTTCTAGCTGTCGAGCGGCTCGGTGCCTTGAGGTTGGCCATTGCCATCGAGGGTGATTTTTTTCGATCCGCGCTTCGGCCTGTTTCAGCAATTTCTCGCAGTGAGCTTTCAGCAAACCGCCGCGCTCATAAACTTCAATACTCTCCTGCAAAGGGGCACGACCAGCTTCAAGCTTGCCCACAATTTGCTCAAGCTCGGTGAGCGCCGTTTCAAAATCCATCTCGGCAATATCGCTATGCGTTTTCTCGCTCACGCCAAATTCCTTCTAATTCTTTTGCTGCATCAAAGGGCGCGCCCATTTCCCCATGCTCTAGCATATTGATGTGCGCCGCAACACCTTCGGCCAATGCATTTAAATGATATCCACCTTCTAATAAAGACACGATTCTGTTGTCGCATCTTCTATCGGCAATATCCATGATTTTGCCCGTGACCCAAGCAAAGTCGTGGGCTCCCAATTAAGCGATGACCGAAGGATCGCGCTGGTCCGCGTCGAAGCCGGCGGAAAGCAAAATCAGGTCAGGGTTAAACCGGTCAAGCGCAGGCAAAATACGGTCATTATAGGCTTCGCGCATGGTGCTGCCATCGGTGCCTTGCGAAAGCGGGGCATTGCAAATATTGCCCGCGCCCGTTTCGCGCTTTTGTCCGGTGCCGGGAAAAAGTGGCATCTCATGGCTGGAGGCGTAAAACACATTGCGGTCATTGTAGAAAATGTCCTGCGTGCCATTGCCGTGATGCACGTCAAAATCGACAATGGCAATCCGCTCAAGCCCATAATGCTCTCGCGCCCACAACGCGGTGATTGCAATGGTGTTGAACAGGCAAAAGCCCAAGGGACGGTCTCGCTCCGCATGGTGTCCGGGAGGCCGAATGGCACAAAAGGCGTTTTGATGTTGGCCATTCATCACGCTTTCAACCGCATCCATGCTGCCGCCAAGACCACTCATGATGGCTTCAAAACTATTGGCCGAAATAAAGGTATCGCATCAATCTCGGCAATGCTTTCAACCGGGCGACGGGATTTGACCAGCTGAATATGCTCTTTCGAATGCGCCAAATCCACCAAGCCCAAATCGGCATATTTGGCATCATAGCGATCAAAGCTGGCACAGCTCTCATGATCAAACAATAGATCTAAATAATGCAGGCGATCAGCGCATTCTGGATGCCCTTTTGGCATTTGATGTTGAGCGCCTTGCGGATGTTGAATGAGCAAACATGCCATTTTTTTTGTTTCGCCTTTACTTGCGTTTGCCGAACTTGATTCTTGACCTTCTTGCAAAGCCTTGTCAAACAGCACCGATGAGAGAGCCGCGCGATAGCACACAATTGGTTAATATTGAACAAGCTGCCCAAATATTGCGGGACGGCCATGTATTGGCGATGCCCACTGAAACCGTTTACGGGCTCGCGGGCGATGCGGCGCGCGATGACGCGGTGCTCGAAATATTCGAAACCAAAGCCCGCCCGCGCTTCAATCCATTGATCGTGCATTGTGCCAATTTGGATATGGCGCAGCAGCTGGCCCATTTGCCAGAACTGGCAATCAAGCTGGCCGACGCGTTCTGGCCGGGGCCGCTGACTATGGTGCTGCCCAAGCGCCAAGATGCAAAATTGTCAGACCTGGTGACCGCCGGACTTGAAACCGTTGCCATTCGGATGCCTAAGCATCGAGTGGCGCGGGAATTGATTGCCCAAGTGGGCTTTCCTGTTGCGGCACCATCGGCCAATCCATCGGGCAAACTCTCGCCGACGACGGCACAGCATGTGCTGGATGGCTTTGGCGGTAAGGTGCCTGTTATCGATGGCGGTGCGGCCAGTGAAGGCGTGGAGTCGACGATTGTCGCGGTGCAAGACGACCAATTGATTTTGCTGCGGCCCGGCACGATTTCGCGTGAGGCTCTGGCAGAGGCGACAGGCGCGGTGGTGCTCGACCCGCAGGACAAGAGCATCAAAGCGCCAGGCATGTTGCTGTCGCACTACGCGCCCAACGCCAAAGTACGCCTGAATGCCACGCATTGCGAAGCGGGCGAGGCGGCGCTGAACTTTGGATCAAGCCAGCTGACAAGCGAGTTTGGCGCAAAAAAAACCTATCCCCCAAAGGGATTTGGCCGAAGCAGCGCGCAATCTGTTTAGTTTTTGCGGCAATTGGATGATGTGGGGGCACATACGATCGCGGTGGCCCCTGTCGTCGATGCAGGATTGGGCGAAGCGATCAATGACCGCTTGCGCCGCGCCGCTGCCGACCGAACTTAGCTGTCTTCGCGAGGGGAATATGGCTTTTGATCGCGCCAAAAGCGCATCAGGCTTTCAAGGTCGGGGTCTTTTTTTCTCCGGCAACACAATCCGTAAATTGACATACAGATCGCCTTCACCGAACAGCCCTTTGCCCTTCAAGCGAAGGGATTTAGATGTGTCCATGCCGGGCTGTACCTTCAGCTCAACGGCGCCTGACATGGTGGGGACGCGCACTTTGCCGCCCAACACAGCTTCATAAAGCGTGATCGGCACATCAACGCGCAGATCGTCACCATCCTTGCGGAAGTGCTTGTGCTTTTTCACTTTGACCTGCACCAGCACGTCGCCGCGTTTGCCGCCCATTGGGGAGGTTTCGCCTTGGCCTTTCAAGCGCACTTGCTGGCCGTCGTTAAGCGGATAAGGCAGATTGACCGATAGGACCTTGCCATTGGGCAGGGTGACCGGCACAGGCTCGCGGGCGTGGATCTCTTCCAAAGTAACGTTCAACCGCACCTTGACGTCTTCGCCCTTTGGACGATTGCGGCCGCCAGTCGAGAAGTTGCGCGCACTGCCCATGCCCATCGGGCCAGCGCCGCCGCCACGGCCACCAAAG
>LLEO01000141.1_pt1 | contig 12076 bp, 12 predicted proteins | sample 595861 | NCBI WGS metagenome assembly LLEO01 (sample SAMN02919315, study PRJNA255460) | bioreactor metagenome | biome: chemostat; feature: culture 2012_25.1; material: sediment; isolation source: day35 25degC chemostat 2012 inoculated with Wadden Sea sediment taken from... | place: Germany: Bremen ... | reverse complement strand
CCCACTGGATGTGATCAGGGCTGGCGATCGGTCCGATTTCCTGACGGACCCAGTTGCGCAGCTCGACTTTCAGATCGTCGGTATACTCTTCGCCGTCCATCAGGGTGACGTAGCAATAGATGCCTTGACCCTTGATGTCGTGCGGGAAGCCAACAACGGCAGCCTCGGACACCTTGGCGTGAGCGACCAGAGCGCTTTCCACCTCGGCGGTGCCCATGCGGTGACCCGATACGTTGATCACGTCGTCCACACGACCGGTGATCCAGTAATAGCCATCCGCGTCACGGCGGCAGCCGTCACCGGTGAAGTAGTAGCCTTTGTAGTCGGCGAAGTAAGTCGACACGAAACGATCATGGTCGCCATAGACGGTACGCATCTGGCCGGGCCAGCTGTCTTTCATGCACAGTACGCCTTCGGCTTCGGTCTCGTTGATCTCTTCGCCGGTGGTCGGCTCGAGGATCACGGGCTGTACGCCGAAGAACGGTGTAGTGGCCGAACCGGGTTTGGTTGCGGTCGCGCCGGGCAGTGGGGTCAGCAGGTGACCACCGGTTTCCGTCTGCCACCAAGTGTCAACGATCGGGCAGGTCCCCTTGCCAACAACGTCGTTGTACCAGTTCCAGGCTTCCGGGTTGATCGGCTCGCCCACGGTGCCCAGCACCTTCAGGTCGCTCAGATCGTATTTGGTCACGAACTCTTCGCCACGTGCCATCAGGGCACGGATCGCGGTCGGCGCAGTATAGAACTGGTTTACCTTGTGCTTTTCGCACACGGCCCAGAAACGGCCTGCATCCGGATAGGTCGGAACACCTTCGAACATCAGCGTCGTCGCGCAGTTGGCCAGCGGGCCATAGACGATGTAGCTGTGGCCGGTAACCCAACCCACGTCAGCGGTACACCAGTAGATGTCGCCTTCATGATAGTCGAACACGTACTCGTGGGTCATTGCAGCCCAAAGCAGGTACCCGCCGGTACAGTGCTGAACGCCCTTCGGCTGGCCGGTCGATCCCGACGTGTACAGGATGAACAGCGGATCTTCTGCGTTCATGGCCTCGGGCGGGCAATCTGCCGAAGCGTCTGCCATCAGCGCCGAATAGGAATGATCGCGACCATCCACCATCGGCACGTCGCCACCGGTACGCTCGACCACCAGAACCGGGGTGTTGCCCAGATCGCCGTGTGCCAGAGCGGCATCCACGTTGGTTTTCAGCGGCGTGTTGCGGCCACCACGGGGGGCTTCGTCAGCGGTGATCACCAGCGAGGCGCCACAGCCTTCAACACGGGCAGCCAGTGCCTCCGGCGAGAAGCCAGCGAAGACGATCGAGTGGATCGCGCCGATACGGGCACAGGCCAGCATGGCGTAAGATGCTTCAGGGATCATCGGAAGATACAGAATGACGCGGTCGCCTTTGCCGACGCCCATGCCCTTCATCACGTTTGCCAGCTTCGAGACGTTCTCGTGCAGCTCGTTATACGTGATCTTTTTATCAAGGTTGGGATCGTCCGATTCCCAGATGATTGCGACCTGGTCACCACGGGTCTCGAGGTGACGGTCGATACAGTTGGCCGAGACGTTCAGTTCGCCATCTTCGAACCATTTGATCGACACATCGGGGTGCGCGAAAGTGGTATTCTTGATCTTGGTCGGCGTCTTCGTCCAGGTCAGACGCGTCATTTGCTCGGCCCAGAACGCATCAGGATCGTTCACGGATGCGGCATACATCTCTTGGTATTTTGCTGCATCGATATGTGCATTCGAGACAAACTCCGCAGACGGAGCATAGGTCTTATCAGCCGTAGCTTGCGACGACATTCAGGATCCTCCCAGATTTTCCTCCAAACGCGACCAGTTCGCGTGGGCTGGGGACATCACCAAAAAGGATTATTCCCAAACTTGCCTTGAAAACTGGAGGATTAATCACATCTAAACAACAGATTTTGTGTAAAAACGTTTAACTGACCTGAAATATTCAGTAATTATTGCAGATGTTATCATTCTATATAATTGTTTTTATTGTTTTATCTTGTAAATCACCATGTAAAAAAATGTAAAATCTTGACACAGTTTGGCATGTGTCTGGACCATCAGATTTGCCTTAACTTTAGGCATCGGGTGGGTAACATCCCGAACCATACGGTACCGACCGGCATGAATTGGCCGATTAGCGATTCACCCCACGCTTGACAGGCTGCAGTGGCGCAAGGCACATCCCAAACCATGCAACGATCGTTCCAAGACCTCCTGTCGCAGCGCCATTCTGTGCGCGCTTTCACCAAGGATCCTGTGGCCAAATCTGATCTGGAAAAGATCTGTCAGGCCGCGCGGAAAGCCCCCAGCGGGGCCAATCTGCAACCCGGGAAGTTCCACGTTCTGACCGGGCCGGCACTTGAGGGGCTGATCTGCGCCTTGCACGACGCGATGGAGCGCAACGAGCCACCCGTCAGCGAATATTCCTATTTCCCAATCCCGATGCCCGCCGACCTGAAAGCCCGGCAACGCGCTGCCGGATACGCGCTGTATCAAGCCCTTGGGATTGCGAAACGCGATGTGGCGGGGCGTCGTGAGCAGTTTGCGCGCAACTATGCCTTCTTTGACGCGCCCCGTGGGCGTGATCGCCACCATCGACCGGCGCATGGGCAAAGGTTGCTTCATGGATCTGGCATGTCGCTGATGACATTTCTGCTGGCGGCCGAGGATCAGGGCTTGGGTGCGACAGGGATCGGTGCGCTGGCGAACTATGGCAACATCGTACACAGCCATCTGAACCTACCCGAGGACGAGCTGGTCGTCTGCGGGATTGCCGTCGGAAAGAAGGACGAGACCGCGCCGGTGAACCTGTTCCGCACCGAACGCGATGCGTTGGACGTGTTCACCAGCTTTCACGGCTTCGACGATTAAGGCGCTGACAAGACCAACGCGCTCCCCTAACCCACCCGCGGCGGCAATCGCGGCCATACCGGCCCCGCCTTTGCGCACAAGTTCGAAATACAGCCCAACCGCCAAAATCGCGCCGGACGCCCCGATTGGATGCCCCCGCGCCAGCGCGCCACCATTTGGATTGACGATCTCGCGCGGTATCTGTGCGCCTTCCTGGCAGGCGATGGCCTGCACGGCGAAGGCCTCCATAATTTCGGCGATGGTCAGACTGTCAGGCGTCCGCCCCGCGCGCGCCAGAGCCGCATTGATGGCGGCCACAGGAGCAATACCGGGCAGGTCAGGCGTGCCGCCAAGGCTTGATCCGGCCTCGATCCGGATTTCGGGGCCGAAAGCCTGCGTGCCACCCGGTCAGAGACCACCAGCACGAACGCCGCACCATCAGCAGCCACCGCCATATTGGCCGCAGTAACGCTGCCAGCGACAACAGGCGCACGCACACAAAGGCGCGGGGTCAGCTTGCGGGTAAACGCGTCAGCCTCCTGCCCCGCGACGGGCACAATCTGATCCGATTGCACACCCTCCAGAGCCGCCTGATGGCTGGTCACAGCCCAATCATCCTGCGCCTGGCGGGAGATCCCAAGCTTCTGCGCCAAGGCCTCGGCAGCTTCGGCCATATCCGGGTCGCGATCCGGCCACGGGGTGAATTGGGCTTGCTCGTACGGTTCCGGGGTCACGCCCGTCCGCAAAGGTGCGAGATCGCAGAGGACGGCGCGAATAGCTCTCTGCCCCGCCTGCGATCACCACGTCATGTTGGCCAGACAAGATCATCGCCTGCGCCAGCATCACCGCGTCTAGCCCGCCGCAGCATTGGCGGTCGATGGTCAGCCCGCCCACGGCTTCGGGGCAAGCCTGAAGCCAAGGCCGCAACCCGCGCAGGATTGCCGCCCGCGCCCAGCGCGTTTGCCAAGATCAGCTCGCCGACCTCGTCAGGTGCCACCCCGCTTGCGCCAAAAGATCCCGGATCACCGGGGGCCGCGAGGTCGTGAATATCCAGCGCCGCAAACGCGCCACCGCGCGGGATAACCGCCGTTCGGCGTGCGGCTATGATCCAGACCGGACTCATCCCTGCCCCCCTGCAAATTGTTCAAGCGCCTTCAGATCCGGCTTTCCAGCGGGCAGCATTGGCAGAGCCTCCACAAACAGTACCTGGCGCGGCATCGACGGTTCGCCCAAGGTGTCCCGGCAACGATCCTTGATGGATCGAATAGCCTCGTCGTTCGCCGCTCCTTCGACGACGGCAACCAACACCTGCCCGCGCGCAGCATCCGGCACCGGGGACCACCGCGCAGCGTGTGCCGCCAACAGCCCGCGCGACCTCTGCCTCGACCACTTCAGGGGAAGACGTTATGATCCGCCACGGTCACCATGCGCGACTTGCGGCCCAGAAGGTAGAGGAAGCCGTCATCATCAAGGCGCGCCATCTCGCCCACGGTCAGGAAGTCGCCATTCCAGCGGGTATCTGGGCTGTCGCCCTCGACATAGTGTTCGAACAGATAAGGGCTTTTGACCCAAAGCTCGCCCGGCCCCTGCTCGACCGGGTGGCCGTTTGCATCGCGCAGCGCGATCTCGACACCCGGATAGGCCCGCCCGACCGAGGCGATGGGCGTTTCTGGGGGGCGCAATGGACATAAAGCTGGTCTCGGACGCACCGAAAAACTCGTGCAGCTGGGCATTTGGGGAAGAGGTTAGACAGCGCCGACGCGGTGTCCACGTCCAGCTTTCCACCACCCGAAAACACCAGCCGCATTTCAGGCAGCGGTTCAGGGTGCGCTTTCAGAAGCAACCGCAGCTGCGCGGGCGTGGCGTAGAGCACCTGCACCCTGTCACGTTTCAACCCCTGAAGCTGGGCGCGGGGCGACAGGCCGGTCAACACGGACAGGTCGGCCCCCAGATGAAAGGCTTCCATGATGGCAAACAGCACCAGCGAGTGTCCCGGATCGCCGAGCACGGCATAGGGGCGTGTCCTCGCCTGCGCCAAATTCGCGGCGGGTGATCTCGAAACTGGCAATCCAACTATCCGGGGCGGCGCTGGATGGTTTTCGGTGCGCCGCTGGAGCCAGAGCTTTGGCATTGCAGCACCTGCTGACCGTCATTGGCTTGCCAAACCTGGATCGGGTGGCCAGTCACCTGTCGTGCTCGAATACTGGCCCCAGCCCGCAGCCCATCCTGCAAAAGCTGCACCGCACGCGCCGCACGCCGCGCCTGTTCGGGCGTGTGGTCATCCGGAAGATGGACCGTGCTTTGCGAGTCTTGACGAAAGCGCATGGCGATGAGCTGCCCTTCTTGTGGCGAAAACCTGTGCTCTTTGTAGAAGCACGCCCCGCCGAGGGGAAGCCCAACAGAAAACGGGCGCAGCCAGCGCCGCGCCCGTTTCAATATTATTGTCGCAAGTGTTTATCCGCGCACCACGTAGACCGAGCAGTTGGAATGGCGCACGACACGCCCTGCGTTCGGCCTAATAGGTAGTCTTTCAGATCCGGGCGATGCGCCCCGATCACGATCAGATCTGCGTCACTAAGCTCGGCGGCGCGCAGCACCTCTTCATAGACCGAGCCGACGGCCACGATGTGGCGCACTTTGGCGTCAGCATCCGCCCCCAAAGTTTTCAGGGTCATGGCTTTCAGAATGTCGCCCGCGTCGTTCTGCGCCGATTTGACATGATGGTCCTGAAAATAGGCCCCAACCATCGACATGCCGAAATCCGGCACAACGGTGATCACGTCCAACTGCGCGCCCCGCAGTTCTGCCAGCTCGGCCGCAGTTTTCAGGACGGGGCTTTCTGCATCGGCGCGGTTGATGTCGACTGCACACAGGATGGTCTGGGTCATGCCGTTTCTCCTTCCATAATCTCTTCTTCCTTGGCGCGACGAGATTGCAGGAAGCCACGAGGCCCAGAAGCAGCAACGCCGGGATGAAGATCAGTTCTTTCGGCAATTGGTTCGAAGGCGCCTGTACCGACGAGATCTGCACGGGGTCATCCCCGTAGAAATCGAAGGTCGACAGCTTATCGGACAACGGGGTGCCGAACATTGGCTCGTCGATCCGCATCACATCCCCTTCCGGCATCAACATGATCCCTGCCGCATCCAGACGGGCCGCACCGCCGTCAGCCTCGGGCACGTTTAGCACAACCGTCAGGTCCTTGACCTCGAGCGTGTCAAAGTCCGGCCCCGAAATCACCACACGCAGCGGATCACCGGGAACCGCATCACCAATGGCTTGCTCGATTTGAGCTGGGGCGATTTCCGTGAACGGAGGCTGGATCTGGTTCATGAAGAAGCCCGGACGGAACAGCGCGAAGGCCACGACCAGAAGGGCGACGGTTTCCCAGATGCGGGATTTCGTCAGGAAGAAACCCATGGTGCCCGCCGTGAAGACAAGGATGCCGATGGTTGCCACGATAAAGACGATGACGCCTTGCGTGATCGTCACATCAATCAACAGAAGATCCGTGTTGAAGATGAAGACGAAGGGCAAGGCCACGGTGCGAAGCGAATAGAAGAACGCGGTGAACCCGGTACGGATGGCATCTCCACCAGACACAGCCGCCGCCGCGAAACTTGCCAGCCCCACCGGAGGCGTCACATCCGCCATGATCCCGAAGTAGAAGACGAAGAGGTGAACCGCGATCAGCGGCACAACAAGGCCAGACTGCGCGCCCCAGTTCCACAACTACGCCCACCATAAGCGAGGATACAACGATATAGTTCGCGGTCGTCGGCAGGCCCATCCCAAGGATCAGCGACAGGATCGCCACGAAGATCAGCATCAGGATCAGGTTGCCGCCGGACAGGAACTCGACAAAGTCCGCCATCACCTGACCGATCCCGGTCAGCGATACGGTGCCACGATGATGCCTGCGGTGGCCGTGGCCAGGCCGATGCCGATCATGTTGCGCGAACCGTCGATCATGCCTTCGATCAGGTCCATCAGACCGTCGCGCAGACGGCCAACCGGGTTGGTTTCCCCCCGGAACAGCGCTTTCAGCGCCTTCTGGGTCAGCAGGATGCCGAACAGCAGGAAGGTGGCCCAGAAAGCCGACAGGCCGGGTGATTTTCGCTCGATCATCAGGAAGTAAACCAGAACAATGATCGGCAGCAGGTAGTACAGGCCCGACTTATAGATCTTGGCCACGTCAGGCAGTTCAACCACCTCTGCGTTGGGATCATCGGGTTCCAGATCAGGTACCTGAGCTGCAATATAAATCAGGGCAATGTAGAGTGCGAACAGCAGCAGAGACAGGACCCAGCCAGAACCCGAAGGGAACAGCGATGTGATCCATCCAACAGGATACTGTGTCGCATAACACAAGAGCGCAAAGCTTGCGAAGAACGCAAACATTCCACCAATGGTTTTGCCCATCGAGACAACTTTGTTGCCAATGGTCGGCATCTTGGTTTTCACCGCTTCGAGATGCACGATGTATACCAGCGCAATGTAAGAGATAATTGCAGGCAGGAACGCGTGGGTGATGACCTCGACGTAGGAGATACCCACATATTCCACCATCAGGAACGCAGCGGCGCCCATAACAGGCGGCATGATCTGACCATTTACAGACGACGCAACTTCAACCGCGCCCGCTTTTTCGGCCGAGAAGCCAACGCGCTTCATCAGAGGAATGGTGAAGGTACCGGTGGTCACAACGTTGGCGATGGACGAGCCCGAGATCAGGCCGGTCGCAGCCGAACCGACCACGGCCGCTTTCGCGGGACCGCCGCGCAGGTGGCCAAGGCACCAAACGCCATCTTGATGAAATAGTTGCCCGCACCTGCGCGGTCCAGAAGGGCGCCAAACAGCACGAACAGGAAGACGAACTTGGTGGACACGCCCAGCGCGATGCCGAAGACACCTTCCGAGGTAATCCACATGTGGCTCATGGCTTTGCGAAGGGAAGCGCCCGCCCAGCGGATCTGGTCGGGCACGACCTCGGACGAGCCGAAGAAGACGTAGAAAAGGAATACGATCGCCAGGGCCACCATGACAGGGCCAGCGTGCGATAGGCAGCGATGAACAGGAAGGTCAGGCCCGCAACGGCGAAATACGCGTCAGATTGATCGGCCAGACCACCGTTCGCGACGATCTTCTCATAGAAGAAATACCCATAAAGCGCCAAGAACGCGCCGCCGACCCCAAGCACCCAGTCATACCACGGGATGTAATTGCGCGGGCTGGATTTGAACAAAGGATAGGCCATCGCGGCCAGGAAAACCGCAAACGCCAGATGGAACTGGCGCGAGTTGTTAATCAGGTCGCCAGGCAGAACATAAGGCGCCACCGGCGAGGCCAGAAGCACCTGAAAAATCGACCAAATCAGCGCGACGGCAGCAATCATAAGCCCGACCGCGCCCTGTGGGGTTGCGCGCACCGGTGTCGCTGGCGGCGACGAGCTCTTGAAGCTCTGCTTCGCTAAGCGCGCGTTCCTCTTTCGTGGACATTGTGTCTCTCCCTCGGTCTGCTTGCGACCGCACTTGTTTACTTTTGAAAACATGCCCGATCTTCTGCCGGGTCAAAGCGATCGGGGGACGCAGGGCCGCCCCCCGATCAAAAGGCTTACGGGTGACCGATTACTCGATAATTCCAGCCTCTTTATAGTACTTCGCAGCACCCGGGTGCAGCGGAGCGGACAGACCAGCGGTTGCCATTTCCCTGGGATCAAGGTTGGCGAATGCCGGGTGCAGACCTTTGAAGTCTTCGATGTTGTTCATGACCGACGATACAACGGCGTACACAGCGTCTTCCGACACGGCGTCCGAGCTAACGAAGGTCGCGCCGACGCCAAAGGTGGCGGTGTCAGCGTCGTTGCCGCGATACATGCCGCCCGGAATGGTGGCGGTGCGGTAGAACGAGTTCTCGGCAACCAGCTTGTCCACAGCCTCGCCCGAGACTTCAACCAGTACCGAGTCACATGCGGTGGTGGCTTCCTGGATCGAGCCCGAAGGGTGACCAACGGTGTAAACCATCGCATCGATCTGGTTGTCGCACAGAGCTGCCGACTGTTCCGAGGCTTTCAGCTCGGTCGCCAGAGCGAAGTCGCCGGTGGTCCAGCCCAGAGCTTCCAGCAGAACTTCCATGGTGCCGCGCTGACCGGAACCGGGGTTGCCGATGTTGACGCGCTTGCCTTTCAGGTCGGCGAATGTCTTGATGCCGCTGTCGGCGCGGGCCACGACGGTGAAGGGCTCGGGGTGGACCGAGAATACCGCGCGCAGGCCTTCAAAGGCACCGGCATCTTCGAATTTCGAGGTGCCGTTATAAGCGTGGTACTGCCAGTCCGACTGGGCCACACCAAATTCCAGCTCGCCTTCGCGGATGGTGTTGATGTTGTAGACCGAACCACCGGTCGACTCGACCGAGCAGCGAACGCCGTGCTCTTTGCGGCCTTTGTTCACCAGACGGCAGATGGCGCCGCCGGTCGGATAGTACACGCCGGTCACGCCGCCGGTACCGATGGTGATGAATTCTTCGGCAAAGGCAGCTGGCGCCATCACTGCGGTGGCAGCAACCCCTGCAAATGCAATCTTGAACCCTTTAAACATCAGATTTCTCCCTTGATTGATGTTTGTTTATTCGCTCCACACTTCCGCCAGTTGGCGGTTGTGAAGCTCGACTTCAGCAATTCGTTCCTGGGCCGCGACGCCTGCGCGCCCGACCACCATTCCGACGATGGTTTCCAGAAGAAACATCGTCGACACGTAGGACGAAAAGAAATGAGGGCTATCGGTCGACACAGAGAACCCTGCCGACGCAAATTCCAACGCTGGACACGTATGCGTATCGGTGATCACCACAACGTAAACCCCTAACTCACGAGCAAGCCTGGCTGCCTTGATCACTGAGACAGCAAATGGCGGCTTGGTAACTATAAGTAGTGCATCACGTTCATCGAGCCCTGACAAGGCTCCCCCTAGGGGAAGCCCCCATCCGATTGGCCAGAATCCAGTTATCTGCGCAGTAATTCGCCATATACGACAGGTATTCCACGACCCCGGTGGACCCCAACGCCCCCAAGAGCAGAACCTTCCGGGACGCTGCCAAACGGTCAGCCACGTCACGAATCGCCACCGGGTCCAACCCGGCCATCGTCTGCCTCAGGTTGTTCTCGCATGCGGCGAAATGGGCCTGAACGAAATCCGATTTCCCATCGCCATGCGCTTTCTGAAGCTGTCCGGCCCGATCCGCGAAATTGTTCACTTTGCGGTCGATCTTGTCGCGCATCTCGTCCCCGCAGCTCGTCGAAGCTGGCATAGTCCAAGGCCCGGGCAAGACGCGAGAATGTGGCGGGCGACACGCCGGTCTGCGCGGACACGGTGCGCAGCGGACGCGATACGGCATCCAGCGGATTGGCCACAAGGTAATCGGCAGCCGCGCGCAAGGCACCGCTTAGATCACCATAGGCCACGGATAGCCTCTTTTCGAAGCTCTCACTTGCGCTCACGTTCGGATGCCTCCCTGTTCGAACAAGGCTTAGTGTTCCTTTTGTTTCATCTATTGTCAATTCTCGATTCATTTGTTTCAATGGCAACAGGTTCAACGGGACATGCAAGGGATCCCCATGTCACATATTTTCCCGCGTCACTGCAAATCAGCCCCACCTGTCGCAACCCGCGGAGACGGCATCTACCTGATTGATTCAGAAGGTAAAAGATACCTTGATGGATCCGGGGGTGCGGCCGTGTCCTGCCTTGGTCATTCGGACCCAGACGTGGCCAAAGCCATGCATGATCAGATCGACAGACTCAGCTTCGCGCACACCGGATTTCTGACCTCGGAGCCTGCAGAATCACTCGCCGACCGCTTGATCGCGCATGCACCCGAGGGAATCGAGCGCGTGTATTTGGTGTCTGGCGGCTCGGAAGCGGTCGAGGCCGCGCTGAAGTTGGCGCGCCAGTACATGATTGAAATCGGGCAGCCCCAGCGCACTCGTTTCATCGCTCGCAAGCAAAGCTATCACGGCAACACGCTGGGCGCTTTGGGGACCGGAGGCAACATGTGGCGGCGCGAGCCGTTTGACCCGCTGATGATGTCAGCCAGCCATATCGACCCCTGCTATGAATACCGCCTGCGTCAAGAGGGCGAGACGGAAGAGGAGTACGGTCTGCGCGCCGCGAATGCTTTGGAAGCGGAAATCCTGCGCGTCGGCCCCGAGACTGTGATTGGCTTCCTTGCCGAACCAGTAGTCGGCGCCACGTCAGGGGCGGTGCCCGCCGTCAAAGGCTATTTCAAACGGATCCGCGAGATTTGCGACAAGTACGGCATTCTGTTGATTCTGGACGAAATCATGTGCGGCATGGGCCGCACCGGCACTCTGTTTGCCTGCGAACAAGATGAGATTTCACCCCGACATCATCACCATCGCGAAGGGCCTTGGGGCTGGCTATCAGCCCATCGGTGCGATGCTGTGCACGGGTGCGATCTATGAGGCGATCGCACAGGGCAGCGGTTTCTTTCAGCATGGCCACACCTATATCGGTCATCCCGTTGCTGCCGCCGCCGCAGATGCGGTTGTGCGCAAGCTGACCGAGGGCGGCATGGTTGCGCGTGCGGCCAAGATGGGCACCCGTCTGAACGATGCATTACACGCCGAGTTCGGCCAGCATCCCCATATCGGGGACATCCGCGGGCGCGGCATGTTTCGCGGGCTGGAAATCGTGGCGGATCGCGATAGCAAAACCCCCTTTGATCCGTCCCGTGGCATCGCTGGCCGCCTGAAAAAGCAGGCCTTCGCGAACGGCCTGATCTGCTATCCGATGAGCGGCACGATTGACGGGCAGAACGGGGATCACATCTTGCTGGCCCCGCCCTTCATCATATCGGACGATCAGATTGATGAACTGGTGGGCAAGCTGTCCCAATCGCTGGAGCAGGTTCTGTGACACCGCTTCCCAAGATCATGCTCGCCCCCAACGGGGCGCGCCTGACCAAAGCTGACCACCCTGCCCTGCCGATGACTCCGGCCGAGATTTTGGAAACCACACAGGCCTGTCGTGCAGAAGGCGTCGACGGGCTGCACCTGCATTTGCGGGATGCAGAGGGCAAGCACCTTCTGGATGCGGGCGCCTATGCTGACGCGCTGAAGCAGTTCGACGCGGAAATGCCCCGGCTTCCCGGTCCAAATCACGACCGAGGCGGTCGGGATGTATG
>LLEO01000140.1_pt1 | contig 12100 bp, 16 predicted proteins | sample 595861 | NCBI WGS metagenome assembly LLEO01 (sample SAMN02919315, study PRJNA255460) | bioreactor metagenome | biome: chemostat; feature: culture 2012_25.1; material: sediment; isolation source: day35 25degC chemostat 2012 inoculated with Wadden Sea sediment taken from... | place: Germany: Bremen ... | reverse complement strand
ATCTTGATGATCAAACCCTATGGCCTGTTCGGCACCAAAGACATCGAGCGGATCTAAAGGAAAACAATTATGTCATACGTACCCAATCCGCGACCCGCAGGCGATTTCCGCACCACTTATAAGGACGATAATCGCCTGTTCAAAACCCACTTCGAAACGCGCTCTGCTTTGGTGTTGCTGGCGGTGGTGATTGTGGCCGCGCCTTTATCGGGAACTACTGGCTCACCCCAGCTGATCCTGATCGGCATCTATGCCATCGCTGCCATTGGCTTGAATATTCTGGTGGGCACCACCGGTCAGATATCTCTGGGCCACGCGGCATTTTTCGGCTTTGGCGCTTTTGCCAGCGCTTGGTTGGCCAACTCTTTCGGTGTGCCGGTGCTCATCGCTATGCCTGCCGCCGCCGTTTTGACCACAGCCGTGGGCATGATTTTTGGTGTGCCTGCCGCGCGTATTAAGGGGCCTTTATCTCGCCATCGCCACCCTGGCGTCCCAGTTTATCCTGACCGACTTTTTCTCGCGGGCGGATTGGTTTTCCGGCGGCGTTTATGGCGCACTCGCCGAGCGGCCGAGCATTTTTGGTTTCGCCTTTGATAGTGATCTGCGCTATTTTTACCTGGTGATGTTCTGGTTGGTGGTGACAGCGGTGGCCGTCACCAATCTGTTGCGCTCTCGTGATGGACGGGCCTTTGTGGCCGTGCGCGATCACTATCTGAGTGCAGAGGTGATGGGCGTTAATCTCACCAAATACCGCATTCTGTCCTTTGGCATCTCATCCTTCTTTGCCGGGTTGGCCGGCGCTTTGTTTGGCCATTATCTCGAATATGTGTCGGTTGAAGGCTTCACCATTCTGTTGTCGATCCAATTCCTGGCGATGATCATCATTGGTGGCCTGGGCTCGGTTTATGGGGCCATCCTGGGGCGCAGCGTTTATTTTGCTGCTGCCACAAGTGATGGAAAGCATCACCTCGCTGGCGGCTTATGTCTTTCCGGCGATGGAGAGCGGCAAGTCCTATGTGAAGCAAATGTCCATTGGTGCCGCCATTATTCTGTTTTTGATTTTTGAGCCAGAAGGGCTCATCCACCGCTGGCAGCAAATCCGCGCCAGTTGGAAACTCTTCCCCTTCTCGCGCTAGCGCGAAGGTCGATCAAAAGGCGTTCATCCCCGGCTATGAAGCGCCAACAAAAACAATATTGCCGAGGGTAAAGAGGAGACAAAAGTGAAACGCAATAAAATGACTTTACTGGCGCTATCAGCATCCATGCTGATGAGCTCCGCTGCAATGGCGCAAGATAGCGTCTTTGTTGGCCATCTGGTCGATTACACCGGCCCAACCGCCTTTGTGGGCAAAGCCTATGGCCCCGGTGTTTATGATGCCATTCAATATGTGAACGACAATGGCGGCATTGATGGCACGCAAATCGAACTCACCCAAGTGGATTATGCCTATAAGGTGCCAGAAGCATTGGCCGCTTATAAAGCATGGGCTGGTCGCGGCATGGTCGCGATGCAAGGCTGGGGCACGGCCGATACCGAAGCCCTGATTTCCTTTGTGGCGAAAGACAAAATCCCGGTTTATTCCGCGTCCTATTCCGCGCACTTGACCGATCCACAAGGCTCAAACCCAGCCACGAAAAAGCCGGCGCCATATAACTTCTTCTATGGTCCATCTTACTCTGACACGTGCCGGGCATTGGCACAGTGGGCGGCAACCGATGCGGAAGAAAAGGGCATTGAAAACCCAACTTTCTTGCACGCGGGCGACAACCACCCCTATCCAAATGCACCAAAAGAAGCCTGTAAGTCTTATGCTGAAGAATTGGGCATGACCGTGGCTGAACCCGTTGTGGTGCCGATGGCGCCGGGGTGATTTTAAAGCCCAGTGCCTGACCATCAAGGAAAGCGGCGCGCAATATGTCTATCTTGCTAACTTGGGCGGTTCCGTTGTGGCCTTGCTCAAATCTTGCGGCACTGTAGGCGTTGAAGCCAACTATATGGGCAATGTTTGGGCTGGTGACTATGTGACCATTGAAGCCTCTCAGGCTGAAAAAATGATCTTCCCTTCATCAACACCGTTCTATGGTCAAGATGTGCCGGGCATGGATTTGGTGAAAGCAATCGCTGAATCCGGTGAGTTCTCTAATGGCGGCACACCGACCCACCACTACATTCGTGGCATTTGCTCCGCCTATTACATGATGGACGCTATGGCTTGGGCCAAAGAAAATGGCGGCATCACCGGCGAGAACATCAAAAAAGGCATGTATGCCAAGGAAAACTGGGTACCTGAAGGGCTTGAAGGCGTTTGCCTGCCATCAACATGGACCGACAAAGACCACCGCGGCCTGATGACCGTGGCGATCAACCAAGGATCCTACGTAGATGGTGAAGTGAAAATCGAGCGTATCGATGAAACCACACTGCCACGTCGTGACGACTGGTTGGGTCTTTAAGTAGCTGATTGACGGAAAGGAGGCATAAAAATGAAACCACAATTAGCCGCAACTGGTGAGGCGATGGGTTCTGATACCATCCTTTCCGTCAATAATATTGAGGTGGTGTTTAACGAGGTGATCCTCGTGCTCCGCGGCCTCAACCTAAATGTCCAACAGGGTAAAATTACCGCCCTGTTGGGCACCAATGGCGCCGGCAAATCCACTACCTTGAAAGCCATTACCAACTTGTTGGCCTCTGAAGATGGTGAAGTGACGCGCGGGTCCATTCAATATGAAGGTCAGGACATTACTGAAATCGGCCCGGAAGCGCTGGTGCGCAAAGGCGTGTTTTTGGTGATGGAAGGGCGCGGCATTTTGCAAGATATGACCGTAATTGAGAATTTGCGCTTGGGCGCTTATTCGCGCCCCAAAGCCAAACTGAAAGAAGAGATTGAAGAAGTGTTCCGCTTCTTCCCGCGCCTAAAAGAGCGCACAGGTTGGCAGGCTATCTCTCCGGCGGTGAGCAACAAATGTTGGCCATTGGCCGCGCGCTGATGGCAAAGCCGAAATTGATTTTGATGGATGAACCGTCCATGGGGCTGTCGCCTCTATTGGTGAAAGAAGTGTTTGGCATCATCAAGCGGCTCAACCGAGAGTTGGGCATCTCCATTTTGCTGGTGGAGCAAAACGCCAATATGGCGCTGCATGTGGCGGATGAGGGCTACATCATGGAAAACGGCAAGATCGTTTTGGATGGCACAGCAAAAGAGCTGATGGACAATGAAGACGTGAAAGAATTTTATCTGGGCGGCGGTGGCGAGCGCCGTTCGTTTAAAGACATCAAAAGCTACAAACGCCGCAAGCGTTGGTTATAATGGGTGCGCGCGTGGAAAAACAAGCTTCAACCCCCATGTTTGACAAAGCTGAAATGCAGGATCCGCTGTTCCGCCAGTCTGGCCTGATGGCGAAATTGCGCAAGCAGTTGGGCCACGCCAAAGCCCATTCCAGTCATTGGCAGACGGCGCTGTCGGATATTGACCCAGAAAGCATTCAATCGCGTGACGATTTGGCCCAGCTCCCGATTTGCGCAAAAGCGATCTGGTTGCGCTCCAGGCCGAAGGCAATCTGTTTGGTGGCATCGCCACTGACCATGATCGCATCAAACGTGTTTTCTTTTCGCCAGGTCCGATTGTTGAGCCGCAAGCCAACATTGAAGACCCTTGGCGCATGGCATCGGCACTTTACGCAGCGGGCATGCGCAAGGGCGACTTGATCGCCAACTGCTTTTCTTATCATTTGACCCCCGGCAGGCTTCATGTTCGATGAAGCGGCTGCAAAACTGGGCGCCAAAATCTTCCCCGCAGGTCGGCAATACCGAGACGCTGGTCGATGCGTTTAATCATTTTCAAATTTCGGGCTATGTCGGCACGCCAGACTTTTTGCAGATCATTTTGGAAAAAGCCAAAGGTTTGGGCAAAGACATTAATTGTGTGCGGCACGCGCTTGTGTCCGGTGGTCCATTGTTCCCCGCTATGCGTGAGTTCTACGAGGGCGAGAATATTGACGTGCGCCAATGCTATGGCACCGCTGAATTGGGCCTGATCGCCTATGAGACCGAGGGCGAGGGCATGGTGATTGCTGAAGACTGCCTGGTGGAAATTGTGCGTCCCGGCACAGGTGATCCGGTCAATGACGGGGGAAGTTGGCGAAGTGGTGGTCACCACATTTGATCCCACCTACCCGTTGATCCGCTTCGCCACTGGCGACCTCTCAGCAACGCTGCCTGGACAGTCCGATTGCGGCCGCACCAATGGCCGCTTAAAGGGGTGGTTGGGCCGCGCAGATCAAACCACGAAAGTGCGCGGCATGTTTGTGCACCCGCAGCAAATTGCGCGCGTGGTCAAAACCTATCCAGAGATCGGCCGTGCGCGTCTTGAAGTAACTGAGACCGAAGGCAAGGACCAAATGGCGCTTTTGTGTGAGATCGCAAGTGTTGCGCCTGGCTTGCTGGACGACATTGCACAAACCATGCGCGCCGAAACCCGCCTCAGGCTGATATTCAGGTGGTGGCGCCCGATAGCTTGCCCAATGATGGCAAGGTTATTGAGGACAAAAGAGTGCTTGGCGTATAAGTTTTGCCTTTCTCCGCATCAATTTGTGGAGTATAAATACTCATCGATACGCAGATAAATCGAATAATCAGCGATTCTTTAGGTATAAACACGCGCCATTGCATTTGATCTTTTGGTCGTGATGCCCAACCCTTTGTCCAGCTTGCAAAGGAGAAGGCAGATGAACAATCACCACGATGCAGTGGCGCGCAAAGAATTCCGACAGGCCTGCGAGATGCAGGCCGAAGCCTGTGCAGCGTTGGGGTCGCCTTTCACATCTCAATTGTGCACGCTCATGGGGCAGCGTGTCTTTTCTGCGCCAAAACTTGAGCACAAGCTTAGCCAGTGGCCGGGTGATATGAGCTATCGCGGCATTCGGTGCCGCTGCGCCTCTGTGGCGCCATCAACGGCTTGTCCCGTTCCGGCAAGGCGCAAAAAATCGCCGCGATTTACCCGCCGCACCATCCGCCCCAACTTGATGAAAAATTCTGGCAGGTGCTGGATGCCGCTGTTCATTCAAACCAAGATCAGATTTTAACCCAGCTTGAATGGGCGCCGCAAACCAACGAGGTGCGGCGCGCGTCGGCACTTATGCCAGCTTTGCTTGGGCTGGTTCAGCAGTTTGAACTGCCCATCAAGCTTTATGAAATGGGCGCGAGTGCTGGCCTCAATCTGGCATTGGACCATTTCGGCTATCAGCTTGGGGATCAATATTATGGCCCAGCCGATGCGCCATTTACGCTGCACCCCGACTGGCAAGGCCCGACACCGCCACATGCCGACATCCAAATCACCAGCCGCCAAGGATGTGACCTTAATCCCCTTAATGTCCAGCGGGCCGACGATGCTGAGCGGCTAATGTCTTATATTTGGCCAGATCAGATCGAACGCGTGGAGCGAACCAAAAGAGCCATCGCGCTAGTGAATGATCTGGAGATCAATTTGGCCAAACAAGACGCGACCACATGGTTGAAATCGGCCCTCAAAGCGTGTGAAAAAGGGTATATACATGTGGTGTTCAACACGGTCGCCTTCCAATATTTCCCGCCTGAAGCCCAGCAGGACATTCGCGACATAATGGCAAAAGCGGGGGCGGCGGCAACAGCCATGAAGCCGCTGGTTTGGTTGCAGCTTGAAGTTGACGGCGGCACACCGGGATTCGCGATCACACAACGGGTGTGGCCGGGCGAAAAAACCTGTGAGTTGGGTCGCGCAGATGCCATGGGCAATGGGTCACTTGGCATCACGCTGCAAAACAGCTTAAACTCTAATAAGTTGACGTTTAAGAATTGAGAACCATATCAGTCGGTGTAAGGACAAATTATTGGCCAGTCACTTGCTAATCTGGCGTCATAATTGTTTGCTATTAAAAACATAAAATTAAAATTACGCAGCGCCTCTAAGGGAGACAAAACATGCCGCAAATATTCACCGGCGGTCAGAAACCGCTTAAATCAATGCTCGTTGCTTCGGTCGCGGCCATTTCGATTTGCGCCGCAAGTCCAGTGATCGCACAGGAAACCTCTACCGACACGGAAATGTCCACCTCTATGTCGTCGAGCACCACTCATAAAGTTGAAGTGGGTGCGATTGATTTGACCAACTCCAATATGGATGAGGTGACACTGCGCGAAATTTTGACGGGCAAACTCGCTGAGAACGCAGAACAATTGGCCGGTCTTAATGCCGACCGCGTCCGCATTCCTGAATTGCGCTTCTCATATGAAATCACCGTTGAAGATCAAGTCACCACCAACGAGATGGTGTTTAAAGAGATCGTCTTGGAAGATGTGAAAAACGGTGTCGCCGCCAAAGCATCCGTCGGCGAAACGTTGGGCCTGTTTGAAGGCGAGGGCATGGAAGATAGCCCCGGTTGAACAAATCGAATTCAGCTATGGCGCGGGTGAAATTCTTGAATTGAATGTACACGCCTTGCTCGGCGCCTATGGTTTGATCGACGTGGAAAAGACCGACGAATTTGAAACCATTTATCAAAGCTATAACCTAGCAGGTGGTGGCTTAAGCTCAGAAGTGTTTGCCTGTGAATTTGGGCCTGTTCAATCAGGGACCTTCCGGGCGAAACCTTCTGCCATGGATATTGGCAAACTCACCAGCATGATTGAAGAACTTGAGGCGGGGCGAACAGAGCAAGCCGACACAGGCGCAAATCAGCAATATCATCAATTTCTACGCTCAATTGCTTTATGGCTTTGAATCTGAAGCCACAGTGATGGACGGTATTGCCTGTGAAGGCGAAGATGAAGGGCAATCCTTCAGTTTCTCAACGGGTGTTATCTCAATCGGATCATTTGGCAGCGGCATTTATCCCGCCTTTAGCATGAACGATATTGAAGTGGTGGTTGAAGGTGACGATGCTGGGTCATTCTCCATCGACAATTTTACCTTCAAAGAAATCGATTTTGGCCCAACCTTCGCAAAACTTGGCGAAGCTTCTGATTATACCGAGGAGTGGTTCGAAGAAAATATGCGCGGGCTAATTCCGTCAATCAAAGGTTTTTCCGTGAGCGGCGTAGAATTTGACGTGCCAAATGAAGGTAACGAAGAAGAGCGTGTTACAGGCGGCGTCGAAATTTTTGATGTCACCTTGGCCCAATATCAAAATGGCATCCCCGCCGATATTCGTATCGAAGCGAAGGGTGTAAAGGCTGATTTGCCTGCCACAAGCGATGACGAAGGCGTACAAATGCTGCTTGATGCGGGCTTGACCCAAGTCAATATGGCTTTGTTGCCGATCTGGATTGGGACGAAACGGCGCAGACCATCAATGTGAATGCCTTGACGGCAGCCATTAAAGATTTGGGCACTGCTGAGATTAAGGGCACCATTGGGGGCGCAACCGAAGCGTTGTTTGCCAACGATCCACAAATGGCAATGATGTCAGCCATGTCATTGGCGGTCACTGATATTAACATCATGATTGACGATGAAGGCTTGGTGAAATTGGCCTTGGCTCAAGCCGCCGCGGAACAGGGCGCGCCTGTTGAAGCCTTCACCAACCAGCTTACCGCCATGTCACAAGGCATGATTGTCGGTATGCTTGGCGGCGCTGATTCTGCAATGAAACTGGGCGAAGACGTTGCTGGCTTCTTGGGCGGCGACAAAAAGATCAATGTCGGTTTGACCGCCAAAGCCAATAGCGGTGTCGGCATGCCACAAATAATGATGTTGCAGTCTGACCCAACCAAATTGTTGGACTTTGTTGAGATCAATTCAACGCTCGAATAAATGTCGAAAATTAACGACAATCCAAGGCCGCCCCATTCGGGCGGCCTTTTTATTTGAATTTTGTCACCAAGTCCGGCATAAGATTTAACATATATTTTAAGTGATATTTCGGAGCCATTTATGACTCGCTTCTTCGCCGCTCTTTTTCTTTTTGTGCTCGTGCATGTACTGCTGCTTTTCCCAGCCATTTCAAAAGCAGAGAATTTCATCTTCTTCTAAGGTAGATGGCCTTATGAATTAGCCTCAATCTTTTCAATGCGCCGCGCATGCCGACCGCCCTCAAACGGTGTCTCCAGCCAAATCTGCACAATCGCCTCCAGCTGATCTTCATAGATCATCCGTTCGCCAAGCGAGAGCACATTTGCATCATTGTGACGTCGCGCCATCTCGGCCGAAAGTGTGTTCCAGCACACGGCGCAGCGAATGCCTTTGACCTTGTTGGCGGCTATGGCTTCGCCATTGCCGGACCCACCCAAAACGATCCCACGTTCAAATTCACCCGCAGCAACGGCGTCAGCGACGGGAAATATGAAGTCGGGGTAATCACAAGAATCATCGTTAAAAGTGCCAAAATCCTGCACTTCGTGCCCGGCTTCGGTCAAAAAAGCTTTGATCTTTTCTTTATAACGAAATCCGGCATGGTCGGTACCAATGGCAATTTTCATGAGATGGTCCTGTTAAATCAATGGTGTGGTTGTAAATAGATTAGGCCCATCAATCTTTATGGTAGCACCCAAAGCAATTGCAATATGGTTGCTAGAATATTCCTGCTGCGCACTGACGTCCCGACTGTGAGCCGGGACGAGTGCCATTACCTCAGCGGCGTTATCTCTGTGCGGTTAAGCACCATTCGAAAGGTCCGAAAAGCGTAAAAAATCAACCCGATGCCGAGGGTGATAATGGTGAGCAGGATCCAGATCAGAATATGCCCGATCATCTCTGCCAGAGTCAGGTCGCAGGAAAGCTTGCCAATTTTTCGACCATCTATGTCCACGACAAACGTCTTGTTCAAAACCGTTTTGTAAAAATAGTATATGGCAAAAAAGCTACCAATACCCAGCGTAATGACGCTAAGAATGAGCCAAAGGACGACAAAGCCGAGTGCCTCCAAAAGTGAGTATTCACATTTCAGGTTCTGAAAGCCAATTTGCCGCAGATCATTTGATTCTAATTCCATTATTGTTTTCCCCATCTAAAGCCAAAATTGATTAGGGATTAAAAGCACTTCATCGTCAATCGCTGTTGAGGTGCTTGCGACTCATTCTTGCAACCTGCCGTTGCCATCCCCGGGCCTTGCCCGGCGTTTCAAAGAACATCGCCACGAACAAAAAGAATTGGTAGCGTCCCGCCATCCTCCCTTGATGGGGAGGGAATGAGGGTGGGGTGCCAAGCAAGGTTTGAGGGTGGGGTGCCAAGCAAGGTTTCCCAAACCCCTTGCCACATGCCCATTCGCGTGTTAAATAAACAAACGTTCATTTAATTCATGAGGCGAGAGTGGCGCGTACCCCAAGGGTCTAACGGGCAAGAAACCGCAAAGCGCATCGACGAAGTGGCGCTGAAACTCTTTGCAAAAAAAAGGGCTATGCCGCCGTGTCCATGCGCGAGATTGCGCTAGAAGTCGGCGTGCAGGCGGGCGCGATTTACAATCATTGCCCAAATAAGCAGGCGCTGCTCACCAATTTGTTGGCTGATCATATGCAGGCGTTGCTGGATGCGTGGAATGAGATCGACTTGCCCAAAGACCCCGCCGCGCAGCTGGAGGCCTTTGTCCGCTTTCATATTCAATATCACTTGCAGCGCCCCGACCAGGTGTTCATCTCCTATATGGAATTGCGCAATCTAGAGCCGGATAATTTCAAGCAAATTGAGGTTCTGCGCCGCAAATATGAAGCCGTGCCGAAAAACATTCTCGCCGCCGGGGCAAATGGCCGGGCAGTTCAATTTGGCCGATACTCATGTCGCCGCCATGGCCATTCTGGCGCAGCTCACCGGGGTCACCACCTGGTATCGTGAGCAGGGCCGGCTGAGCCAACAAAAAATCGAAGATATTTATGTTCAATTGGTGTGCCAGTCAGTGGGGCATCAATTTCAATGGAGGAGACTGATCCATGTTCACAACCGGAATGAATTTCGCCTTGGGGCGAAGATATTGAAGCCTTGCGCGATATGGTGCATCGTTTTGCCCAAGATCGCATTGCACCCATCGCCGAAAAAGTCGACGAGAGCAATGAATTCCCCAACGAGCTTTGGAAAGAGTTTGGCGAATTGGGCCTGTTGGGCGTCACCGTGTCAGAAGAGTTTGGCGGCGCGGATATGGGCTATTTGGCCCATTGCGTGATCGTGGAAGAAATCAGCCGCGCATCGGCTCGATTGGTCTTTCATATGGCGCGCACTCTAACCTGTGCGTGAACCAGATTTTCCGCAACGGCACCCAAACGCAAAAAGAGAAGTATTTGCCCAAGTTGATCTCTGGTGATCATGTTGGCGCCTTGGCGATGTCCGAACCCGGCGCCGGGTCTGACGTGGTGTCCATGCAATTGCGGGCGAAAAAAGTTGATGGTGGCTACAGCCTCACGGGCAACAAAATGTGGATCACCAATGGCCCCGACGCGGATACGCTGGTGGTCTATGCCAAAACCGATCCTGAAGCCAATTCCAAAGGCATTACCGCCTTTATCATCGAAAAAACCATGGATGGGTTCTCAACGGCGCAAAAGCTCGACAAGCTTGGCATGCGCGGCTCCAACACCTGCGAACTGGTGTTTAAAGATTGTTTTGTGCCGGAAGAAAACATTCTGGGCGAATTAAACAAAGGCGTGCGGGTTCTGATGTCCGGCTTGGATTATGAGCGCGTGGTGCTGGCAGGCGGGCCCGTGGGCATCATGCAAGCGGTGCTCGATGTCGCCATGCCTTATGTGCACGAGCGCAAACAGTTCAACCAGGCCATTGGCGAGTTCCAATTGGTGCAGGGCAAATTGGCCGATATCTATTCCACCATGAACGCCAGTCGCGCTTATGTGTATGCCGTGGCTCAAGCCTGTGATCGTGGCGAAACCACCCGTAAAGACGCGGCAGGCTGCATTCTTTATTCGGCGGAAAAAGCAACCCAATGCGCCCTGGATGGCATCCAGCTTTTGGGCGGCAATGGCTACATCAATGAATATCCAACAGGCCGTTTGCTGCGCGATGCCAAGCTTTATGAAATTGGCGCGGGCACCAGCGAAATTCGCCGCATGTTGATTGGTCGCGAAATGTTTACGGAAACAAAATAGCGGCCTACCGTTCTTCTGTTAAAGGAGAAGGAGCAAAATCATGACGGATCAAGCCACCGGCACCGAACTGAAAAGCAGCTTTTCAGACCTCAAAGCGGTGTTCATCAACACCTCTTTAAAAAAGGCGCAAAGCGATAGCCATACGGCGCTTTTGATGCAGGCATCTGCCGATATTATGCGCAAGCATGAGATCGACGTGGAGTTTATCCATGCGGCCGAGCATCAAATCGCGTTTGGTGTTTACCCGGACATGACCGAACATGGGGCGGCGCAAGACGATTGGCCCAAATTGTGGCCAAAAGTGCTGGCTGCGGACATTCTGGTGATCGGCACGCCGATCTGGTTGGGGGAAGAAAGCTCGATCTGTCGCGTGATTATTGAGCGGCTCTATGCCATGTCGGGTGAGCTGAACGATAAGAACCAATCCATCTATTACAACAAGGTGGGTGGCGCTGTTGTTACGGGCAACGAAGATGGGGTGAAACATTCGTCGATGACCATACTTTACGCCATGCAGCATCTTGGCCTTGTGGTGCCGCCGCAAGCCGATTGCGGCTGGATCGGCGAAATTGGCCCCGGCCCGTCATATGGTGATGAAAAAGAGGATGGCAGTCGCGTCGGTTCGACAGCGATTTCACCAAACGCAACACCACCATCATGACATGGAACCTCATGCATATGGCCCGCATGCTCAAAGATGCGGGCGGCATTCCCCAATTACGGCAATGATCGCATAGCCCCTGCAGGCGGGGCACGCGATTTGACCATCAAAATCCTGGATATCGTTCATGATTATAAAATCCCCAAATCTCGACCGCATCAGACAGCTTTAAAACCAACCAAAAAGCGCTTTTGGCGCAAATGGCGGATATTCAAGAAGCGTGGACCATGCGCGGCAAGGCGGCGGCGAAAATGCGCGCGAGCGCCACACCTCGCGCGGCAAATTGCTGCCGCGCGATCGGGTGGCGAAGCTGCTCGATCCCGGCTCACCCTTTCTTGAAATTGGCGCAACGGCCGCGCATGATCTTTATGAGT
>LLEO01000139.1_pt1 | contig 12121 bp, 16 predicted proteins | sample 595861 | NCBI WGS metagenome assembly LLEO01 (sample SAMN02919315, study PRJNA255460) | bioreactor metagenome | biome: chemostat; feature: culture 2012_25.1; material: sediment; isolation source: day35 25degC chemostat 2012 inoculated with Wadden Sea sediment taken from... | place: Germany: Bremen ... | reverse complement strand
GTGATCGAAAGTGAGCCAGATTCAACGCTGCGATGTGGTAACTTGGTACAACCAGCTGGGTGGATCAGCAGGAACAAAGAATCGTGCCCCTAGCTGTACTATCCGACCTGATGAACCATGCCGAGATTGTCGGTCTACGTCTCCCCAGCAGCAATCCATGTAAAGGTCTAAGGCGGCGTAAATCTGAGTTTGTTGCAGAATATTTGGATCCAGCAGGCTATGCCAAACTTGAGCAATCCCTTCAAACTTGGGATCAGGACTATTTGATCGAACTAGCATTCATCAGATTTGTTGCGCAGACAGGTTGTAGAAGGGGTGAAGCAGAAGCCGCCTGTTGGCACCAGTTTGAACAAAACCGCCTCATACTGCCTGATTCAAAAAATGGCCCCAAAGTTATCTGGCTGGGTAAACCGACCATCAAACTGTTGGCCTCACTGCCTCGAAACAACGACCACATCTTTGTCGGCAAAGTCCCCTACTCGTTTCGCCAATCGGGTGAATGAGATTTGGCAAAAAGTTCGCACGGATTTGGGACGACCGAATTTCAGAATTCACGATTTGCGCCACAGCTTCGCGTCCACTGCTATCAATATAGATGTTGATCTGACAATCATTGGCGGCTTGCTTGGTCACGCCGATCAAGACACCACTGCTGGTTACGCTCACCTAAACGAGAAGAGTGTTGCGAACGCTAGCAAGCGGGTGGGTGCGCACTTTGAGAAAACATTTTCAGCGAAATCTGTTTCGAGGCAGCCAATCCTGCATGGCAAGTCAATGTTCAAGCGCTTTAGTAATTCAAAACTCTCTCTTCCTGCATTTTGTAAAAACGAACAGCTAGATCCAAGGCAGTTTAGGAAGGAACTCATCGAGTGGCGGCGGGCCTTAAAAGAAGGAGCGACACAATGAAAACGCTAACGCTACTCACACCTCTTCTATTATCTGGTCTAAAGCCAAGAGATAAGGAATACACCCTTTATGATGCCCAATGCGAAGGCTTGGCTTTACGCATTCAGCCATCTGGATCATTCTCATGGGTGATGTGGGAACGGCACAATAAGAAAACCAGACGTGTAACACTAGGCACCTACCCTGACCTATCGCCAGATGAAGCTCGGCAGCTATTTGGGCAACGCAAGGCAGGTGTAACCACTACTGCTGCGGTCAAGACAAGGACAATCGAATTTGGAACTTTATGTCAGAGATTTTTAGAAACAAAGAAGCAAACCTATAAGCCAAAAACCCTCAAGTCATTTATGTCCTACCTGAACACGCAGCTGCTTCCGGCCTTTGCGAATAAAAGCGTTGGCAAAATTGATCCCGCGTATGTCGCCCAATGGTTCCAGTCATATGCCCAACAAAGCCCGGGGGGCGCAAACCAAGCACTTGGACATTTCACGACAATCTTCAACTGGGGTGTAAATAACGGGCATCTTCCGTTCAATTTGCCAAACCCTGCTGCGCCAATTCATCCCAATAAAATGTTGGCAAGAGGGCGAATGCTAAACTCTGACAAGCTTAGTGCCTTGTGGCAGGTATTAAGCTCTCCTCCCCCAGATGTGATCAAGCAGCAAATGCAATAAAGCTTATCATTTTAACCGGCTGCCGTAGTGGCGAAATCTTTGGGCTAACTTGGAAAGAAGTGTTGCCCACTAAAATCCAACTCAAGGCTGCCAAACGAGGGCCGAGGGCAGTTATGTTAAGCCAACCGGCAATTGATCTTGTGAAGATTCTGCGCATCGGCAATAACTCAAAATTCGTTTTTCCCTCTTCGCTATCGGAGACAGGTCACCTTACCTGTGTGGACGCCTCATGGGTCACAATTAGAAACGCTGCTGGCATACCAGAGGACACACGCATTCATGATCTCAGACACACTTACGCGTCCCATGCCATCCTTTCAGGCGAAACACTCAGCATGACCGGCAAGCTTCTTGGTCATGCCTCACTTCGGTCAACCAAGCGCTATGCCCATCTTGATCCGGGGCAGTTGGCTAAAAATGCTGATCTCATCTCGAAGAGGATAGAAAGTATGATGAGATTTGAAAATTAGCTGCATATGCCGAGAGACCGCGTACTGGTTTTGGACTTGCACTCCCCGCATCAGATCGTGACCAGCGGGGAGTTGCTACAACCTTGGCCGAGGCCGCAGAAAATCCAGAAGTCCATCACAAGTGGAACGATTGCTCGATTATTTCGCAACAAAATGTCAGGTGTTAAATTAGCGAGATCTAATATTCATAAATCTATAATATTAGATATGAATTTTCCACTTGACTGGACTAGAAAAGCTATTCAAGAATTTTTCTACACTTAGTTCATTACTTTTTTTATTTCAGGAATATTTGAGTGATTAGTCAAACTTTTGTCTTGAACCAGTCTTCGCAATGTGTGGGTTCTTCGACCCTGACCACGCTAGATAGCTGGGCAGACACTCATCAGATAAACCTCTCGTCAATCATTGACTTCGCCTTACACCATACAGCTACTAAAGATGCGTCAGATTTCGATCCCGAATCTGCAAAAACAACACTTACTTCTGACGACGTCAAAAAGCTCACCCGTGACGCCCTGCGAACCAATCTTCCTCAGCTATCAGACGAAATTGAAACTTCTTTTGAAACCGTCGAGATAAAAACAGACATTCAAACAAGCAGATTGACGCCACCATATTTTCAACCGGGGAGAGGATGATGGGCCAATCATCTGCGTAAACTTTGACGGGTCCGCGCGGAGCGTGATTGATCTCGTGCATGAATATGGCCACGCGGCGCATCATTATGCCTGTGGCCACGCCAATATCTCCCCGATTTTTCGCGAGGTATTCGCCTTTTTGGCGGAGTTAATGTTGTTAGAACACCTTTGCTCACTTGAGCATTCGGATCTCCAATTGCTCGAACAAACAATGCTCTTTGACGATGAAGGCTATCTTGGAGATGATCTTACACTATTGGCGGACTCTGTTCGCGACAGACAATCGAGCTACGAGTATCGCTGGAATTACCCGATTGCGCGATATATGGCCGGCTGGATTTTCAAATATTATGACAGAGACAGCATCTACTCGTTATTCCAGCACGATGGCAGCTTAACCGACTTATTGAATATCGACGAAATTCTGCGCGCTGCCTGTTCCGGGAATACTCTGCCAGAATTGCCTGATTTACCAAAAGACTCAGCACAGTCTGCCTATGCCTATCTGGGCGCGATGACCATGCTGGATATGGAATATCTGGAAGGCCCCCTCTGAACTGCCAATCACCGACTACTATGAGCTGCTTTCAGCGCATCTACGCGATCAGTCGACGTTCCTGTTGCTTGATGGACGTTCAAAACCGGCAGCCTATGCGGCTTGGCGAACTGCTCCAGATGGCGTGGTAACGCTCACAAGACAAAGTGCTCCCTTTGGCGATCATCTCAGCCTTCTAAAAACGCTCAAATCTCACTTCGGAGACACACGGATTATAAGCGAACACGCGCGTGCCTCTCGGAAGGAGCAGCGGCCATGGTGAATCTGGATCTTTACAGCTGCGTTGGCTACTCACTCGAACTCCTCGCAAAATCCGAATATCACAAGGATTTTGATATGGGCGCCTATCTTGAAGAAGAGGTACTTCCCGCAATTGAACTAGGCCAGGCACGATTCTACCTCACGGCAGAAGGGATTCCGACTGGCTTTGTCACATGGGCTTGGCTCTCCGAAACAGTACGCAACGAAGTGCACAAGACCGGTCGGGGGTTAGAACAACACGAATGGCAATGCGGGCCGCACCTCTTTGCCAATGATTTTGTGACCCCCTATGGCACCATCAAACATGTCGTGAAGGATCTTGCAACGAACCTGTTTCCGAACGAAATCGCAACCAGCTTGCGTCGACACCCGGATGGTCTGTACGACGGATAAATCAGTGGGTGGGTGTAAACTGTCGCCAATCGGTGTCCGAGGAAGTCGCATGAATGTCGCTTATCCGCCCACCGAGTTCATTTCTGACAGCGACGCCGTATCCGGCTTTAAGACGCTTTTGATCGAAGGCTTTGAGAATCCCTACAAATCCGTTGGGCGCGTACGGATTACTGTACCTGAAAATGCAAGCCTGAGCTTCACTGCGACATTAGACGAACACCTCATTATTGAGGATGATTGCGATCAGCAGGATTGCGACACAGAAATCATCATCCCGATTTCGACAGTTCATCGGATATTTGAGGAATTTGAATTTCTAGATTTTCGCGATCCCGATTTTATCGGCACAATTGAATTGAAGGGGCGACTTGGCACTGGCCGGTCACCTCGCAAAGTCCTGCCTTCGTCCATCGAACACAACCCTTGCGCAATTCGCAAAAGCCGAACGGCTCCATGCACAAAAGAAATATCGCGCACTTAAGCAATGTGACGTGATGGAGCAGCCTACTCAACTGGATGTGTTAAGCGCAATCAATGAAAGCCGACCAATTGTCGTAAAGGGATTGAAAACGACACCGCCTCTTGAGGGGTGGAGTTTGGACAAGTTGGTGCAAAAATATGGAACCGCCATCACACGCGTGCGCTCCGCAACTCAAAAACAAACCATGACCGAGTTTGTTGCAGAGCTAAAGGCATTTGCGGCAAATCCACATAGCGAAATGGTCGAAGGATTTACAAAACCCTATACTGAAGGGTCAACTTTGCCAGAGGAGATGTGGTCGGACTTTGGGCCGCTGTTTTTTGACGCGGAAGAGTTTATACCGCCTCAACTCTGGTTAGGCGCTATCCCGACGCATGTTCCAACCAGCAGCTTGCACCGTGATCCGCTAACAGGCTTTTTGCTGCAAGTGATCGGCAAAAAACGACTGGACCTTTATTCCGCGGATCAAGCGCCCATGCTGGCACCACTCAAAGCCTATAACAATTATCAACCCTGCTGGTTCAAGCCCGAAAATCCGAACTATGAGCGATTTCCAGCTGCCAAAGGCGCCTCTTGTATCTCAGTTGTTCTGGAACCCGGAGATCTAATCATTCAGCCAGCAGGCTGGTTTCATCAGGTTTACGCACTGGACAGTCCAAATATGTCCGTAAGCTATTTTTGGCGCCATGGTTAGGGTGCCGCAACAGAATATATCGTCCAAAGGTTGGGGGATATATAGGCGGCGAGAGGTTGGTTCAGAACCCCTCGCCAATCGAGCCGGCGGCACAAGCCGCCAACCGACAACAGGAATTGATTATCACAAATTTATTCCGCAATTAAGGAAAGAAAATGTCAGCAGATAATTGCTTTGATTATACTGATCTTGAGTCACAGGTGAGCTTTGGCGGGAGCCGGAAGAAAAAAAAAGAGACGGCGGCGGTCAACTTCGCGCAGCGCTGTAGTAGCTTCAAGTAAGCCCCGCGCCTCGCAAAATCAGCAAAATAGCAAGGGTGGTATATTTCACCGCAACAGCCCGATTTCGATTTTCAAAAAGAACTATGACGACAATCTAAAATCAAACATCATCGGTGGCGACAAGTATTTTCATTGCAAAGCAAATGCTGAATCTGCGCGAAACAATATAATGAACGTTCCAGGTGCTATCATCTTGAGTACAGCAAAGGAAGCATATGACATCGCTCGTCATACCCTCTCCGGCGATCCCAGATACTCAGACAGCAAAGAAGATATGGCGCAAATATGCATGGCTTGAGCAAGGCATATTAAGCCCAAACAAGTCGCCAAAAGATATTTGCAAAGGATACCGCCCCAATGGTCTGGATGAAAAATTCTAAGCTGCGATTTATAGTAATTCTCGTTACGATTTCGTTACTTGGATACATTTTCTGGTTTTTTATGTTTAGCCAATTCGCAGAGCAAATGACTTGCATTGACGCTGGCTTAATCTGGAATGATGTTGAACAAATTTGCACTGGTGAAAACTCCCCTAAATAATCTATTTCACAGCCGTTTTAGTCATAGCGCGATTTTGAATTCAGCGAAAATAATACCTGTTGATTAAACTCAACAGGCGGCGAGAGGTTGGTTCAGAACCCCTCGCCAATCGAGCCGGCGGCACCAGCCGCCAACCGACAACAGGAATAAATTATTACAAACTTATTCCGCAATTAAGGAAATAAAATGTCAGCAAACAATTGTTTCGATTATAGTGACCTTGAATCACAGGTGAGTTTTGGTGGGAGCCGGAAGAAGAAAAAGAGGCGGCGTTCTAGTAGATCTGCGCAAACTGCACCCTATTCTCCTGCTGGAGGCCCTACTAGAACGTCCACCGCAAGAGTACCTGAGGCTAGAGTAGTTGCCGCTACTACAATTTTTGCTAAGAATTATCTTGATCTACAGCAGGCGAACACACGAGGATCCGACAAATATTTCCATTGCAAAGCAAATGCAGAGGCATCACAACTCGGGCTGGAACGTGAGGCAAAAAGCTTAAGTTCTATAAAGGAAATATTGGATTTTCCGACGGGTCATGGAAAAGATTCGGGCGCAGATCAAGCTGCCAATAGATATGGTCGTGAAATGGGCAGAAATCACCCCAACACTCCGGCTCGGGACCTCTGCTCTTGCTATCGGCCAAATGGTCTTTCGGAAAGATATTAAATGAAACGCAATTTGATCATTGTTGCGGCATTGTTTGTGCTCGCAATAATCCTAATGTATTTATTCTTGCGGTTTAGCACATTCGGACAAATGAATCACTGTCTGGACATGGGCGGAATATGGATTTCTGAAAACAATACTTGTGACTGGTAGGTTTCTCTGGTTACACAGCATCGGGGTGAGGGACATCTCCCGCGTACCGATGCTGTATTGAATATTCATGATTTATTGACAGTATAAAAATGCATCAATCACCATCATACTTGAAATCGCAAGCTGTCGCCACAATCGACAACTGGCTATATCGAAGAAAAATAGACATTAACTTCAGAGCGGCATTTTACAGGTACAAAAATAGATCAAGAATCCCTACGAATTCTATTTTAAATACGCTGCGTCAAGTAGAAAAAATCAGATTAGTTTTTCAAAAATCTCCAACAATGTGTTTAGGTACGACACAATTTGCTGCGAGTGCGAGCGGCGATTTGTTTGAAATCAGTCCAGCTTCATCTGGACTATGGCTCGCCCCTCAGCATAGACGATAACAACGAAGTAGATCATTCAAGAGTGGGAACCTGGGAGGATCTCAAATTTGATCTGGAGTTGACTGGCGAAATTTGGGCACTGAAACAGCACGATCCAAATGCCCGTATGCCTGCTGGAGTGCCGAGCAGTGAACCTCCTTCCAAATCAGAGTTCCAAGACTTCGTCGCGGCCCATTTCCAGTCAAAAGCAAACTTAGCGCTCAAAATTGTCGGCATTTCAGTTTTGGTCACCCTAATTGGTGTTGCAACACACTCGGATTCCAAACCTTTACTGACAAAATTTTGCCCTATGCGGCCCAACACTCCCTTATCGCCATAGTGACTCTACTCATTTTAGGCGCTGTCGCGGCAAATATACTCAGTTGCTACCAGAATTATCTGCAATCCATCCTATTTGCCAAATATCAAAACGGGTTGGGGAAGGAGGTTTTTGCACGCCTATTGGCCATGGACATCCCCTATATCGACAAACATAAAGTGGGAGATCTGACCAAACTGGTGGATCAGATCGAAGAAAGTTCCGAATTTCTGGTAATGGAGCTTCTCGGCACCGTTACGGCGGTCATTTCACTCTTTGTGGTTTTGCCGCTTCTCTTTCTTTACAACGTGCAATTGGCCTCCATAGTACTGGGGATCGGCATTGTCATGGCGATTACCATAGCGGTTTCCCTTAGCACCTTGCGTAAGCGCGTGAAGCAGGCTTATCGATATGATGCGAGCTTTCAGTCTGTTTTGATTGAGGCGCTGAAGGGCATGCACACCATCAAAGCGCTTTCCAACGAGCCCTATTTTCGCCACCGCACCAACCATGCGTTGGAAGTGAACCTCTACGGCTTTTTCAATGTTAGCCGCTTGCGGCATATCCTGGGTTCCATCTTAGGGTTCCAAAGCCAATTGATTTCCATTGCTGTGATTTTTTTCGGTGCTCAAGCTGTGTTCGCCAATCAAATGACCGTCGGCCAGCTCATCGCGTTCAACATGCTTGCCAACAATGTTGTTGGCCCCTTGGTGGCAGTGGTGATGACGGCAGCAGGCTGGGAAAACTTTCGCCTCGCCCGCAGAAAACTGTTAGAACTTGTCCCCCCAGACGAAAGCAATCTGCTTGACGGTGATCATATAAATCTCAAAGGCGACATCGAATTTGAAAATGTCTGGTTTCGCTATCCAGAAACTGAAGAGTGGGTTTTGAAAGATCTAAACCTGACGATCAAACAGGGTGATATTGTCGGCATAGTCGGCAGCAGCGGCTCCGGCAAATCCACCCTCGCCGCACTGCTGACGGGCTTCTATGCGCCTACAAAGGGCAAGATTAAAATCAACGGTTACGACATCACAACGCTTTCCCCCCGGAAGTTAAGATCGCGCATTGCCTCCGTGCAGCAAACCAACTTCTTGTTTAACACATCAGTGCTCGAGAATATCCACCTTGGTAGATTGGGTTCGGATTATGAGGATATTTTGAACGCTTCCAAAGACTCTGGCGCAGAACAGTTTATCGAAGAGATGCCCAACCGATATATGACCGAACTAAGCGAAGATGGTGCCAATCTATCTGGTGGCCAACGGCAACGCCTGGCAATCGCCCGTGCGCTTGTGCGCGATTCTGACATAATGCTGTTTGACGAAGCCACAAGTGCCCTCGACAATGAAACCGAAGAGCTCATCAAAAGCACGATTTATAAATCCTGCCAGGGCCGAACCGGCCTTATCATCGCACATCGGCTGAACACCCTCTCCTATTGTCAGCGACTGATTGTAATGAACCATGGTGAAATTGAAGCCGACGGCTCCCATAACGAGCTCCTAAAAACAGAGAATAGCTATAAACGCATGTGGGAAAGTATGTTGAAACGCGACACCGTGATTATGGGGCAAACGCTGGAGCCAGAGGCGGCCAATGCAGTATGAAGCTAAAGAACTTCAGGTTCTGCATCAGCTCAGCGATGACCCGAGATCAGTAAGCGGTTTGCCGTTCCGCCTGACCTGAAAATTATGGCGATCATCACCATGGTTACGCTCGGGATGGCGATGGCGGCAGGCATATTCTTCAAGGTTGACCAAATCGTACCGGCGCAAGGCGTGTTGGAAACACAGCAAAAACTGTTTGATGTACGCTCAACAGAAGCCGGGCTTGTTGCAAAAATCCATGTAGAAGAAGGACAATTTGTCAAAGCAGGCACCCCGCTTGTGGAAGTTGATCCGGAGCCAATCGAGCTGCAGATTTCCGGCATCGAAAGCCAACAACAACGCATCTCGCGGACCATTTGGACAGACTTCTACCAAATAAGGCAATTCATTGGACGGGATGTAGCTGATGCCCTTGCGAGCAAAATTGGAACAATCAGCGACCCCATTCGAGCAGTTGGTTATCAGCAAATCTTAGAAAAGACCCTTGTCGACGAGTTGGCCGTTATTGAACAATCCGTTGGTGAACTTGTTGCGCGGCAAAACCGCGATCAGAAGCAGTTGGAAAGCTCACGGCAAAGCATAATAATCGCGGAAGCAGCCATGGAGCGCAACCGATTGCTTCTTGCACAAGAGCTTGGCAGTCAAGTTCAATTTGAAAGCACTCAGCAACAGTTTCTGGACGCTAAGGACCGCATCTCGCTACTTGAAGCCAGCATCAAATCACAAGCGGCCGAAAAACGGCGCTTAGAAGCCGAGGCGACCAAGCTGGAAGGCCAGTTCGTTTCCGAGCGCCTTGTGCGAATTCACGATAATGTAGATGAGTTTTACAGACTTGAGTATGAGAAGTCCGGATTGAAGCGCCGCCTCCGTGAGCTTTCCCTACGTGCGCCATTTGATGGATTGGTCGACAAACTCAATGTGCTTGGAAAAAGCGAGGTCATCGAGGCCGGGCAATCAATTGTCTCATTGCGCCCAGAATATGACACGACAAACCTCCAGATCGACATGACCGTCCCTTCAAACTTTGCAATCTGGGTACAGGAGGGAATGACCTTTCGCGCAAGCTCGCTCGGCAATAGCCCGGAGGATCACGGATATATCACAGGAATCGTGGAATACGTCTCAAAATCAACTGAAGACCAGAACGGAAAGCGAGTATACCGGGTTCGCGGCAAAATCGAAGAATTTGATTACACAGACCGTATAGATCGCACTGAAGCCACGGAAACGCTCATGAGACCAGGACTGCAGCTCGCCGTCGAAATCAAAGTCGGAAAGCGTCGGCTTATAAACTATATCCTAGATCCATTCTCTGATGGTTTTAAACGGGCAATGTCCGAACCTTCCTAGGCACCTAACTGTTAGTCCGACCGGTCGCTCAGCAGCCTGATCGTAAATATCATCGGAGAAGATTAAAGCCAAAGCATAGAGGTTGAGTACAGTTTTTGGCCGACGCTGATATTTTTAGGCCCCGCACCGTAACGCTTCAATGTGTAGTTTCACCTTTTTGATTGACGGCAAACCGCCTTCGATCATGCTTGTGACTGGCGATTGGCCATTAAACAGACTTCCAGAATTTGCTCGCTTCGGCCATCCGTCCGCCAACGGTCCGTTGAAGAGCATATTCAGCCCTTTAAATTTGCCCAACAAGTGGGCGATACGTGTCATCTGGTCTTCGTCAAATTCACCTTTGAAGGCACCCGCTTTCATACGGTCCCAGTTCACCAAAGTCACACCAAACAGTGAAGTTGCCTCGACATTAGAGAGAGACCAGATTTTGGCCATCTGAACCATTGCCGACGCGACCACTCGAGATTTTTTTGGTTCCCGAAGAGCCTCTGTCAAAAAAGATGTTCTACTTGCTGCTCTGCATTCACCACTGACCATCCTTTTCTAACTTGGGTTTGTATGATTTGAAACATACGAAACAGATTTACCAGAAGAGAGAATTCACGCCAAACTACAAATCAAAATGCCAGATGTGGACACAAAAATGACTGGAATCCTATCTGCCTTCGAGCCCCAATATATCCCAAAAGCTGACCTTCAGAGCTTCGATTGTGACGAACAATTCCTAAAAAGCTCAAAATGGAAAGTTCAAAAACAGAAGATCACGCAAATTTAGCGGAACAACTTCCAATTCCATCAACCGCAAGGTTGATGTTGTCGCCTTTACGGACATCAATCAGCGCGCCAAGTGAACCTGACAGAATAGGCTCGCCAGCTTTTAACACTTTGCCCATTTCGCCGAATTTATTGGCCAACCAAGCGACAGCATTAGCTGGGTGTCCAAGAGAAGCTGCCCCAATGCCTTGAGTGACCTGTTTCCCATCGATCAAAATGCGCATTTTACATTTGGCCAGATCAAGGTCCCTGATGCCTATTCTGGCATCGCCAAGTATGAGCGCACCGCATGACGCGTTGTCTGCAATCGTATCGATGATATTTATCTGCCAATTGTGAATTCTTGAATCCACAACTTCTAAGCAAGGGCTCACATAGTCCGTGGCCTCAATCACCATTTCTGGCGTCACATTTGGGCCGCTTAAATCCTTTTTGAGCACAAATGCAATTTCACCCTCAATGCGAGGCTGAATGAGATTTGAATAATCAATCACATCGCCTGAGCGATAGGCTGTGTCTTCGAGCAATACTCCAAAATCAGGTTGGTCTATGCCCCACAGCCTTCTGCACGGGCTCAGAAGTTGCCCCAATCTTTTTTCCAATAACGCGAAGGCCCGATTTAATTCGGTGGGACAACATATAAGTTTGGATCAAATAGGCGTCACCGATCGTCAATTCATGGCCACGTTGACTAATCGGCGCAATGGGGGCGCGATTGATCAAAGCCTTGTGCAACTCCAAGCCAAGTTGCTGTAAAAGACCATTATGTGAAGTCTCACGCACCTTTTGCCGCCTTCATGCTTATGGCCACACTTTCGATCATATCTTCTTGCCCGCCAATCATCTTTTGGCGTCCCAGTTCCAGCAAGATGCTTCGCGCAGGAACGCCGTATTTCTCTGCAGCTTTTTTGGCTTTATGGAGAAAAGTCGAATAAACGCCGCAATATCCAAGTGTGAGCGAGTCTCGATCCACCCGAACCG
>LLEO01000138.1_pt1 | contig 12228 bp, 18 predicted proteins | sample 595861 | NCBI WGS metagenome assembly LLEO01 (sample SAMN02919315, study PRJNA255460) | bioreactor metagenome | biome: chemostat; feature: culture 2012_25.1; material: sediment; isolation source: day35 25degC chemostat 2012 inoculated with Wadden Sea sediment taken from... | place: Germany: Bremen ... | reverse complement strand
TGCAAATGCTGTTCGAATTTCAAACGCAAGTGGCGAATTTGACAGGCATGGAAGTCGCCAATGCGTCGCTTTACGACGCTCAACAGCCGCCATGGAAGCCGTGTTGATGGCGCGTCGCTTGAAAAAGCGTCCGGGCGTTGTGGTATCTGGCGGGTTGCACCCACAATATCGCGACACCATCGCCACCTATTTGGGTAAAGACCCCGCGTTCAAGTGCTTGGATGCCGATCCACAGGCGCAAGAAGATATTATTTCTCAAATCGATGATAGCACGGCCTGCGTGGTTGTGCAGTCTCCAGACTTTTACGGCAATCTGCGCGATTTGCGTCCAATTGCTGAAGCTGCCCATGAAAAGGGCGCGCTGTTGATCGCCGTGTTCACAGAAGTTGTGTCCCTCGGTGCGATTGAATCTCCCGGCGCACAAGGGGGCGGACATTGTGGTTGGTGAAGGCCAATCTATTGGTAACCCGCTCACATTTGGCGGGCCTTATGTCGGCTTGATGGCGACCCGTCCGAACCTTGTGCGGCAAATGCCGGGCCGCGTGTGTGGTGAAACTGTGGATGCCGAAGGCGAACGTGGTTTTGTGCTGACGCTCTCCACCCGCGAGCAACATATTCGTCGCGACAAAGCCACGTCCAACATCTGCACCAACTCCGGCCTTTGTGCGCTGGCATTTTCCATCCACATGTCCTTGTTGGGTGAAAAAGGCATCGAGCATTTGGCCCTGTTGAACCACCAACAAGCGGTGAAAACGGCTGAAGCGCTTGGTGCCATTGATGGTGTTGAAGTGCTGAACGATCACTTCTTCAACGAATTTACAGTGAAGCTGCCAAAAGCGGCTGCGCCAATCGTTGAAGCCTTGGCCGACAAAAACGTGCTTGCAGGTGTGCCTGTGTCGCGTTTGGAGCCGGGCAAGAAAGAGCTTGAAAACCTATTGGTGATCGCCGCGACTGAATTGACCAGCGATGCAGATATTGAAGCGCTTGCGAGCGCGTTGAAGGAGGTCATCTGATGTTGAACAATCAAGGCCGTCCAACAGGTGTGGACAATGTTGCCGCATCATCCTCAAATGGCGCAGCTTTGCTGCCATCCGAGCCTTTGATCTTTGAAATTGGCACCAAAGAAAAATCTGGTGTCGATTTGCCTGCGCTCGACAAGAAGGTGGGTTCAAAGCTTGGTGGGTTTGCCCGCAAATCCGACATTGATTTGCCTGCGCTGACGGAACCGCAAGCAATGCGCCATTATGTGCGCATTTCGCGTTTGAACTATTCGATTGATGCAGGGTTTTACCCGCTTGGGTCGTGCACCATGAAGCACAATCCGCGCCTCAATGAGAAAATGGCGCGTTTGCCGGGTATCGCTGATATTCACCCACTGCAACCACAGTCAACCGTGCAAGGCGCGATTGAATTGATGGAGCAGCTGGCCCATTGGTTGATGGAATTGACCGGCACCAAAGCCGTTTCCATGACACCAAAAGCCGGTGCCCACGGTGAAATGTGCGGCATGATGGCGATCAAGGCCGCCCACGACGCCAATGGCCAAAGCCATCGGAATATTGTGTTGGTGCCTGAAAGCGCGCACGGCACAAACCCCCGCGACAGCGGCGTTCTTGGGCTACAAAGTGAAGTCCATTAAGGCACGCGAAGACGGCACGGTTGATGTGCAAGCGGTCAAGGATGCGTTGGATGAAAATGTGGCGGGCATCATGCTCACCAACCCCAACACATGTGGCTTGTTTGAACCTGATGTGATCGAAATCGCTGATGCGGTGCACGAAGCGGGCGCTTACTTCTACTGTGATGGTGCCAACTTCAACGCCATTATGGGCGTTATTCGTCCGGGCGATTTGGGCATTGATGCGATGCACATCAATCTGCACAAAACCTTCTCCACCCCCCACGGTGGTGGCGGACCCGGTGCCGGCCCCGTTGTGCTTTCGGACGCTTTGGCACCATTTGCGCCATTGCCGTATGCAAGGCGCGATGGCGACAAGCTCACCTTGGTTGAAAACAAAGGCGAGGGCAGCGATCATCTTGGACGCTTGTCAGCTTTCCACGGCCAAATGGGCATGTATGTTCGGGCATTGACCTATATGGCGTCACACGGCTTGGACGGTCTTGGCCGCGCGGCCCGCGATGCGGTGCTCAACGCCAACTACCTCAAGGCGAAATTGTCAGATCACTATCATGCACCATATGGCGACCAGCCTGTATGCACGAAGTCCTGTTTGATGACAGCACCTTGAAAGGCACTGGCGTTTCAACCCTCGATTTGGCCAAAGCATGATCGACGAGGGGTATCACCCCATGACCATGTATTTCCCATTGGTGGTGCACGGTGCCATGTTGATTGAACCAACCGAGACCGAAAGTCTTTATACGTTGGATCAGTTTATCGGCACAATGCGCGAGCTGATGGAAGATGCGAAAGCGGGCAATGTGGAACGATTTACAAGCGCGCCAATGAAAGCGCCGCTTCGTCGTTTGGACGAAACCCGCGCTGCCCGCTCGCCGATCCTGAAATGGGAGCCTGCGACGCAAGCAAAGGCTGCTGAATAAAGACAAACCGCCCCGCGGAAACGTGGGGGCGGTTTTTTTCATCTCCAACGCGAGATGGAGCGAGACAAAAGCGGTAAAACAATAACAAATAAATACCGCTTCATTAGGCGGTGGGCACTGCAGAGCCCGCCGCCTTTTTATTTGCCATCATTTAGGGCACTATGCTCAAATGATCATTCGCCCCGCCCGCATTGATGAACTTGAAGATCTCAGCAAACTTTGCCTGCGCGCCAAAGCCTACTGGCCCTACGACGAGGCTTTTATCGCGGCGTGCCGCGACGAACTGACGCTTACCGAGCGGCACCTTGCGGACGACATTGTCCGCGTTGCGGACGAAAACAAGCAGCCCGCAGGCGTGCTGCGCCTCGTTTTTGATGGGATCAGTTGCGAATTGGAGATGTTGTTTGTTGATCCTGCATGGATTGGCAAAGGTGTGGGGCGTCAACTATTCAGATATGCGGCGGAGATCGCGCTTGCCGAAGGGGCAACGGTGATGGATGTTGTGTCGGACCCGAATGCGGCGTCATTTTATCAACATATGGGCTTCGTGCAGTTCGGTACTTATCCGTCTGGCTCGATTGCAGGCCGCGAATTGCCGCATCTGCGGCTGAAATTGGGGGACCAGTGAGCCTACTTCACATGTCGATAAACGCCAGGGACCCCAAAATTGTCGGCAAGACGCTTGCACAGATCATGGGTGGCAAGTGTATGCCTTTTTTGCCGTTTCCGGACAGCTGGATAGCGTTTGCGCAACAGGATGATGGTACGGCGATAGAGGTTTATCCCCTTGAACATCGGCTTGAACCAGGAAATTCCCAAGTCCAATGTGCCAAAGGCGAAACCGACAACGGCACAACCTTTGCGCATATTGCCCTTGCCACGTGGCTGGCAACCGATGACATTCTTGCAATTGGTAGCAAGCACGGTTGGACGTCGAGATTATGTAACCGGGGGCCGTTCGAATGCGTAGAACTATGGCTGGAAAATCGACTTCTGATAGAAATACTCACGCCTCAAATGCAGGCTCAATATCACGCCAACATGAAAATGGCTGACTGGGCGGCAATGTTTGGTGGATTTGACGACGACTGATCCAATCGACGCTGTATTTTGGCCAGATGAATTCAACGCTTAATGGGCAGAGTAAAGACTGGAGAGGCGCCCACTGAGGCAATCGCCGGTCGAACGCTGTCGCTTTAGTCTAAAATTTTGCCAACCATATGCGATCATGACGCTGCCGCTAATGCTGTACGATAGCGATCCCCAATCCTTTTCGCCATCCGCGCCATTTCCTCTGGTGTCATTGCTATTATGCCATGTTCGGCCATCAATGCATGATATTGCTGTTGGCTATAGGGGACACCGCGGGGCAGGGGCACGAGGTGCCAGTGCAAGTGACTGTTGCCCCTCTTGGCTACCCAGTGACAATACATAAATCCGTTCTGCATCGAATTCTTTTTTTGAGCACCCGCGCGATGCGGTGTACCTTTATTTGCAGGTCCAAATATTGCGCTTCTGATAATTCAAATGCCAAGTCTTCGACATGGGCTTTGGGTGAGATAATTGTATAGCCCAACTGCGTTGGGTATTTGTTCAAAAAAATAACACACGCCTCATCTTCGTGGATCGTGTGATGGTCAAAATCTGGATTTCCCGCCAAAAATTCACAGACAAAACATGGACCAGTCCGCGAGCGTTCGGCATACGCGGCTAGTCCATCTTTCCCCTGATCACTCCGCTTCCTTGGGCAAACAAAGCTGCCACGAAACGCCGAACTGGTCAGTTACCCAGGCATACCGCTTTGCAAAGTCATATTCGCCAAGCTCCATAAGCTTCTGGCCGTCTTTCGAGAGACGTTCATAAGCCAGGTCCAGGCTGACGGGATCTTCAAAAAAAACAAACAGCGAAAAAGAGGGGGTGAAATCGAAGGGCTGATCAATCGGGCTATCAATCATCAAAAGCTGATTGTTGCCAAACAGGAGGTTTGCAGATTCAATTGTGCCATCATCGCGCACGCGTTTATCAGAGATCTTGGCAGCGGGCAGGGCGTTGGCATATTGCTCCAACGCATCTACGGCGTTTCCCTTAAACATCAGCATAGGGTGCAATTTCATAAAATACCTCGTGATTAATATAGTTGCATTGTGCATGAACCAACGAGGAAATCAATAAACCCTTGGCTTTGCGAGGTTTTAATAAGGGCGCCGCGACGGTGTGTGACGCAAATGCCGCCAAGGCATAAAAAAAGCGGGCCTGAGCCCGCTTCTAAATTCAGCATCTGAGAACAGATATTAGTTCAGATTTGCAGAAACGTCTTTGATTGCCGCATCGATCAGTGCATCGCCTTTTTCGGCCATCTTATCGGCCAAAACCAGCTTTGCCGCCTCAACCGCGATGTCCGCAGAACGGGCACGTACGTCAGCAATGGCCTGAGATTCAGCTTGCGCGATTTTCTCTTCAACAGCCTTTGTGCGGCGGGTGATGAGGTCATCAAGCGACTGCTGCGCTTCTTCGGTCAAACGATCGGCTTCAGATTTCGCTGCTTCAACGATTTCAGCAGCCTCGTCTTCAGCGGCCTTGCGCTTACGCTCATATTCAGCCAACAAAGCCTGCGCTTCTTCACGCAGGCGCTTGGCTTCTTCAAGCTCATCTGCAATTTTTTTTAGACTTGTCGTCCAAAGTGGCCATCACTTTTTTTTGGGCACGCCCAAATAAGTGACCAACGCCAAAAAGACAACAAGACCGACAAACGCCCATAAGGTTGCATCTAGTTCCATCTCGTTATCCCTTCACCACTTTCGCGACTGCATCTTTAGTTGCTTTTTGCGCTGTGCGGCCAACAATGTTGGTCACAATTGCCAAAGCGGTGTCAGATGCAATTTCGTCAACATGCCCCATAGCGGCCTGTTTTGTTTCGCGAATATCGTTTTCCGCAGCGGCCATTTTCTTTGCCAAATCGGCTTCGACTTTAGCGCGCTTCTTTTCGAGGTCGGCACGGATAGAATCCCGTGTTTCCTCAGCAATATTATGCGCTTTTTGTCTCGCGTCGGCCAATTCCGCTTCATATGATTTGATGGCTTGGTCGGTTTTTTGCTTCAACCGCTCAGCTTCAGCCAAATCCCCTTCGATGCGATCACGACGCACCTCAAGAATTTCGCCAATGCGGGGCAGAGCAACCTTGCTCATCAAGATATAAAGCGCAGCAAAGGTTAGGGCCAACCACAAGAGCTGTGATCCAAAAGTGCTTGGATCAAACGGTGGGAAAACACCTGTCGCTGCCTCGTGTGCGCTATTTGTACTGCTTGCCATTTGAATACCTGGTTTTTACCGTCGCCTTTTAAAGGGCAACCAACAGTGCATTAGTGTGCCAAAAACTGGCGAAAATGCAATGAAAGGCAGCCCCATTTTATATGTGGGCTGCCTTAAAACTTCTAACGCGCGTTGATTAAACGGCGAACAAAAGCAAAAGGGCAACCAAGAATGAGAAGATGCCCAAAGCTTCAGTCACGGCAAAACCAAAGATCAGGTTACCGAACTGTGCTTGTGCTGCTGATGGGTTGCGCAATGCACCTGACAAGAAGTTGCCAAAGATGTTGCCCACGCCCATTGCTGCGCCTGCCATGCCAACACATGCGATACCGGCACCGATGAATTTTGCTGCTTCCGCTTCCATTTTAGACTCCTTTAAAAGCTGAACCTTGTTGCGACATTTGCCGCATTGTTAGTTGAATACTGTTATTTCTTAGTGGCTTGGGTGAATTGCATCATTCAGATACATAGAAGTTAGAACCGCGAAGACATAGGCCTGCAGCGCAGACACCAGGAATTCAAGCGCCGTAAGCGCAACGGTCATAGCGAATGGCAAGGTGGCACCCCAAAACACCAACCGCACCAAGCGAAGAGAGGCTGACAATAAAGCCGGCGAACACTTTCAAAGTGATGTGACCCGCAAGCATATTGGCAAACAAACGAACTGAAAGGCTGATCGGCCGAGAGAGGAACGAAACGATCTCAATCGGAATAACGATCGGCAACACGTAACCTGGCACGCCCGCTGGCACAAAAAGCTTCAAGAAGCCAAGGCCATTGCGCATAAAGCCATAAATGATCACAACGCTGATCACCAACATGGCGAGGGCGAAGGTCACAATAATGTGGCTGGTTACAGTGAAGAAATAAGGCACCATGCCAAACAAGTTGGCCACCAATACAAACATAAACAGTGAGAACACGAAGGGGAAAAACTTCATTCCTTCAGTGCCTGCCGATGATCGAACCATGTTGGCCACAAACTCATAGAGCATTTCGGATAATAGCTGCAAACGCCCTGGCACAAGGCCACGACCGCGCGTCGACAGGATCAAAAATGCAGAGATCGCAACAACAGTAATCACCATGAAAAGGGCAGAGTTGGTGAACGCGATTTCAAAACCGCCTGTTTCGCCTTCGCCTGCACCGCCAATGGTGAAAATGTCAGTGATCTTAAACTGTTTAATTGGATCGTTTGCCACGCTCCAGCCCCTTATCGCTATTTCCCGTCAGCATCGTCTTGATGCACGTCCGGGCCCAAATCCATATCCGGTGTAATGATCGCTTCAGCATTCATCCGCGCGCAGCCCGCACAACATTAAGAACACCAGCGACAAAGCCCACCAACACCATCACCAACATAAACCAGGGCGTTGTGCCCATCGCCATATCGGCAAAATATCCAATAAAGCCCCCGACCAAGATCGCCGCAATAAACTCGGTGCCCAACCGCGACGCTTTCGCGTGACCACTCAGGTGCTCTTTCGGTTTGGTCTTAAACTCGCCATAGCCACCTTTTTGACGCGCCGCGCGGATGCGGGCATCTAGGTCGCCGGGTGGCGTGCCACCAACCAAACCTTTCGGGGCGTCGTTTCCGGCGCCATTTTTATCAGAATTGGACATTTTCCCAACCTGCCTAAATTGGCTTTTTGCACGAAAACTCGTACCCCTCAAATTCCGGGGCAACATAGGCTTTGCCATTTTGGTGTCAAGATTGGAGAGGTCGTGGTAACTAATTGAAAATTATATGTAAATTTTGCCGCCTGAATCTTTTTACTCTTGCTTTTTCCACTCATAGCGCACTTTGCGCACTTTTTCGCCACAAAATTTAAACAGCCAGCCAGCAAGATTCGTTGGTGGCTTGCTTTTTGTACATATATGTACAATATACTGTTTCAGTTTCTGATCACTTGAAAGCTTGTTTGTTTGGCCCGTTCAAAATCATTCGCGCCCAAAGATGCCTACGATATTTTGCTCGATTTGTTTTGGCGCAAGGGGGCTTGGCGTCATGAGTGTAAAAGGCATGTCCGATTACATTGGGGATGTCCCGGTCAAGCTTTTATAATGCGTTTGGCAGCCGTGAGGCACTGCTTAAAGATCTGATGATTTATTATGAACTGCAGTCGCCGCAAATTGCGCTGGTGCTGGCGACACCACCTATTGATGTGGGGCATCTGTTGCGCGGGTTGATCACCGAATTGTGTGATCACCATTGCCAGGATAACAATCGAAGCGGGTGTTTGCTCACAAACCTGTCGATCGAGTTGCGTGATGATGAGCCTGAACTACAAGCCTTGCTAAAACAGATCAATCAGGATCGGATTGCCCGGCTAATTGAAATCTGTACTTGGGCGGTCGATGGCAAAGAATTGCCGCGCACAACGGAGTGTGCGCGATTGGGACAGCAGCTTTTCGCGTTGATTGAACAGATCAATTTGCTGGCCCGCAGTTTGCCTGATTTAGAGGTGCTTCAAGGTTTGGCACTGACCGAGCTGGCGCAACTTGGATTTACCCACAAATAAGGATGCGGGCAATTGCAAATAAGGCCCTCGCTTCATCCATGCGGTCACCTAAAGTGTTAAAAAACTTATGTTTTTGAATTGATTGGAGATGGAACAATCGGACGATCCTTTCGTTGGCCCCATATCCAAACGATGCGAAAGGAGGACATGATGACGAAGTTCAAAACCCTCACAAGCGCAGCAACTCTAATGCTTACGATGGCAGCCGCGCCAGCGCTGGCTGATGTCGCAAAGTGGGACACGAATGAAGACGGCGTGATGAGCGCTGCGGAATTTGCCGGCGCATTTGCGGAGCGCGGCGTGTTTGAAGTGTGGGACGTTGATGAAGACGGCCTCATATCTGTAGATGAGTTTAACATTGGTGTGTACAACAGCATCGACGCCGATGGCAGTGGCGATGTAAGCCACTGGAATACGCTCTCGATACCCAGCGCGCGCCCAACTATTGGTTTGATGAGGACGTTGCCTGGGATGCTTGGGACATCGACGGCGATGGTGTTATTCTTGCCAATGAGTTCGCTGAAGGTTGGACCGACGCTGGCATGCTTAGTTCTTGGGACACAAACAGTGATGGTTTGTTGTCTGAAGACGAGTTCTCAACGGGCGTTTTCTACAAATATGACGAAAACAAAGACGGCATCATTGAGGAGCCGGAATTGACCGATATCGGCGATGATATGGGCGATGGCGGTTTCTGGGACATCTAACAAAGCTGCCCCTGCCTCAAATAAAAGGCCGGCTTCTGCCGGCCTTTTTTGTGTTCAATTGCCGCTCTGCCGGTTACCCCACATCTTCCAGGAAACTCTCGGCCGTGGTGAGGTCGACGGAGACAAGGTTGGAAATGCCTTTTTCTGCCATGGTCACGCCAAACAAGCGGTCCATCCGCGCCATGGTGATCGGATTGTGGGTGATGGTCACAAAGCGTGTGTCTGTTTTTCGCACATGGATCCATCAGATTACAGAACCGCTCCACATTGGCATCGTCCAATGGCGCGTCCACTTCGTCCAACACGCAAATGGGCGCGGGGTTGGTCAAAAACACCGCAAAGATCAACGACATGGCGGTGAGAGCTTGCTCGCCGCCAGAAAGCAACGTCATGGTTTGAGGTCTTTTGCCTGGCGGGCGCGCAATGATTTCCAAGCCAGCCTCCAGCGGATCGTCACTTTCCACAAATGTAAGTTCTGCCGTGCCGCCGCCAAATAATTTGGTAAACAATTCGGTGAAGTGGGCATTCACCTTTTCAAACGCTTCGGTGAGCCGTTGACGGCCTTCGCGGTTCAAGCTGGAAATGCCTGTCCGCAATTTGGCGATCGCCGCAATCAAATCCTCGCGGTCGGTCACCATTATATCGAGCTGTTCTTCGGTTTCGGTGGCCTCTTGTTCAGCGCGCAAATTGACGCCGCCCAACCGCTCGCGTTCGCGCTTCAGCCTATCGAGTTTGGCATCAATCTTTTCGATTTCTGGCAATGGCTGTTCCGGCTTTAACCCGGCCACCTCGGCCGTGCGGCTGGCGGGAATATCCAGCGTTTCAGACACCATTTCTTCGATCTGCATGCGCTGGCTGGCCAAGGATTTTAGCCGTTCTTCAATGCGTGCAATTTCTTCGCGCACCCTTGAGAGTGCGGCCACCGCGTCGCGGGCATCCTTATCTTCACTGCGCTGCCGCTCCATCGCCATAGCCACCTTGTCCGCCGCCCCGCTTTTGCGCATGGGCGGCATCTTCAATTTGGTCGTCCAGCTTTGCCCGTTTGTCGCTAAATTGGTCCGGCGCGTTTGCCAGCTGTTCAAGCTGTTCTTCAATATCAGTTTGGCGCTTGGCAAGCACATCAAGGTGGGCTTGCGTATCATTAAGCCGGTTTTGCCATTTTTGTTGTTCGCCACCGATCCGCTCAAGCCGCTGCTTGCGCATCCGTGCCGCATTCTCAAAACCCGCCAAGCGCATCCGCGCGTCGTTCGCCACGCGCCGCAACTCAGCCAATTTCGCGTTCGCCGTTTCAATTTGACGGGCGAGGGCGCCTTCATCTTCTATCTCATTAAGTGATTTTTGTGCGTCGGCCATTAGGCCCAACGCTTCATCATGGCTCGATTTCAGGCGAATTTCTGCTTCTTCCAACGCGGACCGACGTGAGGTGAGGTCCACCAGCCCCTTATGTGCCGCATCCAGCGCACCCTGCGCCACATTAATCTGGCGTTGGGTGTCGCGGTAGGCTTGCCGCTTGGCCTGCTCATCCTGTCGCGCTTGCTTGAGCGCAGTCGAGGCCGCATCAAATTGCGCCTCTAGCTTAGCAGCGGCCTGCTTGGCCGTGGCCAAATCCGCTTCGATATCTTGCAAACGGTTGCGTTGCGCCAATCTTTGGGCTGCAGCGCTCGGTGCGTCTGCCCCGCGCGACAAACCCGTCCCAACGCCACAAATCGCCTTCCGCGGTCACCAGTGCTTGGCCAACTTGCAATTGGTCTTGCATGGATTGGCCCTGCGCAAAATCCACCAGGCCGATTTGATTCAGTCGGCGCGTCACCAGTTCGCTGCCGCTTACAAAGTTACTAAGGGGCGCTGCGCCATCAGGCAATGCTGGATCTTCGCCTTTCGCCTCGGCACCCGCCCAATAGATGGGCGCCCCTGCATCAGAAGAGGCGTCCAAATCATCGCCCAGGGGCAGCGCCCAACGCGGTTTCGTAACCGGCGTCAACCTGCAACGCATCGACCACGGCCGGCCAAAGCGACTGATCCTGCACATTGAGCATATTGTGTATCGCGCGGGCTTCCGCTTCCAAGCGGGTCACTTCGCTTTTGGCCGCGTTGCGTGGGTCGGCCAAGGCATCAAGCTGGTTCTGCGCCGCAGCAACACCTGCTTCCGCCGTGTCCGCTGCTTGCTCGGCGCGAGCATGGCAGCTTTGGCGGCTCCAACTCCCGCTCGCGCAACTGAATTGTCTTGTCTTCTTGCAGTTTGGCCACAACCTGCTGCGCTTCTTCGCGCACATCTGCCAATTGCCGCGCCAGCTTTTCCGCCCGGGTGCGTGCATCCGAAAGGCTGCGTTCGGTTTGGGCTTTGTGCGCCCGCAAATTGCTCAACTTGTCGCGAGCAGTGCTGAGCCTTGCTCGAACTCCTCCGCTTCAAGGCTGGTGCGTTCCGCTTCGTCTTGCGCGGTGGCCATATCTTTGGTTTCGGCTTCTTCATCGGCCAGCAAGCCTTTTTGCTCGTCGATCAGGCCAACCAAAAACTCTTTGGCTTCTTTGATTTGCGCTTCGTCGCGCGTCACATCAGCATTGACCTGTTTCGCGCGGCCCTCAAGCTCAATGCGCCGGTTTTTCGCGCGTCTCGCATCCGCCTCTAGCTGTTCCAGCGCCATTTTTAGCCGTTGCAACGCTGCGGTCGCCTCCGCCTCAGCTTGGCGCAACGGCGTTAGTTCCGCCTCAGATTGCTCTAGCTTTGCCGCGCGCCAAGTTCCACATGGGTGGCGTTTGCCAGCAAATTCACCAGCCGTTCATGCTCAGCTTGCGCCTTTTTTTCCGCCACTTTGGCATTCACCCAGCGCAAATGGAACAGGGTGGCCTCGGCCTTGCGAATTTCACCGGAGAGGCCGCGATAACGGGTAGCTTGCCGCGCTTGCCGCTTCAAGTTTTCCAACTGGGTCGAGACTTGCCCAATAATGTCGTCCACGCGATCCAAGTTGTTTTCCGCGGCCCGCAGCCGCAATTCCGCTTCATGGCGACGGGAGTGTAAGCCGGAAATGCCAGCCGCTTCTTCCAAGATAGCGCGGCGCTGCACCGGCTTGGCGGCGATCAGCTCACCGATCTGCCTTGCGCACCAGCGCCGGGCTGTGGGCGCCGGTCGA
>LLEO01000137.1_pt1 | contig 12284 bp, 14 predicted proteins | sample 595861 | NCBI WGS metagenome assembly LLEO01 (sample SAMN02919315, study PRJNA255460) | bioreactor metagenome | biome: chemostat; feature: culture 2012_25.1; material: sediment; isolation source: day35 25degC chemostat 2012 inoculated with Wadden Sea sediment taken from... | place: Germany: Bremen ... | reverse complement strand
CGACAGATCCCATTCCGGCAGATCCCCAAACGGGGGGGTTGTCGCCCGTACCGGCAGTTGCATCGCGCAGAATTTGAGGGGGGGTAGGGGGTGGAAAACATGAGACCTCCGAAAATGTGGTTTCCCAAGACATAGGCGGTGGGGGGGCGGGGGTTGCAATCGGGGTGTGTGACGTTCTGGAAACAGGGGCGGGCGGCGTGGCGTCAGGGCGGGAAATGGCCGATTTCCCCCCCTGGGGGTTTTGACCCGGCACTAGGGTCCCTTTATAGGAAGGGCAACTATCCTTAGGAGCGTGCGGCGTGATCAGATTCGTCCTTGGCATATTTGGTGCGATGTTTACCGGCATCACCCTTGCGATCTTCATGGCCGCCTTGGTCGTGGGGGGCGTTTTCTGGATGTATTCCAGAGACTTGCCCAGCCATGAGCAATTGGCGAACTATACGCCCCGCGACGATCAGTCGGGTCTATTCGGGTGAAGGTCAGTTGATGGACGAGTTCGCGCAGGAACGCCGCCTGTTCGCCCCTGCCGACGAAATTCCCCGATCTTGTGAAGCACGCCTTCATCTCGGCCGAGGACAAAAACTTCTACAATCACGCAGGCTTTGACCCCGCGCGGGATTGCCGCCGCTGCTGTCGAGGCTGCACGGGGGGGAGCCCTGCGCGGGGCGTCGACCATTCCGCAGCAGGTGGTGAAGAACTTCCTTTTGTCGTCCGAGCGGTCGGCCGAGCGGAAGATCAAGGAATTGATCCTGTCCGTACGTCTGGAAAGCACGTTGTCGAAGGACGAAATTCTGGCGCTGTATCTGAACGAGATCTTCTTGGGGCAGAACTCTTATGGTGTGACTGCTGCCGCGCAGACCTATTTCAACAAGACACTGGATCAACTGGAGCCGCACGAGGCGGCCTATTTGGCGACCCTGCCGAAAAAGCCAGCAAAGCTGCACCCAGTGCGCAACAAAGAGGATGCGTTGGGGCGCCGCAACTACGTTCTGCGCGAGATGTACCAGAACGGCTATCTGGATCAGGCGGTCTATGAGGCCGAGAAGGATCTGCCCTGCGCTCGGTTCAGAATGGAGACTTCGAGGGCTTCCGCACGGCGCTGCCAGATCGCGACTATTTCACCGACGAAATCCGCCGCCAGCTAAGCCGTGATTTCGGTGAGGAAGAGTTCTTTACGGGCGGGTTAACCATCCGGGCCACCGAAAATCCGAAGCTGCAAGAAGTGGCTGCAGCCAGCCTGCGCCAAGGGCTGGAAGAATATGACCGGGGCAGGGGCGTCTGGCGTCCCACCGGCGTGAAACTGCCGGAAGGCGCGCTGTCGGACGAGGCAAGCTGGCGTCAGGCACTGGCCGACACCAAGTTTCCGCGTGACATCGAAGGCTGGTACCTGCCGTTGTGCTTGAGGTTGGTGGCAATGATGCGCGCATCGGCATCGAGGGTGTCGAAGAGGATGATGACGGCCATTGGATCCCGGCCAAGGACGTCACGTGGGCGCGTCGTCTGAATGAAGACGGCAGCATGGGGCGCAAGGCGCGTGTGGCGGGCGATCTTCTGAAAGTTGGCGAGGTCGTGCATGTACGCCGCATGGTGAAAGACGCCGATGGCAGCTTTGTCCGCTGGACCCTGCGCCAGATCCCTGAAGTGCAGGGCGGCTTCATGGCGATGGACGTCAACACCGGCCGTGTGATCGCCATGCAGGGCGGCTTTAGCTATCAGCATTCGGTCTATAACCGCGCCACACAAGCGCAGCGCCAGCCGGGGTCGAGCTTTAAGCCCTTCGTCTACGCCGCCGCACTGGACAGCGGGTTTTCCCCGGCGACCATCGTGATCGACGCTCCGATCGAGGTTGAGAGTGGCGGCAAGATCTGGCGGCCGAAGAACGCCTCGAACGAGTTTTACGGCCCGACGCCCCTGCGCACCGGGATCGAGCAATCGCGGAACCTGATGACCGTTCGTCTGGCGCAGGAAATCGGGATGGATACGGTTGCGGGCTATGCCGAGCGCTTCGGTGTTTATGAGCAGATGAACCCGTTCCTTGCCAACTCGCTTGGGTCTGAAGAAACGACGCTGTTCAAGATGGTTGCGGCCTACGCGATGTTTGCCAATGGCGGCGAACGGGTAGAGCCCACACTGGTCGACCGCGTGCAGGACCGCTGGGGGACGGACGATTTATCGCCACGACCGCCGTGACTGCGTGAACTGTACCGATCCGGTGCTGGCTGCAGGGACCGAGCCAAAAATCAACAGCAACCGCGAGCGTGTGATGGATGCGATCACGGCGTATCAGTTGACCTCGATGATGCGGGGCGTTGTGCAGCGCGGGACCGCCAGCCGAACTGTAAACTTGTCGGTGCCTACCGCGGGCAAGACGGGTACAACCAATGACTCGCGCGATGTCTGGTTCGTGGGCTTTACCTCGAACATCGTTGCGGGCTGCTATATCGGCTATGACCGTCCGCGCAACATGCCCGGCGCGTCGGGGGGGGGCATGTGTGGTCCGGTCTTCAATCGCTTCATGTCCGAGGCGGTGAAAGAACTGGGCGGCGGTGATTTCAAAGTTCCAGAAGGCGGGCATTTCATCAAGATCGACCGGTTCTCGGGCGCGCGTCTGCCGGATGATGCCACCGGCGACTACGTGGTGGCCGAGTATTTCCGTGACGGCGAAGAGCCGTTGTTCGGTGTGATGTTTGACGGTGGCTTTGCCATGGGTTCGAACCTGCCCTTGTTTGACCGTGACGGTGCCGGGGGTGAAGAAGTCCGGACATCGACGGGGAAAACGGTCGTGGTTCCGGACAAGGCGGATTTCGGGACACTGTCGTCTGGCGGGCTCTACTAGGCTGAGGATAACAGCCATAGGTGGAATGGTTTTGGTGCCGCAATGCCTATGTCTGCTGAAAACTTCTGCACAGAAAAGCATTTTGCCCATTGTCTTTCCATGTCTTCAACACATATGTTCAACAGACGGTGGTGCGTTTAGGAAAATGCACTCCGCGCAAGAGTTTCGCTGTCATGGCGACGGATGCGGGCCGAAGGATGCACGCAGACCACATCATGACAGGCTAAAAGCGCTTCGGGACGCAGCCGCATGACGGACTGGCCGCCGAAGCCGGAAATTGATGACCCGGCAGCAGGTTCGTAAAAAGCTTGCCCCGATGTCTGAAAATACGCCCGACTTTGCACAGCGAAGGGGGGCACATGAATGGGTTTCGCACGAACCGCCGGATAGACCGGACAGGATAGGCGAAGCCGGAGAAGAAACGCGATGATGCGTGCGAGGATCGAGCAAGGACAGGCACAGGGGCATACGCCCCTTCAGCTGTTGTCCCATCCCCGGCATCTGCTCGCCCTGACAAGTCACCCCTTTCCCCAAGCGCGTCCCCCGGGACGAGCGCGGCGATCAGGGTGCAGAAAGACACAATGGCAAAGAAGATGCTTATCGACGCCACCCACGCCGAGGAAACTCGGGTTGTGGTGGTTGACGGGAACAAGGTTGAAGAATTTGACTTTGAATCCGAAAACAAACGCCAGCTTGCTGGCAACATTTATCTGGCAAAAGTAACACGAGTCGAACCGTCGCTTCAGGCGGCGTTTGTTGACTACGGCGGAAATCGCCACGGATTCCTGGCCTTCTCGGAAATCCACCCGGACTATTATCAGATCCCGGTCGCCGACCGCGAAGCGTTGCTGGAAGAAGAGCGCGCCTTTGCTGAAGCTATGGCCGCTGAAGACGAAAAGCCCAAAACACGCCGCCGCCGCCGTTCGCGCACGCGTTCCAAAGCGGAAGAGACCAAGTCGGATGATGCGGTCGCCACCAAAGAGATTGATCAGTCCACCAGTGGGATGGATGTAATTGATCTGGATGATGGTGGATCGGATCTCGACGAAGGCCATTCGCCGATGGATCTGGTTGCCGAAACCCCGGTGGAAGAGCCTGTAGAAGACACAGCTGTTGACGCTGCTTCGGATGCGGCTGAAGTGCCTGCGGCTGAGACTGTCGCAGTAGCTGAAGCGTCTGAAGACGACGTGGTCGAGACGGCAGATGCCGAAGAGGCACCTGCTGCGGACGCAGGCGATGACGCCGCCAAAGCCAGCGACGATGATGACGACGCCGGTGATGACAGCGACGACGAAGACGACGAAGACGAGCCGCTGGAAGCGTCCGAGAAGGATGACCAGATCGAGCGCGTTGCTGATGACGACTCGACCGATGATATCCGTCCGCGCCGCAAGCCGCGTCCGAAGCGTTATAAGATCCAGGAAGTGATCAAGGTTCGCCAGATCCTTCTGGTTCAGGTCGTGAAAGAAGAGCGTGGCAATAAAGGCGCTGCCCTGACCACCTATCTGTCGCTGGCCGGTCGCTATTGCGTGCTTATGCCCAACACCGCACGCGGTGGCGGGATCAGTCGCAAGATCACCAATGCAGCCGACCGGAAGAAGCTGAAAGAAATCGCAGCCGAGATCGATGTGCCGAAGGGTGCCGGTCTGATCGTTCGGACCGCCGGGGCCAAGCGCACCAAGACCGAGATCAAGCGCGACTATGAATACCTTCAACGCCTGTGGGAACAGATCCGCGAGCTGACGCTGGAATCCATCGCGCCCGCTAAGATTTACGAAGAAGGCAACCTGATCAAACGCACGATCCGTGACCTGTATTCGCGCGAGATCGATGAAGTGTTTGTCGAAGGCGAGGCTGGCTATCGCGTGGCCAAGGACTTCATGAAGATGATCATGCCGTCCCACGCCAAGAACGTGAAGCACTATACAGACGCCATGCCGCTATTCGCGCGCTATCAGGTGGAAAGCTATCTGTCGGGCATGTTCAATCCGACCGTTCAGCTGAAATCCGGTGGCTATATCGTGATCGGTGTGACCGAAGCTTTGGTCGCGATCGACGTGAACTCGGGCCGAGCCACCAAAGAAGGTTCGATCGAGGAAACCGCGCTGAAGACCAACCTTGAGGCCGCAGAAGAAGTGGCGCGTCAGCTGCGTCTGCGCGACCTTGCAGGCTGATCGTGATCGACTTCATCGACATGGACGAGCGTCGCAACAACACTGCCGTTGAAAAGCGGATGAAGGACAAGCTGAAGACCGACCGCGCCCGCATTCAAGTGGGCCGCATCTCGGGCTTTGGTCTGATGGAAATGAGCCGTCAGCGTTTGCGCCCCGGTATGATCGAGGCAACGACCCAGCCCTGTAACCACTGTCACGGCACGGGGCCTGATCCGTTCGGATGACAACCTGGCCCTGAACATCCTGCGTCAGCTGGAAGAAGAAGGCGTGCGTCGTCGCTCGCGCGAGGTTCTGGTGAAGGCGCCGATCGGCATCGTGAACTTCTTGATGAACAACAAGCGCGAGCATATCGCGCAGATCGAAGCCCGTTATGGCATGTCGGTACGGATCGAAGCCGATCCGTTCCTGATTTCGCCGGACTACACAATCGAGAAGTTCAAGACCGCCACGCGCGTGGTGCCAGATGCGGCGCCTGTCGTGTCCGTGGATGCGTCCATCATGGCGGACATTGATGACGTCGAAGAGGCCGAGGTGATTTCGGAAGAGACACCGGAAGTCGAAGGTGAGGATAAGCCCAAGAAGCGCCGTCGTCGTCGCCGTCGTCGTCGCGGTCGCGGTGGAGATGATCTTCAAGAGAACGGTCAGATCGAGAACGGAGACGCCGAGCAAGCTGTTTCGGATGAAGACGTAGAAGCAGAGGCCGCTTCGGACGCAGAGGACGCTCCGAAAGAGGCTGCTGAGGATGCGACGGAAGAAAAGCCCAAGCGCAAGCGCGCCACCCGGTCACGTAAGAAGACCAACGAGGTCGCGGCGGACGCTGAAGGCACTGACGCTGTTGCGACCGAGGCCGTAGAGGCTGAAGCCCCTGCCGAGGAAGAAAAGCCCAAGAAGCCCGCGCGCAAGCGTCGGACGTCGAAGGCGAAGGCCGAGGAAGAGGCGAAAGTTGCTGAAGCTGAAGCTGAAGCTGAGCGTCCGAGACGTCTGAAGCGGTCAAGCCTGAAGCCACGGAAGAGGCGACCGAAGAAAAGCCCAAGCGTAAGCGGGCCAGCCGCGCGAAGAAGCCGAAGGCGGACGACGCTCCGGCAGAGGCTGAAGCCGAGGCCAAGGCAGAAGACGCGCCGGCTGAGGACGAAAAGCCGAAGAAGCCTGCTCGCAAACGCGCACCGCGCAAGAAGGCTGAACCGGTTGCGGAAGAAGCCGCACCCGCACCTGAAGAGGCCCCCGCTGCAGAACCGGCGCAGGCCCAGGTTGAGGTTGCCGTGGCCGAAGCTCCGGCAGTTTCCCCGGAACCCGCACCGGTGGTTGAGGTCGCCTCGGACGAGCCGCCCAAACCTAAGCGAAAAGGGTGGTGGTCGCTGAACCGCTGATCCAAAGCACAGAAAGAAAAAGCCGGGCAAATCGCCCGGCTTTTTTCGTTCATCCGTGCTTGATGAAGTAGTAGGTCACGCCGTCCGGACCGGATGTCTCATCCTGCCCCACAAGCTCGTGCCCTTGTTCGGCGCAGAAATGCGGCACGTCGATCACGGCAGCGGGGTCGGTGGCTTGCAATCGTAGGACTTGCCCCTTCTCAAGCGATTTCAGTCGCTTACGGGCTTTCAAAACGGGCAGGGGGCACAAAAGCCCGATGGCATCCAGATCGTCATCATAGGTCATGATTTTCCTTAACCGCTGCGCAAATCGCTGTCCATCTTCCACGAGATCGCAATTTGTCGCGCAGATGTGACAAAGCGGCAGGTGACGCCGCCCCAAACCCGCGCTATGTGAAGCTTATGTTTGGAATTGAACTGATCGACGCAAGCCTTGTGCCTGCCCTGACCATCGCGTTTATCGCGGGGATCCTGAGCTTCCTCAGCCCCTGCGTGTTGCCCATCGTGCCGCCCTATCTGGCCTATATGTCCGGGGTCAGCATGTCAGAAATGAACGACCGTGGTTCGGGCAGAGGCAAGGTTCTGCTGGCCGCGCTCTTCTTCGTAATGGGCCTGTCGACGGTGTTCCTGTTTCTGGGCTTCGCGGCCTCGGCCTTCGGGGCGATGTTTTTGGCCAATCAGACGCTCTTTGCGGGCATCGCAGGTGTGGTTGTCATGGTCTTTGGCGCGCATTTCCTCGGTGTGATCTCGATCCCGTTTCTGAACCGTGAAGCGCGGTTGGACGCGGGGGATCAAGGCGGCAGCGCCTTTGGGGCATACCTGCTTGGGTTGGCCTTTGCCTTTGGCTGGACGCCGTGCATTGGACCTCAGTTGGGCGCCATTCTGGCACTGGCTGCCAGCGAAGGATCCGTTGCGCGTGGGACGTTTCTTTTGGCCGTTTATGCCATCGGACTTGGCATTCCCTTCCTGTTGTTTGCCGCCTTCTTTGCACGCCTCGGCGGCTGATAGCCTTCATGAAGCGCCATATGGAGCGGATCGAGCGGATCATGGGCCTGCTTCTGTGGACCATTGGATTGTTGATGCTGACGGGCGGTTTTTCGCGCTTTTCCTATTGGCTGCTCGAGATATTTCCGGCCATGGCGACACTGGCTAATTTGGCCCGCAAATTCTGCAAGCCGGGGGTTATGTCCTTAACCATTCCGGTTTAATCTGCCGCAAACGACAGGCCGGGCAGATGACCAAAAACGCCGACACATCGAAAATCGTGCGCCGTCGCCGGGTGTTCTACATCCCCGGCTATGACCCGATTCATCCCCGCCGCTATCGCGAGCTTTACCGCACCGAAGGGGCCGTGCAAGCCGAGGTCTCGGGCTACCAGATTGACCTGATTGGACGACAAGGCGCGGCCACCTATGGTTGGCAGGTACTTGGCCGCATTGATGGTCACGAGGTCGAAGCCGAGTTCGATGTGCTGGTCTGGTCCGACATCGTGCGCGACAGCATGGAACTGAACATCGCGCAGACCTACCTGATGATGGCCCGTACCGCGTGGACCTATATCAGCACGGGGACGCTCCGGCGGTTGATGTGGCTGCGTAAAGGGCCAGTGATTGCGGCGCTCTATCCGGTGGTGGCGTTGATCTTGCAACTGGTCTTGGCGCTGATCGTCGGCGGGATCCTTGGCGGGCTGGTCGAGTGGATCGTAAGCGGCCTGTCGCCGCTTTTGGGGTCTATTCTGGGCTGGGTGGTGATGCTGGCGATTGCCGTCGTTTTGCTGATCTGGTTTCGCAAGATCGATAACAAGCTGTTCATCTATTACCTGATGCATGACTACAGCTATTCGGCCTCGACCAAGGGCGCCAATCCGCCGGAACTAGAAGCGCGGATGGCCCAGTTTGGCGATCAGATTGCCGAGGCGCTGGCGACGGATGTCGACGAGGTGTTGGTGATCGGCCATAGCTCGGGCGCGCATTTGGGGGTGTCGATCCTGTCGGATCTTTTGGCGCAGGGCAGGGTGCGGGCAGATGGACCGCAGCTGAATTTCCTGACCCTTGGCCAAGTGGTTCCGATGGTCAGCTTTCTGCCCAAGGCCGGGCGTCTGCGGCGCGACCTGAACCGGCTCAGCCAGCAGGACCAGATCGCGTGGGGTGGATGTCACCGCACCGGGGGATGGCTGTGCTTTTGCGCTGTGTGACCCGGTGTCGGTGTCGGGGCGTCGCACCAGAACGCGGCAAGCGCTGGCCTTTGGTGTTTTCGGCCGCTTTCACGCGGTCCCTGTCGCCCGAACGCTGGGCCGCGCTGCGCTGGCGCTTTTTCCGGCTGCATTTTCAGTATCTCTGCGCCTTTGATCGCCCGCGGGATTATGATTATTTCCAGATCACCGCCGGACCTAAGACGCTGCGGGATCGGTATCGGGGGCGGTCGCCTTCGAAAAGCCGTATTGACGTTCCGGCCTCGAAATACAGATCAATGGTACCATGACGGATCCTTTGCCTCCCAAGCCGCCTTCGCGCCCCGGTCGGGTGTCTCTGTGGCGCTATGCAAAGCTGTTTCGCAAGGACATACTCTCGGCCCAGCCCGCCCGTCTTTACCGCGCGTGGATGGCCGAGTTTCGGACCCCGTTTTTCCGCAGCTATATGTGCAATGATCCTGAACTGGTTGATCTGGTGTTGAAGGGACGCCCGGACGACTTTCCGAAATCCGACCGGATCCGCGAGGGGCTCGCACCGCTCTTGGGCAACTCGGTCTTTGTCACCAATGGCGAGGTGTGGAAGCGCCAACGGCGCATTATCGACCCAGCCTTTGAAGGTGGCCGCCTGCGCGAGATCTTCCCGGCCATGTGGGACGCTGCCAACGCTGCTGTCGTGCGGTTTGAGGCGCATGCGAACGGCAAGCCGGTCGAGATCGAAAGCCACACTAGCCATGCTGCCGCTGATGTGATCTTCCGCACGCTGTTTTCGATCCCGATCGAGCACGAGGTCGCAAGTCGCGTCTTTGCCGAGTTCAAGGACCACCAGCGCACGCAGCCGGTGTTGAACCTTGGGGCATTTCTGCCGCTGCCCAAATGGTTCCCGCGCTTTCATAGGCGCGACACCAAGCGGACGGCCAAGGTTATTCGCGGCTTGATCCAGCAGCTGACACAGGACCGGATGCAGGCCATTCAGGAGGGCACCGCGCCGGACGATCTGGCCACCAAGATTATGACCACGCCAGATCCGGAATCAGGCGTGTGTTTTGACGCGGACGAGATGGTCGATCAGGTCGCCATTTTCTTTTTGGCGGGCCACGAAACCAGCGCCTCGGCCTTGGCATGGGCGCTCTATCTTCTGGCGCTCTATCCTGATTGGCAGGATCGGGTGGCCCAAGAGGCACAGGAGCAGATCGACCCCGAGAAGGCCTATTTCTCGGTCATGTCCAAGCTGCGCCAGTCGCGGGACGTATTTCGCGAAACCATGCGCCTTTATCCTCCGGTGCCGATGATGGTGCGCGAGACCACTTGCCCCGAGCGTTTCCGCGCCCGCAAAGTGCCCGTGGGCAGCCAGATCGTCCTTAGCCCTTGGCATCTGCATCGCCATGAACGCCTATGGGATCAGCCCGACGCCTTCGATCCGGAGCGGTTCCAGACGCCTAACGGGAAAGAGTGCCTGCGCGATGCCTATATCCCGTTCTCGGCCGGGCAACGGGTCTGTCCGGGCTCGGGCTTTGCCATGATCGAAGGGCCGTTGATCCTGTCGATGCTGGTGCGGTCTTATCGGTTTGAATTGGTCAAGGATCGCCCCGCCATGCCCGTTGCGCATTTGACTGTGCGGGGCAAGGACGGGATATGGTTGAAGATAATGCCGCGAACGTAGCACGGGAAATTGCAATTTCCCGTTTCGTATTCTTGCAGGAAAACGGCTAGACCACGCGACGGATCGGTTCTTGATTGCAGAAGATCACCAACTGACCGGCATTCTCGACTGCGTGATAGCCGCGTCGTCGAAGTTCATCCTCGAAGCGATCACGACCAACATAGCGTTCAATATCGCGCAGCTTGCGTCTGATGACGGCGCCTTGGCGCGCGGCCTTCGAGCTGAAAAGATCGATCATCCAAGCGTCAGGCGTGAGAGGAGCAGGTACGGGCATACCGCCACGCTAGATCAGCTTGGTTAAGCCCGCGTTAACCGCGATAATAGTCCAGCACATAGACCCGGATGGCCGATGCCAATCCGCGATCCACGCCGCGCGCGTTGTCGATCTCGGCGGCCAATGCGTTTAACGGGAGTCCACGGGCACTTGCGATGTCCTGAAAGGCTTTCCAGAACTCGGGCTCCAAGGAAACAGAGGTCCGGTGGCCGTGAAGGGTGAGGGAGTGTTTTGCTGGTCGGCTCATGTGTCACGATCCTGTTTGTGACCGTCAAACAGACGCGTGATGCGCGCGGTTTCGGCTGTGTCCGCGTCCTTTTGGGCCTTGGTCCGGCCAAGCTTCACCGCGTTCTGGTCTGCGCGGGCCTTTTTATCGGCCCGCGCTTTGTCTTTTCGATACCGGTTCAGGTTGACCGGCTTTTCCATCAGGCTTTCGGGCCGATCATCTGCTCGGGGCGGACAACCTCGTCAAAGGTCTTTTCGTCCACGAAACCAAGCGCGATGGCCTCTTCCTTCAGGGTGGTGCCGTTCTTGTGTGCGGTCTTGGCCACTTTGGTCGCGTTGTCGTACCCGATGGTCGGGGCCAGCGCCGTTACCAGCATCAGGCTTTCTTTCATCAGCTTGTCGATGCGCGGCTCGTTGGCTTTGATGCCGTTCAGCATACGCTCGGTGAAGCTGTCCGTCGCGTCGCCCAGCAGCTGGATCGACTGCAGTAGGTTGTAGCTCATCATCGGGTTATAGACGTTGAGTTCAAAGTGCCCCTGCGACCCTGCGAAGGTCATTGCGGCGTTGTTGCCCATGACGTGGGCGGCAACCTGCGTCAGCGCCTCGGCCTGTGTCGGGTTCACCTTGCCCGGCATGATCGACGAACCGGGTTCATTTTCCGGCAGGATCAGTTCGCCCAGACCAGACCGCGGGCCCGAGCCCAGGAAGCGGATGTCGTTGGCGATTTTATAGCAGGAACCGGCAACTGTGGCCAAGGCGCCCGACATGAAGACCATGGCGTCGTGGGCGGACAGGGCCTCGAATTTGTTCGGTGCGGTGACGAAGGGCAGGTCGGTGATGCGTGCCATGTTGGCGGCGACTTCCTCGCCCCAACCCACTTTTGTGTTCAGGCCGGTACCAACGGCGGTACCGCCTTGTGCCAGCTCATAGATGCCGGGCAGGGCAGCTTTCACACGCGCGATGCCCTGACGGATCATGTGGGCGTAGCCCGAGAATTCCTGACCCAATGTCAGAGGGGTCGCGTCCTGCGTGTGGGTACGGCCGATCTTGATGATGTCTTTGAACTCTTCTTCCTTGGCCTCAAGGCCTTTCAGAAGCTTCTCCAGACCGGGCAGCAGCACGTCACGCACCGACATGGCGGTCGCGATATGCATGGCGGTCGGGAAGGTGTCGTTCGACGACTGACCCATGTTGCAGTGATCGTTCGGGTGAACGGGATCTTTCGAGCCGATGACGCCGCCCATGATCTCGATCGCGCGGTTGGCGATCACTTCGTTGGCGTTCATGTTCGACTGGGTGCCCGAACCGGTCTGCCAGACCACCAGCGGGAAGTTGTCGTCAAACTTGCCGGCAACCACTTCGCTTGCCGCCTGAATGACCGCATCCGCGATGTCGGCGTTCATGCGCCCGAAGCTTTGTTCGCCTCGGCACAGGCCTGCTTGATCACGCCAAGCGCGCGCACGATGGCGACGGGCTGTTTTTCCCAACCGATGGGGGAAGTTCATGATCGAACGCTGCGTCTGAGCGCCCCAATACTTGTCGGAAGGAACCTCGAGC
>LLEO01000136.1_pt1 | contig 12284 bp, 15 predicted proteins | sample 595861 | NCBI WGS metagenome assembly LLEO01 (sample SAMN02919315, study PRJNA255460) | bioreactor metagenome | biome: chemostat; feature: culture 2012_25.1; material: sediment; isolation source: day35 25degC chemostat 2012 inoculated with Wadden Sea sediment taken from... | place: Germany: Bremen ... | reverse complement strand
GGGCGGTTTCGACATTCTGCGGGAATGGCATGCCATGGGTGATGATGGTGCTTTCCAGCGCCACAATTGGCGCGCCAGTATCGCGGGCGGCGGCGACCTCGTCCGAGAAATGCAGAGGCAGGGTCATAGGTCTTCTCCTGATACGTATTGGGCGGCTGTTTTTTGCGCCATCTCGAGTGAGACAGTGGGAGAATTCCCGGCGATTTCGGCCGCGATATGGGCAGCCATGAACGTGTCGCCCGCACCGGTAATCCGACGTACGCGGACCGAGGGGCAGGGGGTAAGGATCACACCACGCTGGTGATGGCCGTCGGCAGCAAAGCTTCCGCCATCGGTGACCAATACCCGCGTCGCTCCTGCATCCAGAAGCCCCTGTGCAGCTGAGCTTGCGCTGTCATATTGGGCCTCGGTCAGATAACCGGCTTCTTCGCGATTTACATAGAGCGTTGCCCCTGGATGCCGCATCAACGGGGCCAGACGGCGCGCCTTGCCGGGACTGGCCGGGGCCACGCGCAGATCCGCTTGGGCGAAACTGGCGTGGGTCGCGATATCGTCCAGCAGCGCGCGTGTTAAGTTGCCGTCGAGCGCAATTGTGCCTGAATACGGTGCGTTGGCGCTTCCCAGTCGACCATCCTCTAAAGGGGCAAGGATCGCACGTCCGGCTGCTTCAAGCGTATGCGCGTCGGCTACGGCCGCGATCAGACCTTCGGGTCCTTCGATGGCCATATAGCGATCCGTGGGCAGATCTTCCGGGCGGTAAATGAACTCTGTATTCATCCCGCGGTCCGCGCATTCATCCAGCAGTTCGTCGCCCTCGCGATCCCGTCCGACGGCCGTCAGTAGCGCCGAGCGAAGTCCGAACCGGTGCAGCGTCATCGCGATGTTCATCGCAACGCCACCGGGCAGGCGGGTAATTCGACCCGGTTCGTCCGAGCCGACGCGCATGGAGTGCGGGGTGCGCCCGATCACGTCCCAAAGGACCGAGCCAATACAAAGAATGTTCTGTGTCATGCCGGTTTTGTGCCGTGAAATCTGCGGAAGGACAAGCCATGACCGCAGGTCGTCGTTTTAGACTTGCACGGCTTGCATACGCCCTATATACGCGCGCTCACAAACCACAGGTGCTGTGCGGGCCTATGGGGGAGACATCCCCATCGCGTCCACCGGTTGAAGGGCAACCTTCGAAACGCAGCGCCGAGGATGAAACCGGAAAGGATATAGAAATGGCATTGCCTGATTTCTCGCTGCGCCAGCTGCTCGAAGCTGGTGTTCACTTTGGTCACCAGACCCAACGTTGGAACCCCCGTATGGCCCCGTTTATCTACGGTGAGCGCAACGGCATCCACATTTTTGACCTGACACAGACCCTGCCGATGCTGGACGCCGCACTGAACGCTGTGCGCGACACCGTTGCAAAAGGTGGCCGCGTACTGTTCGTTGGCACCAAACGTCAGGCCGCTGGCCCGATCGCTGATGCGGCTGAAAAGTCGGCTCAGTACTACATGAACCACCGCTGGCTGGGCGGCACGCTGACCAACTGGCAGACCGTTTCGAAGTCGATCAACCGCCTGAAAGAGGTGGACGAGAAGCTGGCGTCGGGTGCTGAAGGCCTGACCAAGAAAGAGCGTCTGGGCATGGAACGTGACCAGCAGAAACTGCAAGCCTCGCTGGGCGGGATCCGCGAAATGGGCGGTGTTCCTGATCTGCTGTTCGTCATCGACGTGAAGAAAGAAAGCCTGGCCATAGCAGAAGCCAACAAACTGGGTATCCCGGTTGTGGCTGTTGTCGACACCAACTGCCCGCCGGAAGGCGTGGATTACATGATCCGGGTAACGACGACGCAGCACGCGCCATCGGCCTGTACTGTGATCTGGCTGCTCGTGCAGCTCTGGATGGTATGACCGCCCAGATGGGTGCCGCTGGTTTCGACCTGGGTGCGATGGAAGAAGCAATGGCAGAAGAAGCCGTTGCTGAAGAAGCTGCTCCGGCAGAATAAGACAGACCGCAAGCGCGGGGCAGGGGACTGGCCCGCGCAACTGTCACTGAATTGATACCCGGCGGGATTATCTCCCTGCTGGAACCCCAAGGAGTAGAGACATGGCAATCACTGCTGCACTCGTAAAAGAACTGCGTGAATCCACTGGCGTTGGCATGATGGACGCGAAAAAAAGCCCTGGTCGAAAACGACGGCGACATGGAAGCCGCTCAGGACTGGCTGCGCACCAAAGGTCTGGCGAAAGCCGCCAAAAAAGCTGGCCGTACCGCCGCTGAAGGTCTGGTTGCTGTGACCGTGGCTGGTGGCAAAGGCGTTGCTGTCGAAGTGAACTCGGAAACCGACTTTGTTGCGAAGAACTCTGAGTTCCAGGACATGGTATCGGGCATCGCAGCTGCGGCTTTGACCGTTGCTGACGTTGACGCACTGAAAGGTGCTGACATGGGCGGCAAAACCGTTGAAGCCACCATCACCGACAAAATCGCCACCATCGGCGAAAACATGTCGCTGCGCCGCATGGCCACAGTCGAAGGCGAAAACGTTGTGACCTATGTGCACAACGCTGTCACCGACGGCATGGGCAAAATCGGCGTTCTGGTTGCCATGAACGGTGGCGACGAAGCATTTGGCCGTCAGGTTGCAATGCACATCGCAGCTGCCAACCCGCAGGCTCTGAACGAAGATGCTCTGGATCCGGCCGTGGTCGAGAAAGAACGTCAGGTTCTGACCGACCAAGCACGTGAAAGCGGCAAGCCCGAAAACATCATCGAGAACATGATCAAGGGCCGCATGAAGAAGTTCCTGGCAGAAGTGACCCTGCTGGGCCAAGACTTCGTCATCAACCCTGATCTGACCGTTGAAGCCGCTGCCAAAGAAGCCGGTGCCGAGATTGTCGGCTACGTGCGTATGGAAGTTGGCGAAGGCATCGAAAAAGAAGAAGTCGATTTCGCTGCTGAAGTCGCTGCTGCAGTTAAGGGCTAAGACCCACAGGGCAGGGCGCACGCTCTAGGCATGATAGAAAATTAAAGGCCGGTCAAATTGACCGGCCTTTTTCGTGCGCAACCAACTGTCCTTTTTGCTCTGCGCCAAATGGTAAAAAGAAAAAAGCGCTGACGATTGTCAGCGCTTTTTGCAAGCAGATAAGCTGTGTTATCCGAATGCTGGTGCCTTTGGGAACAATACTCCATCGACACCAGCTCCGTTTTACCGGAAGAATGAAACGTGGTCTGAAATCACAGTCCGTTCACCCCAAAATGTCCCAAGGCTAAAGCCACCACTCACGGAACACTAAAATCATGCCTGATTCGTGCAACTATTGGAAGTACGGGAATCCCTACCATTTCTTCCGTAACGTCAACAAAGCGACTTCAGATCTAAGAACTGTTTCTCAAAATCTGTCTAACCTTACTTAAAAACTTAACACACTAAGATCTGTCAGGCGTGAAGATCTGATTGAGAAATGACATTTTTAGAACTGCTTGAGCCGATGTATCAACGCCGAGTTTATCCCGCGCAATGCGCAAATGCTTTTCGACGGTGGCCGGCGTGACACCCAGAATGGTGGCAATATCCTGATTGGTTTTTCCATCGCCAACCCATTCAAGAACTTCGCGTTGGCGTTTGGACAGATCCGAGCGTTCGGTACTAAGCGGCAGCGAAATAATCTTCAAATGCGCCACGTTGTTTAACGCTTCAATCTCGTCGCCACGTTCTTTCCAGATTCCATCGACATCATCTTGGCTCAGGCCGCGACGCGCCGTAAGTGCAATAACGCCTTTGGACCGTCGCGACGTTTCCTGAAAAGAGAGGGTATATCCAGCGGTTACACCCATCTTCTGGTTCAACTCAATTACCTTGCGGTTATTGTTATCCATCCGGCCGATGTTTTCGTGCACCCAGGACCAGCTACATGCACCAGTATTCTCAGCAGCCCAAAGCAGCATTGGGCTCGACCGGTAGAGTTCTCCTGCGTAGTAATGCTCCATGTATTCCGGATCGTGCGATGACAGGGTCATCACGTCTTCACGCGGGCCAATTGAATTGGCTGTCATGAAGTGGGTAACGCCGTAGATCAGGCGATCAAAGCCAAAGCTCTCCATCTTTCCGCAATGGATTTCCCAGACCTCGGCCATGGTCTCACATTGACAGATGCTTTTGATATACTGAAGCATCAGGCGCTCTCGATAATTCCGACTGCTGCGTCGATCGCCAGTTCGTAACCTTTGGCACCAAAGCCGCAAATCTGACCAACTGCGACACGCGCAATGTACGAGCGATGTCGAAATTCTTCGCGTGCATGAATGTTGGATAGGTGAAGCTCGATGGTCGGAACTTCGGCTGCGATGATTGCATCCATTAAGGCAATTGACGTGTGGGTGTAGGCGCCGGCGTTCAGAATGATGGCGTCGTGAACGCCACGCGCTTCTTGAATCTTGGTAACAAGCGTACCTTCGTCGTTAGACTGCGCGCATACACACGAGACCCCAAGCTTTTCCGCATACGCAATACAGGACGCTTCAATATCCTCAAGGCGCAGGTGGCCATAGATCTCGGGCTGGCGCACGCCCAGCATGTTCAAATTGGGACCATTGAGAATAAGCAGTGAGGGCATGTCGTCTTCCTTGTTCGGACACTGTTTTATCTGCATTATTTCGGCCGATGTCGAGGAAATAGAGCACTAAGGCTTTTCGGTTTCAGAATAGTCGCATGATTACAATATTAACATAATAATGATTATGCGTATTAGTGCATAGGGCAGCAGTGAGTGCATTGATTGCTTAGATTTTATCCTATTTCGTGAATTGAACGCTAGAAATCGTCGTCTCATGTGAGGTCATCAAGCATCGCGAACTAAGAAAATGAACCTGATCGCCGCGAGATCAGATTAAGAACTGCTGACAACGAGATGATAATAATAATGATTGTGCGTGTATGCTTGTGGGAATTAAGGGGCAGTTCCCTGCCCCTTAATAATCTTTCGTGGACACTGAGTTCTTGATCAGTTCAAGTCAAAGCGATCCGCGTTCATGACCTTGGTCCAGGCGGCCACGAAATCTTCGACGAATTTCTGGCCCGCATCGTCCTGAGCATAGACCTCGGACAATGCCCGCAATTGCGAGTTTGAACCAAAGACCAGATCAACACGCGTTGCGGTCCATTTCTGATCACCTGTTGCACGATCCGTGCCCGCATAAGTGCCGTCGCCCTGGTCGGACCATTTGGTGCCGATATCCAGCACGTTGGCGAAGAAGTCAGTGCTTAGCTTGCCGGTGTTTTGCGTCAGGACACCATGTGCGCTGCCGCCATGATTGGCGCCGAGCACACGCAGGCCGCCAACCAGTACCGTCATCTCGGGCGCGCTGAGGCCCAGAAGCTGCGCCTTGTCGATCAGAAGCTCCTCTGGCGAGATGGTGAACTCGGTCCGTTGCCAGTTGCGGAAGCCGTCAGCAGCGGGTTCCAGATAGCCAACGCTTTCCACATCGGTCATCTCTTGCGTGGCATCCCCGCGACCCAAGGTGCAAGGCACAAGAATGCAGTGGCCTGCATCGGCAGCGGCCTGTTCAACAGCTGCGGCACCCGCAATCACGATCAGGTCGGCCATTGAAACCGGCTTGCCGAAGCTGCCACGAAGCTCTTCCAGACGGGACAGCACACGGTCCAGCTCCTCGGGTTCATTCACCTCCCAGAGGTTCATCGGTTCCAGACGGATCCGTGCGCCATTTGCGCCACCCCGCATATCCGATCCCCGGAAGGTCGAGGCCGAGGCCCATGCGGTTTTCACAAGGTCCGAGATGCTCAGTCCGGTGTCGAGAACAGCCGCCTTCAGGCGTTCACATCCTCGTCGCTCAGATCCGTTTTCGACGCCGGAATGGGGTCTTGCCAGATCAGCTCTTCGCCCGGGACATCGCTCCCAAGATACCGCGCACGCGGGCCCATATCGCGGTGGGTCAGCTTGAACCATGCGCGGGCAAATGCGTCTGCGAATTCGTCCGGATTTTCATGGAAGCGCCTGGAAATAGGGCCATAAATCGGGTCCATCCGCATTGCCATATCCGCCGTGGTCATCATGGTCGGAACTTTCTTCGACGCATCATGGGCTTGTGGCGCCATGTCGTCTTCCGACACGCCGACGGGTTCCCAAATGTAGGCACCCGCGGGCGACTTGGTCAGGTTCCAGTCATAGCCAAACAGCAGGTCGAAATAGCCATTGTCCCACTGGATCGGATTTGCGGTCCACGCGCCCTCGATCCCGCTTGTGGTGGTGTCATCGCCGTGGCCGGTGCCATGTGCGTTGATCCAACCAAGGCCCATCTCTTCGATCCCGGCTGCTTCGGGTTCGGGACCAACCAAGGCCGGATCCCCTGCCCATGCGCCTTGCCAAATGTGTGCCCACCCGCAACCAGCGCGACGGTTTCCTCGTCGTTCATTGCCATGCGGGCGAAGGTTTCGCGGATGTCGCGGCCCGAGGCCAGAATGTCCGGCTCTCCGTTCGGACCTTCCGGGTTCACATAGATCAAGCCCATCTGCACGGCGGCCAACGGGTTTTCCAGATCACGCTCACCGGAATAACGGCTGTTGGGGTTGTCGTCCCCGGCCAGCCATTCGGTTTCAGCGCCCCAATAGGTGTCCTCTTCCGGCTCCCACACATCGGCCCGACCGCCCGCAAAGCCAAAGGTCGGTCCACCCATCGAGGTGATGGCCACGTTACCTGCCAAGATCATCAGGTCGGCCCAAGAAATCTTGTTGCCGTATTTCTGCTTGATCGGCCATAGAAGACGACGGGCCTTGTCCAGATTGCCGTTGTCGGGCCACGAATTCAGGGGCGCAAAGCGTTGCTGTCCGGTCCCTGCCCCGCCGCGTCCATCCGCGGTGCGATAGGTGCCAGCGCTGTGCCATGCCATGCGAATGAACAGGCCTCCATAATGGCCGTAATCGGCGGGCCACCAATCCTGACTGTCAGTCATCAGCGCGGTCAGATCAGCCTTTAAAGCCTCTAAATCCATAGACTTAAACGCTTCGGCATAGTCAAAGTCGCCCCCCATCGGGTCCGACTTGGCCGTGTTCTGATGCAACATTCTGAGGTTCAGCTGATTGGGCCACCAGTCCTTGTTGGACCGCATCCCGACATTTGTTGCGCCATGCGCCACCGGGCATTTTCCCATGCTGTTTCCGTCCATCTTCGACTCCCATGTTTGGTATTTGGCTCGCGACGGCAAATTCCGTCTGAATGGCTTCACGTTAGCGCGGTTGGATGATAAGAGGAAATTACACCTTTTAATCCCGGCGATAGGATTGCCTTATGAGCAATATCACTCTGCGACAGCTTCGATATTTTGATGCCCTTGCCGAACACGGCCATTTTGGGCGCGCGGCTGACGCCTGTTCCGTGTCCCAGCCGGCCTTGTCCGTTCAGATCAAAGAGCTTGAGGACGCGTTGGGTTGTATCTTGTGTGAACGCATGCCGCGACAGGTGCGCCTGACGACCTTGGGACGCGAGTTCCTGCGCCGCACGCGGGACATCCTGCGCGCGGTGGACGAGCTTGAGGATGTGTCGCGCGCTGCCCGCGATCATTGGGGTGGGCGAGCTGCGGATTGGGGTGATTCCAACCATTGCGCCCTACCTGTTGCCTAAGATCGTGCAGGAGCTGACCGAACATTTCCCGGGCGCCGAGATCCATATGCGCGAGACCATGACCTCGAACCTGATCCGCGAATTGATCGATGGCCGGATCGACACGGCGGTCTTGGCCCTGCCCATATCCGATCCCGCGCTGACCGAGGTTCCCCTGTTTGACGAAGAATTCGTGCTGGTGCGTCCCATGGCGGATAAGGGCAAGCCCGTTCCCAACCGCGATGGGCTGCGCGAGATGCGCCTTCTATTGCTCGAAGAAGGCCACTGCTTCCGCGATCAGGCACTGTCGTTTTGCGACATGCACAACACCAATCCGCGCGAGACGCTGGATGGCAGCGCCTTGTCTACGCTGGTTCAGATGGTCGGCGCCGGCATGGGGGTCACGCTTATCCCGGACATGGCGGTGGGGGTGGAAACCCGCTCGGCCCCCGTCACCGTGTCGCGTTTTGACGCGCCCAAACCCAACCGCACAATCGGAATGGTCTGGCGCGCAAGCTCGCCCTTGGCAAAGCAATTTCACCGCATGGCAGATTGTGTGAAACGGGCGGCAAAGGCCTGAACTTAGGGGCAGAACAGGTCGTTTGTTACCCCGAACACCATCAGCGAGATGACCAGCGCCAGACCGATGGCCAGCAGGACATTCAGCGCCTTGTCCGACGGTGGTTTGCCCGTTACGGCCTCCCACGCGTAGAACACCAGATGGCCGCCATCCAGAACCGGGATGGGGAATAGGTTCAGCATTCCAATGGCTGTAGAGAGCATGGCGATGAAGGCCACGAAGCTGACCGCACCCTGTGACGCCACCTGCCCCGAAACCTGCGCAATCCCAATGGGGCCAGACAGGTTACAGCTGGAAATCGCGCCAGTGATCATGTGCCACAGGCCCGACAGGCTGCTTTGGATGATATAGATGACCCGGTCCACGCCCGAGGTCACGCTTTCCCAGACGCCTGCCGGACGGGTGGCCGGTTCAAACACCAACCCCGAGGTAATGCCAATCAGCCAACGTGTTTCAAACCCGCCGTCGGCGGCGGGGATATCCTGACGGCGCGGGGTCAAGGTTACATCCATCGGTGTGCCGTCACGTAGAATGCCCAAAGACAGCTCGGCCCCATCGCCATTCACCACGATCTCGCGCAGGGCGCTGAAGGTCGGGACCGTTTCGCCGTCCACAGTGCGGATGAAGTCGCCTTCCTTCAAACCCGCCGCCATCGCAGCAGATTGTGGGCTGACGGACCCGACCAGTGCTGGATAGGGGTGCGTCGCTGATAGGGACAGTACCTGCCCATCACGCTCGACCTGATAATCCACCAGCGCGGTTTCGGGCAGCTTCTCAACCACCTCATAGAATTCGGCCAGCGGAGGCGTCTCAAAGCCCGCGATAGATAGGATCGTGTCGCCCTCGCGCAGCCCCTGCTCCATCCCCGGGACGTTCAGAACGGTTTTCACGGCCAGAGGATCGCGCGCGATGCCGGTCGACATCATCAGACCTGCGAAGATCAAGGTGGATAGGATGAAGTTGAAGATCGGTCCGGCAGCCACGGTGGCCGTCCGCGCCCCACAAGGGCGCGCCGTGCATCGTGTGGCGGCGGTCTTCCTCGGAGAGCTCAGCCATGACGCTTCGTCCGCGCCGCCAGACGCGGCATTCGCGTCGCCCCGGAATTTCACATAGCCGCCAATGGGAAAGGCCGCGATCTGCCACTGGGTGCCGTGCCGGTCCGTCCGCGCGAACAGAACAGGCCCCATCCCGATCGAGAACACATCCGCCTTGATGCCGCTCCACCGTCCAACGATGTAGTGGCCATACTCATGCACCGCGACAATCACCGTCAAGGCGGCGACAAAGGCAAGGACCGTGAAGGCAAGATTGCCGAAATCGGGCAGGAAGCTGATCAGATCCATGTCTTAGAAATGTCCTTTGGGTTCAGCGCGTGGCGCGTCTGCTCAGTTTTTATTGGCGAGGATTTCGCGGGCGACCTTACGTCCCATCTGGTCAGCGGCCAGCACATTATCAAGGGTCATGGCCGCATGGATCAGGCTGACATTTCCGTCAAGTCGGGTCAGCGTGTCTTCCACCAGTCCGGCCATGTCCATGAAGCCGATCTGGCCGGCAATGAACCCGTCCAGCGCGATTTCCTTGGCAGCGTTGAAGACAGCACCTGACAGACCGCCTGCCGCCATGACCTCGCGGGCAAGGCGCAGGGCGGGATAGCGCGCCTCGTCGGGGGCGCGGAATTCCAGCGTGGCCACCTTGGCCAGATCCAGCCGCTCGACGGGCAGATCACGCGTTCGGGCCAGTGAAGCGCATAGCCGATGGCGTGGCGCATATCAGGCGCGCCGAGGTGCGCCATGAGGGCGCCGTCGTTGAAACCAACCAGCGCGTGGACCAGGCTTTGCGGATGCACCAGAACCTCGATCAGGCTGGGGGTCGGTCTGGAAGAACTCTTTTGTCTCAATGACTTCCAGTGCCTTGTTGAACATCGATGCGCTGTCGATCGTGATCCGCTGCCCATATCCCAGTTGGGATGAGAACTCGCCTCGGCCAATGTCGCTGTGGCGAGCTTCTCCAGCGGCCAATCACGGAACGCGCCGCCTGAAGCGGTGATGATGATCCGCTCGACAGCGTCCATATCCTCGCCCACAAGCCCTTGGAACACGGCGGAGTGTTCACTGTCCACGGGCAAGATACGGGAATGGTGCGCCTGCGCGGTCGCCATGATCAGCGGCCCGGCGGTCACAAGGCTTTCCTTGTTGGCAAGCGCCAGCGTCGCGCGGGCTTCCAAGGCGCGAAGGCCCCGGCAAAAGCCCTGCGGCCCCCGACAATCGAGGACATGACCCAGTCACAGGGGCGCGTCGCGGCCTCTTCGATGGCAGTGGACCCTGCTGCAGCCTCGACACCGCTTCCAGCCAGCGCCGCTTGCAAGGCGGGAAGCTTATCCTCATGCGCGGTGATGGCAACGTCTGCGCGCAGCTCGATGGCGTCTTTGGCCAGCTGCGCGATGTTATGCCCGCCCGTCAGAGCAACCACGTCATAGGCGTCTGCGTCGCGTCGGATCAGGTCAATGGTGGATTGCCCAATAGATCCAGTTGACCCGAAGATCGAAATACGGCGTGTGCCCGCTTCTTTTGTCATGCCCTGCCCTTAGCCCGCAAAAATCAACGACCCAGCACCCAACAGAAGAACCAAAGCCCCTGCAGCGCCGATCATGGCGTCGAACCGGTCCAATACGCCACCGTGACCCGGGATCAGGTTCGAGCTGTCCTTGACCCCCACCATCCGCTTGATGGCACTTTGCGCGATGTCCCCCATCTGGCCTGCAAAGGCGATGAAGGGAAACAGCAGCGCCTCGATCATCGAAAATTTGCCAAGCGCCATACCGATCAGGCCAAGTATCAAGGCGCCGACCCAACCTGCAATCGTGCCGGACCAAGTTTTCTTAGGGCTAACGCGCGGCCAGAATTTCTTGCCCCCAATCAAACGCCCGGCGAAATATCCGGCGACGTCCGAGATGATGATGATCAGGATGAACCAGACCAAGAAAGTCCCCCGGACCCATGGACAGAAAGCCAAGGCCTGCCAGCATGATCAAAAGGCCGTATGCGAAGAACAAGACTCGATACTGGTTGGCTAGAATTGCGCCCATGACCGGAGCGAGGAACAGGGCCGCAATCTGGGGCGACAAGATAACGCCCGGCGCGTTGATTGAGCCGAAACTACTCAGGAAAATCCCGCCTGATGCCGCCAAGCCCAGAACTATGGGCAAAGCAGTCGGTGTGGGGTTCAGAAGTCGCGCGAACTCCCACATACACATTCCGATAACGACGATGATCATCGCGAAATAGAATGTTCCCCCAATCCAGATGGCAGCCACGGCGATCGCTGCCATGCCCGCGGCGGACAACAGACGCGGGGCAAGATCGGCCCATTTCGAGGAAGAAGACTGAGAACTCATTTGGGGGTTATCGCATTGCGCGGGCCGGGTCTCAAGTCAAAGTAGGGCGCAAAGGCGTGCTATTCTGCTGCGGACTTCACAGTTCCAAACCGACGGTCCCGATCGGAAAAGCGCGCGATGACGTCGGCGAACACCTCGGACGAGAAATCCGGCCAGAGCGTTTCGATGAAATCGTACTCGGCATAGGCGGATTGCCAGAGCAGAAAGTTTGACACGCGCATTTCGCCCGAGGTCCGAATAACCAGATCTGGATCCGGCAAAATGCTTGTATCTAAATAACTTGTGATCGTTTCTTCATTCACAGCCTCTGGCGACAACGCGCCACTGGCGATGTCATGCGCCATGCGTTTGGAGGCGCGGGCAAGCTCGTCCCGACCACCATAGTTCAGAGCGATGGTAAGATTCACATGGTCGTTGTGACCAGTCATCTCTTCCAGCTCTTCCATGAGCTTGATCAGTTTTTTGTCAAGTCGGCCACGATCCCCGATAAAGCGCACACGCACACCTTCCTCGACCAGCGCACGCGCTTCCTTGGTGATGTAGCGGCGAAACAGGTTCATTAGGCCGGTAACTTCTGTTTCCGAGCGTTTCCAGTTCTCGGTCGAGAAAGCAAAGATGGTCAGGTATTTGACGCCTAGATCGGGACAAGCGCGCACGATCTCGCGCACGCGCTTTGCCCAGCACGGTGTCCGAACAGACGTGGCTG
>LLEO01000135.1_pt1 | contig 12357 bp, 12 predicted proteins | sample 595861 | NCBI WGS metagenome assembly LLEO01 (sample SAMN02919315, study PRJNA255460) | bioreactor metagenome | biome: chemostat; feature: culture 2012_25.1; material: sediment; isolation source: day35 25degC chemostat 2012 inoculated with Wadden Sea sediment taken from... | place: Germany: Bremen ... | reverse complement strand
TCAAAGCGATCTAGATTGGCAACGCTCAGCAACACAACAACTAAGACCAAGACCAGGTAGATGTAATAGTCCCGCAAGAATTGCCCCAAACGTGCACTGATTGGCATTGAATTTGTTTTTGATATTGAGTGTGACATCATGTTCACCGATTTTTCAGGGCGAGTGCCCACGTCTGAGCTACAATTGCGAGAAAGACCGCTATCGCTTTAAGAATGAATTGCCAATCTGGCGACAACACCATCCCAGTTGCTGCGGAAGTTACAGTGGCAAGAATAAGCGCACCAAAAAACATCCCGATCACCGAGCCAAAGCCGCCAGCAATGGCAACGCCGCCGAGCAGCGCGATAACGAGCGCGTCAAACTCCATGAGCATACCGCGGCTTGAGAAGCCTGATTTGAACTCTGAAGCGAGCAAGATGCCAACAACACCGGCGACCGCCGCGCTAAAGAGATATAAATGTGTCTGATGCCTTGCATTTTTGATTCCAGAGAGCTTTGCCGCAACCGGGTTGGCGCCAATCCAGAAAGTGAGCCGGCCAAAAATAGTGCGCTTTTCGATCAGTACAGCCAAAACAACCAAAATCAGCATGAGAACGACGGGAAGTTTGATCGACGTACCGAACAAATAGATATTGCCCAAAAACCCGAAATCATCAGGTAAATTCGTGTTGCGCTGCGATCCGTGCGTAATCACCTGTGCAATTCCACGCGCCACCAGCATTGTACCAAGGGTCACGATAATTGATGGGATCTTGAACCGAACCACAAAAAGGGCGTTCAAACCGCCGATGGCCAGGGCGCCCAACAAGGCGAAAAACATCGCCAGCCAGGTTGCAGTCCAAATCCGCTGGCCAGCGGATTGATACTGCCAGAAGACTGAGCAAACCACACAGCCAACACGCCTGACAAGGCGACAATGCCGCCGACGGACAAGTCGAAATTACCACTCACAAGCAGAAACGTGACGCCAACGCCAAGCGAAATAACGGCCCAATTGTTTGTGACCAGATTCAGCACGTTTTGGAATTGGAAAAAGTTGGGCACGAGAAGCGAGGCAAAAAGGAAAATAGAGATTGCAACAGATGCAACCAAAAGCGTGATAAACGCCTCATCGCTTAATTTGTGACTGTTATTCGTTTTTACTGATTTGTTTAACTGCACGCTCATGATCCTTTATGCTCCGCGCCACCAGTCACCACATTCAAAATATGTGCGATGTCGATATCTTCGCCATTGCGCAACTCTTGCTCCAGCACACCGTCATACAACAAGACAATACGATCACAGATGCCCAAAATCTCCTCGAGTTCGGTCGAAAACACGCAGATTGACTTCCCCTCATTCGCGAGCGTTTTGATAACATCGTAGATCTCTGTCTTCGCCCCCACATCAACACCGCGTGTGGGTTCATCCAGCAACAGCAAATCGGCCTCTGCAAAAAGGCATTTTGCCAAAACAACCTTTTGTTGGTTGCCGCCTGAAAGCTTTTCAGTGTGCTTTTCAATGCTGCTTGTAGCGATGCCGAGTTGTTCAACAAAACGCTCAGCGGCTTGCCGTTCACGAACCGGAGAAAGCAAGCCCTTTGTTGAGATTTTTTTTCCAAATTCATCACGGGCACATTTTCCCGTATTGTTAAATTGGTAAATAGACCCTGTGTGCGTCGTTCTTCAGGCACCAGGGCAATGCCGGCGGCGATCGTGTCGTGCGGCGTCTGCCCAACCTCCTGACCTTTAAATTTTACCGAACCTGAAAACTTATCAGCGCCGTAAATTGCCCTTGCTATTTCTGTTTTACCGGCGCCCACCAGGCCGTAAAACCCAACGACCTCGCCCTTATTGACGTGAAACGAAACATCCTTAAGCAGTGACGTATTCAGATGCTCGACCTGCAAAATCGGGTCGCTGTCTAACAGCTCGCGTGGTTCATACTTTTGAAACACGGTCCGACCAATCATCAGCTCAATGAGCTGCTGGCGGCCCGCGACCTCGGCGAGTGGTTTAGTCACAATGTGTTTGCCATCCCTAAAAACGGTGACGTCATCGCCAAGTTCAAAAATCTCGTCTAGCTTATGTGATATGTAAACGACCGTAACATTCGCATCGCGAAGGCGGCGTATAACGGCAAACAAGCGCTCCACTTCGCGTTCTGATAACGCCGCAGTTGGCTCATCCATGATGATCACGCTGGCGCCGGAAGAAGCGGCTCGTGAGATTTCCAGAATCTGTTTTTGGGCAACACTCAAGCTCGAAACACGGGCCTCGGGATCTATCGAAGGTTCGATAGTGGCCAACGTCTTGATCGCAACTTCATCGATCTTGGAATTCACTAAAAACCCAAATCGACTGGCTTCCATGCCAAGGGTTAAGTTCTCCTTCACTGTCAGTTCGTCGACAACGTGAAGTTCTTGAAAAAGCGTTGCAATGCCGCCATCGCGCGCATCTTGCGGGGCTTTTCGGCATATGGGCGCGACCCGCCACTGTCATCCGGCCACTTGTGGGCTGCAAAACGCCTGTGAGCATTTTCACGAGTGTGGACTTGCCAGCCCCATTTTCACCAACTAGGCAATGGATTGCGCCTTGTCTGATCGAAAAACTCACATTGTCGACAGCCCGAACACCAGGATAATCTTTCGTAAGGCCTTCAACAGAAAGCGCAGATGATTGTTGCTGCGTCATCAGATCGACTTTCATTGGATAATCTTGCGTAAACTTCGCCGTTTATATTTGGGACCAACCCAACAAAACTAAGTTGTGAATGTTGGATACCCTGCTTACCTAAGGGATCAATTAACTCCGACGGTTGGTCGGCTATTCGCCGACCATTTTTGGTTGGGGCCGCCGGAGTTAAACTGTTTTAGCCGCCAAATTGCGAGGTTAGCCAGGCTTCGGCGGTTTCTTCCGGCATAGACCAAAACGAAATGGTATAGGCTTTATAGAAGAATTCTTGAGCAGGTGCCGAGGTCATTTCAACTTCGCCATTGATCACGTCCATAACGAGATCAACCCGTCCGCGGGCTGTTTCAACTGGTGGCAGCCCCATCGATACCTTAAGGCTAGAATTCGGATCATAAACCTGATCGAATTCAACTGAGTCAAAATCAACACTCGCAACAATCTCGGTCAATGGTTGACCATTTTCAAATTTGCCGCGACCAAGCTGGGACAACCCTGCCATGGTACCAACTGTTAAGTTAGAGGCTTCGGAATAGATCAAGTTGACCTCAGGACGTTGCGTCAGCAAATCGACAACAATTTGCTTCGCGGCTTCTTGCCCGCCACTTGCATCAAGTGCGCCGAGATTTTCTGCATTTGGCGCGACAGACAGCACACCTTCTACGAATGGTGCTGTGCGACCAGAATTGACTTCGGTGTGGTTTGGCCAACCCAATTGAACCATCACAATCGGAACATCAGGATGCGCAGTTTTCCAAGCCGTCGCCATTTCTGCACCCCATTTCAAACGATACAGAGGCCTCGTCGCTTCTAGCTGTTGGAATGCCCGTGTCGCCCAAGGGGCTGAAAAATGATGTCATTGCGACACCTTCTTCCAATGCTTCGCGCACACCTGGCGCAGCCGCTTCTGCGTCCCAGATATGCAGCGACGCACCATCAAATCCGCCGGCAACAACCTGATCAACATTTTGCGTCATCACAGCGGAATCGGCTTGACCATCAAAGATGACAACCTCCGCACCATATTTTTCTTTGCCGTAGCGTTGCGCTTCCACCGCTTGTGATTGGTGAAATACGTTTGACAGATCCGACACAAAGAATGCGATCCGCTTTTCGTCTGCAGCAGACGCACCAACTGCAGCCGCCGAAAGGACTGATGCTGCCATCAGCATCCCGATAAATTTCCGTTTCATTGATTTTCCTCCCTCAATGTATGTTTGCCTTCACGAGCTCAAGCTCCTCCGCTCACGTTAGCTATGCAATATATTTCATCTATCGCAATATATTTCAATAGGCTTTTTGCGTTTTTTCGATTGAGGAGATTATGTCATTGTTTTTTATATATTATTTTTTCCATTTATCGAATAAAAGTTTCGGAAAATGAGTCGTGCAACATATCCCACAGCGCGGTTTTGCTCTCATACATGCGGTTAGGTTTGTGACATTGACCATCTCTTGTTGACAAAACCTGCAGGTACAAACGCGATCAGCATACGGAATTCAAAACATCAATCGCCCGCGAGCGCATTGGATTTGCATTTCTTTGTTGCACAATCTGAGCTGTGCCTAGGTCAAATAGCCCACAGCACCATCCAACGACACGTTGCACGTCTGATCGTAGGAACGACCTCTTTAAACCCGAACAGCTTCCAACTGGTTTTTGGTTTATTTCCTCCCCATCAGGGCGACGATGAACAAAATAAAAATGTCTCTCACGCAACCACATCGACCTGTCTGTCACAGCTGACGCCGGACAGCCCAAGATAAGAATTCGTAAGGTCACAAGAATAAACCGGTGTCATTTTGGGGGTTGGACCTTGGTTGCAACCCTGTGATAAAAAAGGTCGCAATGATAGTATTCAACCTTTAGCCACCAAAGTGGTTCGACACTGTTGCCTACAAGACTTGTGCCGCGAATACTTCTACCGGCCGTTAATTCTTGGGCATGTATAAAACCCTCTCGATGAAAACACGCGCCATTGTGGTCCGAAACGATTTTGACCAAGGCCAGATGATCAAGGTGTGAATAATGATTGTCGTTCGCCACACGTTTTATATCCGTGTGGATGTGCGCGGTGTAAGGTGCCTGTCAGGTCAATCGGAACGTTTGATCCAAAATAAAGTGTCGGGCTCGCAGTTTCGCCAAAGCCAACAATTTTCTTCAAGCGTGCGCCGTCTGCGCTATAGGCATTGGTGACCGTGTCTGCGCGGGTGACGACGGAAACCGCGCTATTTTGCCATTAATAAGTGATGGTGCGCATTGCCGCGCCTATCTCACCACTTTTGACAGTCTGGTTGCCGTTCGCGTGCACGACATGCATTAAATCTCTAAGCACGAAAGCGGCACCTTCCGCTTTTTGTCCTGCATATCCCGTCAAACGCGGTAAGTTTGAACCAGCTTAGGTCATAGCACCATGGACAACAGGGGGCAGCAGCAACGCCCCTAGCATCGGTCATATCCCGCCGGTCAAAATGCGTATATTGGGGATGCAACCGGTTCCCTTGAAAAGGCTGTAGGTTTCAGACCAAGCTAGCCCAAAGAAACCGGCAGTGAACTGGGCCTCTAAATGCGAAACCTTTAAACTCAATTGGCTGACCTGGAACCAGCTTCACATCGGGAAATCGATCGAAGAATTTAGGCAGAATTATTTCCGCGACAATGCGGCGATATATATTTTCGCCCCATACATCGGTGCGGCCCCAGCGCCAAAAGTCTGATGCGCGGCAAACGGGCGATTGATAATAAACCGCTCAGGCTCCTGCCAATAATGCTCGTCGTAATTGGCTGAGCCCTGCACGGCCATAAGGGTTTCACCTTCAGGTATGCGCACGCCATCAAGCTCAATTTCCTTTTTAACAATACGCGGGCTCGCCTGTATCGGCGCGACCCAACGTAGCCCTTCTTCGCACGCCAGGTCCCAGCGCCCAGTTTCCTTGCAGCATTTTAATTGATCGAGATTTTGTAAAAGCCCATAAATCACCGTCAGCAAGGCATCCCGCATTTCGATGGCCGCGCCGCCGATACAAATTTTCATATTGGTTCTAATTTGACTTAGCGGCAATGGATCTTCGGCCACAGCCATAACGCTTAACACCGAATGATTGGGCTGTTCACGGTGTTTGGAGATCATGCGATCAAAACATGCATTCATCTCAGCATTGGCCTGATCGCTTATGGCAAATACCTGCTCATCAAAACCACTATTCATCGCGCCTGTGATCAGCGACTTTGCCCATTCAAACAGCTGTTCATCAGTATCGGGTTCAATCCCTAAAAGGTCATTCAGAATTCTTGCAACCAACGGCATAGCGAACCCGCCGCGCAAATCAATTTTGCCATCACTCGGCAACCGATCTAACGCTTCGTCAGTGAATTTTTCGAAACGGAGCTTCCAATCACATGTCCAATGGTTCACCTGAAACGGTTCACCCATCGCATTGCGCTCCTTTAGATGCGCGACACCATCTTTGCGCATTAAGGTGTGGCCCCCAAATGCTCGTTGCATTGGCGATTGATCGTCTTGCGAGCCAAAATGTACCAAATCAGTCTTGGCCAAATAGACATGATCAGCCCGTGTCAGCACAATTCGATTTAGTGCTGCGATGCGCACAATAGGGGTTTCGCGACGTAAACGCTTGTATACAGACTGAGGGTCTTGATCCAACATTTCAAATGAAATGCTATGATCGACGGGAACTTCGAGTACTGACATATCAAACTGCCTTATATTTTTTTGCCCTACGCCGCGCCCTGGTGAAACCTTGCAAAGGCTATGACCTTGAGATTTCAATTTCGCATTTCAAACTATTGCTAACGGTGCAAATATTTTTCGCTTGTTTGAGCACTTCGAGCGCTAGTGCATCGTCATCCACGAAGCCACCAACAACATCCAGAGAAATTTTTCCCACACGCGAGGGCAAATCCTGCGCTTTAACCGCTGTAACCACGACGTGAAAATCATTGAGTTCTGACTTTTTTTGATCAGCACTCCATATCATGGATTTAACAATGCAAGCGCCTAACGACGCGATCATTGTATCCACTGGCGTATCATAAGGCGGATGGTCCGTTTTCGACATCGGCTCCCCAATGGCGAATTGAATATTGCCACTGCTTTGATAAAAAACAAAGATTGGTCCGAAGGATTTAGGTTTGATTTTCATGGTGAAGTCTAACCTTCTTAGAACAGTAGATTGGGCAAGAACAATGCAATGGCAGGAAAAACCGTCAGAATAAAGATCGCGAACAGATGGATCAGCCAATAAGGCACGGTGGCAACTGCGACGCGACCAAGGCTAACCTCATTGTTGGTCAGCGCGCTCAAAACCGACAGGTTTAGACCAACAGGTGGCGTTACTTGGCCAATTTCGATCACAATCGTGATGATCACGCCAACCCAAATCGGATCAAATCCAAGCCCCGTGAGCAAAGGGAACACCACAGGTAAGGTCATGATCATCAGCGAAAGGCCGTCGAAAAAGCAGCCCAAAATCAAATAAATCAGCACGACAATTAGCAACACACTGTAGGTGCCCAAGCCGCTATCAGCTACAGTGATCAGGATTTGTTGCGGCACGCCCAAAATGCTAACCGATTGCGCCAGGATGGTTGCGCCGAGCACCAAAAAGCCAATTGCCGAAAACAGCATTACCGATTGCTTGATCGCTTCAAGCAATTTGGAAAACGTTAGATCGCCCCAGATTGTGGAGACAATAACCGCCATGACAACGCCGACGCCAGCGGCTTCGGTTGGGGTCGCCCATCCACCAACGATGCTGCCGATCACAGATACAATCAGTGCCAATAAAGGCCAAATCTGCTTAAAGCCTGCCAGAATCTCCCAAAAAGGCGTTTTTTGATTGTCGGTTGGCGCCAAGCTTGGATTTTTGACGCACCTGAAAAACAGATAGGCCATGAACATCAAGCCGACCAAAAATCCTGGCACAATACCAGCGGCAAATAGGCGCCCGATTGAGGTTTCGGTAAGTGCCCCAAAGATTAGAAAAGAAAGACTGGGTGGGATTAGCAACCAAGTGTGCCGCCGCCTGCCAAGCTGCCCACAACTGTATCTTTATCGTAGCCGCGGCGCGTCATCTCCGGATAGGCGACAGAACCGATAGCAGCCGCAGTGGAAAGGCTCGAACCGCTAACCGCGCCAAACAAAGTACACACCGCGATGTTGGTGTGCAACAACCCCCCGGGCACTTTTCTAAAGATTGGCGAGAAGGCGGCATAGGCCTTTTGACTGATGCCGCTGCGCAGCAGGATTTCGCCCAACAATATAAACATGGGCACCGCACTTAAGGTAAACGAGTTAAAGACATTCCAAATTGAGTCAATCGCAAGCGATGTTGCACCATTTGAAAAGAAATGTAGGATCAGTAAACCAGTGAGGCCCAACGCCGCCCCTAATGCTACGCTGGTTCCAGCCGTGGTCAATAACCCACCAACCAATGTCGCCCAAAACAGCATCAGGACATCTCATCTTTTTTTAGATTGGATATAGATTGTTGGCTATTGGCTTCAGCGTCGAACAATCCAAATAGCCGCGCGATAAACACCAGCAAAGTAAGCACAAGCGAAAAGAGCATTGTGGACATCCACGGGTATAAAAGAATGCGACTGGTTTCCGTTTTCAAGTTTCGCTTAAGCGCAAACTCAAGCCAAGGAACAGCCTCCCAGATCAGCCATACGAAAAAGACGATTCCCACCATAATCGCCGCTTTCTGCACAATGATACGGGTCGAGCCCTTGAGCTGGTCGACAACCAGTGAAACCCTGACATGTTTGGATTTAAGCGTCACCAACGGGACGCCTAAGAACAAAGACACAGTGAGCATGAGGCCAACTACCTCTTCGGTGATATGCAGCGGCATATTGGCGATTTTACGCATCAACACACTGGTGACGATGATGCCAACAATTGCCACCATGCTAAGCGCAGCTGCCCAAGAACACACAAGGGCCAGTTTTTCCAGCCCTTGTGCAATGTACTTTTTGCTCAATTGTGACATAACGCCTGACTTAACGACCTAACGCGTCGAGCACACGCTCACGATAAGCAGGTGCATTTCCACCGGCCTCTTCGGCCAGCATTTCCCCAGGTTTCGGTCACAGAGTTAACAAACAGCGCACGATCTGCATCAGAGAAATCCTCGCCCCAGGTTACCCCCGTCGGCCGCCAATTTCTCACGCGCTTCAAGTTCACGGGCGAAATCATCTTCATATTGATTTGTGCGTTGCCAAAGATCTTCCGCCGCAGCCGTGATAGCCGACTTGGTCTGATCGTCAGTTGCATCCCATTTTTCTGTCGCCACGCCAATCACATATGGACCAGACGCCATTGGATAGAGATATGACGCATGGCTGGCAACTTCTTGCAACGACACAGTATGCGCGTAAAGAGCCGGGTAGAGCGCGCAATCCACAACACCGGTTTTCATGGCCACATACATTTCTTCTTGAGGAATGATTTGTGCCGCTACGCCCAATCGCGTAAAGGTTTCGACCTGGTCACGAGCCCAAACGCGCAATTTCTTTGACTTCAAATCTTCCAGCGTGCGCACTGGCTCGTTGCGGCAGAACACGGATACGGAAAGCATCGGGATGGCCACATAACCAACTGAAGTCACGCCCCAATCGGCAAATTCCTCTTCATAAATTTCGCGCACAACAGGTATGGCTTTTTCAAACTCTTCGATTGAACCGATGGTGCCCTGCACAACAACAGAGCTGAGTGCGGGAGCATCTCGCCCAAGATAGTTAGCCCAGAGCAAACTCATTTCAACCGCGCCACGGGGCAAGAATCTCAAAGCGTCTGTATTCGGCAGACCGAGCGAACCGCCGCTATACATTTTGATTTGAATGTCGCCTTCAATCGCCTCATTTGCGTCAGCAACAAATTTTTCCAGCTCAGCAGTCTCGGGCCGAGTTTCTGGCAAGAAATTGTTTAAGCGCCATTCTTCAGCAATCCCGCCCTGAAGCGATGCTGCCAAACCAAGAAGGCTTGCAAAAATTGTTTTTGTGAATTTGTCCATGGTATTCCTCCTTGAAGAATTTTTGAGCGGGTAAAGACGAGCTTTTTCGCCAAATCTCTCCGTCATTGCCACGCATATTTTAGCATTTGATCAATTTTTTCAACATTCGACGCTCTGACGAATACAAAAAGCTGCATGCTTGGCATGTCGGACGATTTTGCCCTCAGCACATTCTATAGCATATCATTTTGCGCAACCTGAGCGTTTTTATCCCAAGACCGTTCGATCACGAATTTTTTATTCACAAAAACAAAAAATCCCATTTTTGCTCATTTAGCATCCCTGATCAAACTCGCAAAAATGCTTTGCGCGCGTTGAAGGCACCCTGCCCGATCACAGCGAAAATAATGAGTTGGATAAGCGCTAGAGCCCATCGTTTGGTCCCAAAACGCAAAATTTTTGGTTTGCGGCCGAACTACCGCGAAATCCACTACAACTGTTCAATTTAGCGGGGAACCTGAAGAAATCACAAAATGACTGCCTAGACTGTCCGAAGTTTTCTCATGTTTTCCCGCAGCTTGGCGCGCCGTGTTCTCCAAGATTGTATGGTGAGACAGCTCTCTGAATAAGCACGACTAGACCACCATTTTAGTCCTGGCGTATCGAGGTGACAGGGGAGATAGTTCAGCTGTGTTTAATCGAGTACATCAAGCGAGACTTTCACGCGATCCATCACGACAGAGGTTTTGAATTTGAGCACATTGCCTTCTTCAAAAAAGTTCTCGTTTGTGAAGGCTTCATATTCTTGCATGTCGTGAAGCTGTAAGATGAGCGTAAAGTCGGTATCGCCAGTCGTATAATAGCACTGCTGAACCTGTGAGCACCCGCGCATCCTTCGTTTGAAGGCCTCGAGGGCGACAATGTTTTCACGTTCAAGCGACACCTCGACAATCACGGTGAGATTGCGATCCAGCTTATGGGCGGCAAGGACGGCGATTTCGCGTTCAATAAAACCGGTTTCCCTCAGCTTTTTGAGCCTTTTTTTGCACCGCTGGCGGGGAAAGCCCAACGCGTTCGCTGATCACATCGGCGGTAGAACGTGCGTCGTGCTGTACGACTCGAAGTATTTTTCGATCAAATTCGTCCACGTCCGAAATCCATACCTAACCATCAAAATCTATACGAAGTTCAGAACTGTCCCACGAAACTACGAGGAAATCTAGAGCGCTTTCCGGGCCATTCTGATAGTGTCTTGCCGAGGGAAAACGACACAATGTTAGACCAACTTAACCCGAAACAACTCTCCTATGCGTCATTGAAGCCAAAATCGGGCACCGCAACGCACGAGGTTTTGACGCCCACTGCTTTCCAGGCAGCAATTGAGGCAATCACAGCGTGGCCAGGCTATGCACCAACGCCGCTACACGCGTTAAATGGTTTGGCGCGATCATGCAATGTTGCGAAGATCTATTACAAAGACGAAGCACTGCGTTTCGGCTTGGATAGTTTCAAGGCTTTGGGGGGCGCATATGCAGCGTTACAAGTGCTCAAGCGCGAACTCACAGCTCAGCTAGGCCGTGATGTGAGCGCAGAAGAGATTAGGCAGGGAAAACTTACCCACGAAGTGCAAAAGATTACGATTGTAAGCGCAACTGACGGCAATCATGGCCGTTCGCTCGCTTGGGGCTGCCAGCAGTTTGGCGCCAATTGCAAAATCTATATCCATGCTGAAGTGAGCAAAAGTCGTGAGGACGCGATTGCAGAGCTGGGCGCTCAGATCATTCGGATTGCTGGCGATTACGATGATTCAGTGGCTCTGGCGCGCGCAGAAGCTGAGGAAAATGGTTGGTTCGTCGTCTCAGATACGTCATGGGATGGGTACAGCCAGCCACCAAAAGATGTGATGGCCGGGTATGGTGTTATGACCAGCGAGATCTGCGCCCAATTGGATACAGCACCGACCCATGTTTTTCTACAAGGCGGCGTAGGCGGTTTGGCAGCCTCTGTCATTGCCTATCTTGATCAATATTGGGGAGTGACCCGTCCACGGGCCGTCATCGTTGAACCAGAATTGGCCGCTTGCTTGTTTATCAGCGCCAAGGCGGGCAAACGGACCACATTTCAAATCGAAAATGAAACGACAATGTCGGGCTTGTCTTGTGGTGAACCTTCACCGCTCGCGTGGCAGATCCTTGAACAAACAACTCAGGATTTTGTCACTATTCCAGAAACCTATATTGCACCTGTGCTGGAAATGCTGAAGTCCCCCCACCAAGGAGATCCCGAAATCCTGGCCGGCGAAAGTGCGGTTGCTGGGGTAAGTGCCTTTATTGCAATCAGCAAAGACGCCAATTTGCGCGCGCAAATGGACATTGATGCCAACTCGCGTATTCTTTTTATCGGCTCAGAAGGAATTACTGACCCGGTCTCTTACAAACGGCTAATTGAGGGTCTCGCGCATGCCTAGCTTCACCCCAGAACGTGGATTTGTGGAGGCTGAATATTTAGCTCGTCTTGAGCGCGCGCAACGGCTTATGGCACGTGATGGCCTTGATGGCCTGTTGGTCATGAGTGAGCCTGAGGTGCGTTATTTTTCCGGCTTTAAGACCCAGTTTTGGCAAAGCCCAACACGGCCATGGTTCGTGTTTGTTCCAGCCAACGGCAAGCCGATCGCGATAATACCCGAAATTGGCGCGGCGCTGATGGG
>LLEO01000134.1_pt1 | contig 12369 bp, 16 predicted proteins | sample 595861 | NCBI WGS metagenome assembly LLEO01 (sample SAMN02919315, study PRJNA255460) | bioreactor metagenome | biome: chemostat; feature: culture 2012_25.1; material: sediment; isolation source: day35 25degC chemostat 2012 inoculated with Wadden Sea sediment taken from... | place: Germany: Bremen ... | reverse complement strand
CCTATGTCTTGGGAAACCACATTTTCGGAGGTCTCATGTTTTCCACCCTACCCCCTCAAATTCTGCGCGATGCAACTGCCGGTACGGGCGACAACCCGTTTGGGGATCTGCCGGAATGGGATCTGTCGGACCTCTATCCCGGAGAAGATGCGCCCGAGCTTGAGCGTGATCTGGGTTGGCTACAAAACGCCTGCACCGAATTCGCCCAGACCTATCAGGGCAAGCTGGCAGATTTGGACGCGTCAGGCATGCTGGATTGCGTGTTGGCCTATGAGAAGATCGAGATGATCGGCGGGCGCATCATGTCCTTCGCAGGGCTGCGCTATTATCAGGAGACCACCGACGCGGACCGCGCGCAGTTCTTCCAAAACTGCCAAGAGCAGATCACCGTTTTCACCGCGCCCTTGGTCTTCTTCTCGCTCGAAGTGAACCGGATCGACGACGCGGTGCTGGACGGCTGGTTCCAGAAAAACGCCGATCTGGCCCGCTACAAGCCCGTCTTCGACCGCCTGCGCGCCATGCGCCCGTATCAGCTGTCGGACGAACTGGAGCAGTTCCTGCACGACAAATCTTCGGTCGGGGCGTCCGCGTGGAATACGCTGTTTGATGAAACCGTCGCCGGGCTGATGTTCACCGTGAACGGGGAAGAGCGTGGGCTGGAAGCCACCGCGAACCTGCTGACCGAACACGACCGCGCAACGCGTCAGGCAGCCTCGGAAGAAATTGCGCGTGTACTGGGTGAAAACATCAAGATTTTCGCGCGCGTTCACAACACCTTGGCCAAGGAAAAAGCCATCGAGGATCAGTGGCGCGACATGCCCACCCCGCAGACCGGCCGCCACCTGTCGAACCACGTGGAACCCGAAGTTGTCGAAGCCCTGCGCAACGCCGTGGTTGACGCCTATCCGCGCCTGTCGCATCGCTATTACGAGCTGAAGCGCAAATGGCTGGGACTGGACCGCATGCAGGTCTGGGACCGCAACGCGCCGCTACCGATGGAAGACGACAAGTTGGTCAACTGGCCCGAGGCCGAGAAGATCGTCATGGACGCTTACGCCGATTTCGACCCACGCATGGCCGAGATCGCCAAGCCTTTCTTCACCGATGGCTGGATCGACGCAGGCGTGAAGCCCGGCAAAGCCCCCGGCGCTTTCGCTCACCCCACCGTTACCGACGTCCACCCCTATGTGATGCTGAACTATCTGGGCAAACCCCGCGATGTGATGACCCTTGCCCACGAACTGGGCCACGGCGTGCACCAGGTGCTGGCCGCCGAACAAGGCGAAATGCTGTCCTCGACCCCGTTGACGCTGGCCGAAACCGCATCCGTTTTTGGCGAGATGCTGACCTTCCGCAAACTGCTATCCGAAGCCAAAACGCCGGAAGAAAAGAAGGTCATGCTGGCGGGCAAAGTCGAAGACATGATCAACACGGTCGTGCGCCAGATCGCGTTCTATGACTTTGAATGCAAACTGCACGACGCCCGCGCTGAAGGCGAGCTGACACCGGATGACATCAATGCGTTGTGGATGTCGGTTCAGGCCCAGAGTCTTGGCGAAGCCTTTGATTTCATGCCCGGATACGAGACCTTCTGGTCCTACATCCCCCACTTCGTCCACTCGCCCTTCTACGTCTACGCCTATGCGTTCGGCGATGGCTTGGTGAACGCGCTCTACGCGGTTTACGAAGAAGGCGACGCAGATTTCCAAGAGAAGTATTTCGAGATGCTGAAAGCCGGCGGATCGAAGCACCACAAAGAGCTTCTGGCCCCCTTCGGACTGGACGCCTCGGACCCCCAACTTCTGGGCCAAAGGTCTGTCGATGATCGAAGGCTTCATTGATGAGCTGGAAGCGATGGAGTGAGGCAGATCTGCTCTGACTCCGGCGCAGATCTTATTTTCTTGCCATAAATATCCCGGGGTGAATTGGCCAAAGGCCGAGAGGGGCAGAGCCCCCTCCCCCACAAAAAAGCAAAACCCGCGCCGAAAAGCGCGGGTTTCTTGTTTCCAATGCAAAGAACTTACTGCTTCGGGAAATAATCCTCGCAGTCGCCATCGCGGTACACATCGGCTGTACAGCAGTGCAGACCGCCCCCGAACGCATAGGCGTCTCGCAGCTCGACCTCGACAACTTCCATGCCCAGCTTGTCCATCTGCTCGGCCTGATAAACCTCGGACTTTTCGACACAAACGGTTTTGGGGTCCAGCACCAGCACGTTCATGCTGAGCCAGGTCGAGGAATAGCACAGCGGTGGCGGGGTGTTGTGGGCGGGCTGGGCGGCGTCCACGATCTCCCACCCGTTCTTTTCAAACATCCCACGCTGCTCTTCCGGCAGGCGACGTTGCGGGTTGTTCAGGATCAGGCCCGGGCGCAGCGGCGTAAAGGTCGCGTCAATGTGGATCGGATACGGGTCGCCGGGGAAATTCACCGTGTGCACGCGGTGATCTGGGAAGTGACGGCGCAGCCACTCAATGCCCTTCAAGTTGGTGGTGAACCCATGCTGAACGACCAGATCCTTACCAAACCGCAAGACATCGGCGGCATCGAACAGAGGCTCTTCCTCGGTGGTGACAAAGAACTTCTCAGCGGCCCATTCCAGACGCTGTGCATCGCCGATCTTCTCGGACAGGTAATCTGGATGGTAATCGGCATCCGTAAGGCGCGGTTTGGGCGCGGCTTCATGACGGAACCGGGGGTCCTCTTCCCAGTACTGCTTCAGAAGCGGGCGATAGTTCAGATATTCAAACCAGCGGCAACGATACGACATGGTCGCTTCCAGCATCTCGTGCCCAACGGTTAGCAACACGTCACGCGGCGGCATGCAGCCGAACTGGCTGTCGGTGTGGAAGTCGGGCGTGGTTACCGGCTTCGAATGGTCAATGGACACGGGACGGTCCACACGCACACCGCGCCCCCGCAGCAGGTCGGCAAAATTGTCTAACAGCTCGTTCGCGCGGTCGATGGTTTCCTGCGGGCGGCGGCCCCACTGGCCCCGCATGTCGCTGTCTTCCGGCACCTTCGCGTCCAGCGCGGGCTCTTCCGGCGGGATGTGGCAATCATCGGCACGGCCCCACGATCACATGGCGCAGCGTGTCCCATTCGTTCCAGCTTTTGACTTCAGTTTTGTCCGGCGACCAGGCCATGGATGCCTCCTGTAAGAAGGGAGACAAGGCGGGGCCTTCAATCTCCCGATTGAAAGTCCCGGCGTACAGGAGCGTGGAAAAGGAACCGAGGGCACCCTCGCGGCGACGCCATCGCCGTGTCCTGAAAGGCTTTTAGCACTCCGAATTCTGTTATGGAAGCATTCCAGTCTTGTTTCTCTGCTCGAAACCTACCGGCGGAACATACCGGCAATCTTGCCGCGAAGACCAGATGCTCGAGCTTGTTCGCTTTTCTTAGCTTTCGCGATTTCTTCCCAAGTTTCTGTATCCCCCGGAAGCAGCTTCACATCCGATTTAATCCGTCCGTCGGCATCATATAGAGACAGCTGGCGTGGGATCTCGCTTAGAAAAAACTCTTCAAACGATGCCCAGCGCGCGCCTAATAGATTCGCGTCGCGATGGTACATTTCCACCTCACCTGTAGAGGCGAGGTAGAGGTGACCTTGCGAATGCCACGCGCCGTTCATCGCCCCGATCCCCAAATGACCATTGGGAATATAGTCAGGACGTTCGTGGACGTTTTGATACGATAGACTGATCGGTTGCCCGACCAAATAGTCGGTCCGGTCTAGTGTTCCGAAGGTCGTTCCGTGAAGACTGAGTTTCCCAAGCCTAAGGCCGTTCGTGTGTTGCAAGAATGCGCGATACACTTCCGGGATAAGGCGGTCACATTCAGCTTCCGCCGCTTCAAGTCCGCTTTCATCCAACCCCGCGTAAACATTTGCAAGATATGCGTAAGGCGCCACATGGGGGACATGGCCTGTAATAAACGCTCCGTACTCAGCATCTCTGTAGCCCAATGGGTCGAGCGCTTCTCGAATTTGGGTGGTTAACATTTGGAATGGCGCAGAAAAGTCGTTAGTCATTAGTTCCTCGAAAGACTCAAATTATTGAAATTGATCGATTTACTTTAGTTGACTGTCCTTCGACCCGCGCCGATTTATCCCCGGGCGCATTTTGACGGCCGCGTCCCGATCGCGCACGCAATCGATGCACAGTTTCACGCCGGGGATCGCTTCACGCCGAGCTTGGGGGATTTCTTCTTCGCATTCTGCGCAATGGGTGAAGCTTTCGCCCACGGGCTGCGCTTTGGCCTTCATCCGCGCAAGCTCGTCCGAAACCGAGGCTTCAATCTGTTCGCTTACCGCGCCATCGCGCGCCCAACCGCCGGCCATGGGTTCCCTTTCATTGATGGGGAATCATGGCCGCAATTCGCGCGTCCTGCAAGGGGTTCAGCGGTTGGCGGCGACTTTCACACGGGCGGGTTCGCCGGTGATTACCGGCTGGCGCTTGCCGCCTTCGGGCGTGTCGTCATGGCTTTCCATCCGCATGATCACAAAGGCGAATTGGACGCCCGCAAAGACGATCCCGTTGAAGACAAACAGCATCAGAACCGCGATCCACCCCATGTCCGAGGTCGAGATCAGGTGCCACAGATTGCCGACATTCGTATAAAGCAGCGCCGCAACGAACGCGGCAGACAGCGCAAATCCGATCAGGACGTTCTTGATATAGACGCGAATGAGTTTAGGCATGTCACATTCCCCTCGATGAATATGGCCAGTATGTAAGCCCCTGCCCCAAATGAAAAGAGGCCAATGGGTCGCATCCCAATGGCCTCTGAAATCAAGTTTGGTCCGAAGGTAACTCAGAACGCTTCCGGTTTGGCCTCGCGCTATGGATTGGCTCGGACGGCGTCCTCGGCGTTAAAACGCCTCGGGCTTCGCCTCGCGGGCCATGTGGTCCAGAACGGCGTTGGTGAACTTCGCCTCGTCCCCCTCTGGGGAAAAAGGCACGTGCTACGTCCACGAATTCAGTGATCACCACCTTGGGCGGGGTATCGCCTTCGACCATCTCGGCCCCTGCGGCACGGAACAGCGCACGCAAGGTCGGGTCGATCCGTGCGATCGGCCATTTGGCCACCAGAGCGCGGTCGGTCATTTGGTCGATCTTGGCCTGATGGTTCACCGCATCCCCCACCAATTTACGGAAGAGGCGGCTGTCGCCCTCGGCCATGGTGTAGTCGTCGAACTCTTCGCCAAAGCGATGGTCTTCGAACTCGACCATCACGCGGTCCATGGTCTGGCCCGCGGCCTCCATCTGAAACAGCGCCTGCACCGCGAACAAGCGGGCGGCGGATTTCATCTTGCGTTTCTGGTTGCCGGAAAGCGTCATGCGGTTGGGGTATCCTTCGTGTCACCAGCAAGCTTGATCGAATCCGAGATGCTCTTGAACCCGACGCCCTTGCTTGAAGACGCCCATTTGCGCGAAAGCGCGACCAGATGCAAGGCCGCAGCAGCTGCCCCGCCGCCTTTATTTTGATCATTCACGTCGGCACGCACTTCGGCCTGCGGGCGGTTTTCGACGGTCAGGATGCCATTGCCGATGCACAGCCCGTTGAGGCCCATCAGTTGAATGGCACGCGAACTGTCGTTGCAGACGGTTTCATAATGCGTGGTCTCACCGCGGATCACACAGCCCAGCGCGACGTAGCCGTCGAAGTTCGACAGGCGGTCGGCAATGGAAATAGCAGTGGGCACTTCCAGCGCACCGGGTACTTCCACCAGATCCCAAGTGCCGCCAACGGCCTCGATTTCGGCCTTGGCGCCCGCAACCAGATTGTCCGCGATGTCCTTATAGTACGGCGCGACGACGATCAGGATCTTCACCGGCTTGTCAAAGCTGGGACGGTCCAGAATGTAATGCTGTTCAGCGGTGGCCATGATTAGCTCTCCTGAATGGGGCGGGTGCCGGTGATCGACAGCCCATAGGCGTCCAGACCCACATAGCGGGTTTCGGGGCTGTCGGTCAAAAGAACCATCTTATTCAGACCCAAGGTCGACAGGATTTGCGAGCCCAGACCGATCTGGCGCACGGTGCGCGGGCCTTCTTCTTCGTCCGCATGCAGCGTCTTGCGCGGCTCACGGAACAGGCAGACAACACCCCGGCCCTCATCCGCGATGATCTGCATTGCGCGGGGCAGTTCGTCAGCAGGTTTCGGGCCAAGACCCAGCACGTCCTGCGCTTCCTGCAGCGCGTGAGTACGCACCAGTACCGGTTCTTCGGTCGAGATGTCGCCCTTGATCAGCACCACATGCTCGATCTCGTGCGTCATGTCGGTGAAGATGCGCATCTCCCACTCGCCACCAAACTGGGATGTGATGGTCTCGCGACCTGTTTCACGTACAAGGTTGTCGTGGCGGCGGCGATAGGCGATCAGGTCCGAGATGGTGCCGATTTTGAGGCCATGTTTCTTCGCGATTTCAACCAGTTCCGGAAGACGCGCCATGGTGCCGTCTTCGTTCATGATCTCGCAGATCACGCCCGAAGGTTGCGGCCCGCAAGGCGCGAAATATCAACGGCAGCTTCAGTATGACCGGCACGGACCAGCACGCCACCATTGCGCGCACGCAGCGGGGAAGACGTGGCCGGGGGTGGCGATCTCGGCAGGCCCGTTGTCGGGGTTGATGGCGGTGGCGACAGTAAGCGCACGGTCAGCGGCAGAAATGCCCGTGGACACACCCTCGCGCGCTTCGATCGATACGGTGAACGCTGTTTCGTGACGCGAAGAATTGTGCGTCGCCATCATCGGCAGACCCAGTTCATCAATGCGCTTGGATTCCATCGGCAGACAGATCAGCCCGCGGCCATGGGTGGCCATGAAATTCACAGCCGCCGCATCACACGCATCGGCCGGAATGACGAAGTCACCTTCGTTCTCACGGTCCTCATGGTCCACAAGGATATAGATCCGACCCGCGCGGGCCTCGGCAATGATTTCCTCGGCCGAGGCGATGGCATTGGACAATCCAGCTTCGACCGGACCGGGTGTTTCGTAGGTGGTGCTTTCAGACATAGCGCGTTCCCCTTAAGGCTCGGGGCTGACTACCGCAGCCGCGCGATCAATGCCAGCCCAAAGGCGGCAGGGAAGAGTTCTAACGCGCCGTAATCCGAGTTTGCTGTGCCTCTCCCGAGACGCAAAAGAGATCTTCACGGTTCGTGAAGTATTTTCGCCATGACTTCTCATCAAGGTCTGACAATGTAACCCCCAAGCTTCCCCTTAGAAATGGGCTGACCTGTCCGATCAAGATGCCATCTTTTCGCTTACGGATTTCCTCGAGTATTCGACGATGCAAATCTTGTGGGCGTGCTTCTAGAGTCTGCCAGTCTGTGCACGACTTCCGGAATGCAAGCGGCGCTTTGTCTTCCCCCATGCCCAAGACGCGATGCCCGCGTTCGCGCAGGAACGTCGCCAGATGCGAGAAATCTCCATCTGAGCTGACCAGCACATAGTTTTGCACGAGACCGGCATAACTCAGTTCAACTGCTTCTATTGCCAGCGCAATGTCGGCAGCGTTCTTCCCTGCCCCTGTATGCACAAGTTTGATGCCTGGTGCCTCGTCCCACCCCTTGATCTTCGTCGCATTTCCATAGGCGCGTTTCACCAACAGGCCGCCTAGTTGTCCTGAAGCCGTGATGGTTTTGCCCGCCCAAGTGCTCGAAATATTCTCACCATCTATCAACAGCGCGGTGTTCAGCACCGGGGTTCCAGAATTCGTCAAATCAACCTCCATTCAATCAAAAGGAGATTTGGCGACTCTTTCAGATATTTCAAGAGCTAACTAAAACTGCCAGAGCGCTGGGATGAACTGATAGGCATCGCCGTCCCGGCGCACATGACCCACGCCGGGGAACGGGAAGTGATAGCCCAGCACCGCAATACGATCCGTCGCTGCCATATCCAGCAGCAGGTGACGTGTCTCGCCAACCTGCACCCCGTCCGAATCGCGGCCCGAGTACCATTCGGGATGCGCGAAATTCAGGATGGCGTGGGTCATGCAATCGCCCAGCGCGATCAGCTGCTGCCCGTCGCTTTCCACCGCCACCGACATATGCCCCGGCGTATGGCCCGGTGTGTCAATCATCCGAATGCCCGGCGCGATCTCGTGATTGTTCGACGCCAAGGTCCATTCCAGACCTTCCGCGTTGATCGAGTTCACCGCCCCCAGCACGAACTGCTGGTCCTCAGGTGCAACGCGGTCCACCAGACCGTCTTGCAGCCAGTGCGTATGCTCGGCCTGCCCCATCACATACTCAGCGTCGGGGATGATCGGTTCGTCAAAATCATCGCGAATGCCCCAAATGTGATCGGGATGTGCATGGGTGATGGCCACATGGGTGATGCCCATCGGGTCAATCCCTGCGGTCTCTAAGTTCTCCATCAACCGGCCCGTGGTATCGAACCAACGGGTGCCTGACCCGACATCCACCAAGACCTTGGCGTCGCCCAGCTCGATATACATGTGGTTGGTGTGCGAATAGCCGACCTCGGGATCAATGTAGTGCGCGGCCATGAAGGCCAATTTTTCCTCTTCCGGCGCGTTCATTGCCTGCCCCCCGAAGGGCAAAGTGAAATAGCGTCCGAAACGATGGTGATTTTCGCCTGCCCCAACGTGAAACTGAAATGTGCGGGATTTCCATCCGCTGGCGCGCCCAGCATGGCCCGCGCGGCGGCAGGCATGGCGAAGGCTGGCGCAACTGCGGCTAGGCGCAGAAGATCACGGCGAGTGGGGCGAATGAGGGGCATAGGCGATCTCCGACAGAAGGGGATTTCGCCAATCATATGCCCACTTTCGAATATTTCAATCGAAGATCACGCCAAGCAGAAATCAGGACTGTCCGTAATCTGCCAGCCGGGCCACGTAGCGCGCCAGCGTGTCGATTTCCAGGTTGATGCGGTCCCCAACCTGCGCCTGCCCCCAATTCGTCACCTCTTTGGTGTGCGAAATCAGGTTTACGCCGAACTCGTCGCCCTCGACCTCGTTCACCGTCAGCGACGTGCCGTTCAACGCAACCGAGCCTTTGGGCGCAATGAATCGGGCAAGTTCAGACGGCGCACGGAAGCGCACGCGGGTGCTGTCGCCTTCCACATGCATCGACACGATCTCGGCCACGCCATCCACGTGCCCAGAAACGATATGCCCGCCCAGCTCGTCACCTACCTTCAGGGCACGCTCAAGGTTTACGCGTCGGCCAACAGCCCAATCGCCAAGATTGGTTTTCGATACGGTTTCTGATGAAATATCAACATCATACCAGTTGTCACCCAAGGCAACGACCGTCAGGCACACCCCGTCCGAGGCGATCGACGCCCCCAGATCAATTCCGGCAGTATCATATGCGGTTACGATCCGCGCACGCATGTCGCCTGCCTGCTCCAGCGCCTCAACGCGCCCCACATCAGTGATGATCCCCGTGAACATGTCGCCTCCTGCATCCGGTTTGTGTTTCTGCTGTACCGGAAACGCAGCCCGGATTGAAGCCAAGATACATCGCGCTGGCCAATCCTCATCCGTCGATAATTCCCTTACTCGGCCCAAATTTTGCCGCAAGACATTGTTAATTCCCCTGTAACCCTATTTTTGTAGGCCTATAAGGCGATTAACGCTCTAAATGATTTGGTGATTGACAGGCATGGCGCGCATCACGGGCGAAAACCGAAACTTCCTGTTCCTGCAAGGTCCGCACGGGCCTTTTTTCGGACGACTGTCGAAGATGCTGCGCCGATCGGGGGCCAAGGTGTGGCGTGTCGGGTTTAACCGTGGCGACCAAGCCTTCTGGCCCGATAATGCAAGCTTCATTCCATTTACCGACCCGCAAGACCAGTGGATCGGCCAGTTCGAGCAGATTGTCGACATGCACGGCATCACCGACATCGTGCTTTATGGCGACACACGCCCCCATTCATGCCCCAAGCTGTCGAACGGGCACGCGCACAGGGGCTGACTGTTCATGTCTTCGAGGAAGGCTATCTGCGCCCCTATTGGGTGACCTATGAACGGGACGGATCCAACGGCAATTCACGCCTGATGGAATACGACGTCGCACAGATGCAACGCATCCTTGAAGACGCCGAACCGGAAATGCCCGAGGCCCCCGCCCATTGGGGCGATATGCGTCATCACGTCTTTTATGGCGCGCTCTACCACTGGTTTGTCATGTTCCTGAACCAGCGTTATCGCAACTTCCGCCCGCACCGCTCCATCGGGGTTGGGAAAGAATTTCTTCTGTATCTTCAGCGCCTTGTTCTGATGCCTGCCATTGCCGCAGATCGTATCAGAGCCACGCTGCACATCCGCTATGGCGGCTTCCCGTACCATCTGGCCCTTTTGCAGCTGGAACATGATTCAAGCTTTCAGATGCACAGCCCCTTCGCCACCATGACCGAGTTTCTGGAATTGGTGATCGCGGGCTTTGCCGAAGGCGCACCCACGCACCACCATCTGGTCTTCAAAGCCCACCCGCTGGAAGACGGGCGCGTGCCGCAGAGGCGGGAAATCCGCAGACTGGCACGGGCGCATGGAATCGCCGATCGTGTGCACTATGTGCGCGGCGGCAAGCTGGCCAAGCTTCTGGATCACGCGCGGTCTGCCGTGACGATCAACTCGACCGCCGCCCAGCAGGTGCTGTGGCGCGGGCTGCCGCTGAAACTGTTCGGCAATGCGGTCTATGCCAAGCCCGAGTTTGTGTCCGAACAGCCCCTGCCCGAGTTCTTTGATATCCCAACTCGCCCTGACAAACGCGCCTATCGCGACTATCGCCACTTCCTTCTGGAAACCAGTCAGGTTGCGGGCGGCTTCTATTCTTCGCGCGGGCGCCGACAGTTGCTGCGTCAGGTGGTGGATATGATGCTTTCAGCAGACGATCCGTATCATGCCCTGGAACGGGGAACAGCGGCACCACGGCAACAGTTGAGAGTGGTCAAATGACCTGACGGCCCCTTTTCTGGAAATTTCGTCCAAGTCACGCTAACCTTCGGAAAATGAATCATAATTCCATGTACGGTGGACGGGCAGTGACAACAAAAAAATCTAATTGGGCCAAGCACTTGATCTTGGTAACGGCTGTTATTGCGCTTGGTGCCTGTGGGCTGCCCCGCACTGGCCCAACCAAGCAAGAGCTCTACTCGGGGTCGGTCGAAAAGAAAGGCGATGCGCATATCGTGGCCGTCACAGACCACGTCACCCGCGTAACTGCTGTCGTTCCGCCTCTTGGTTTTGGCCCGGATTTCCAGAACCGCAGCCTTGTCGGTTCGGATACGATTCGTGCCGGCGACACGCTTACCATCTCGATCTGGGAAAACGTTGAGGACGGCATCCTGACCACGGCTGGGGCTCCGGCCGCGCTTGAGCATGTACAGGTCGACGGAGAAGGCTATATCTTCATTCCTTACGCAGGCCGTGTGAAAGCTGCAGGCAACTCGCCCGAAGCCATTCGCCGTGTGATCACCCGGAAGCTGGCCGAACAAACGCCGGATCCGCAAGTCACAGTACGCCGCATCGCCGGCGACGGCGCCACCGTATCGGTCACGGGCTCTGTGAGTGGTCAAGGTGTCTATCCGATTGAACGCCCGACCCGCACGCTGAACGCCATGCTGGCGCGTGCCGGTGGTGTCTCGATCGAACCTGAGACTGCCAAGGTCAAAGTGATCCGCGGATCAAAAGTGGGCGAGATCTGGTTCCAAGATCTGTTCGAAACCCGAAGATGGATATTGCCCTGCGTGGCGGCGACCGCATTCTGGTCGAGGCAGACCCCCGCACCTTCACCGCACTTGGCGCAACCGGAACGCAACGCCGCGTCGGGTTTGAAAGTCAGACCCTGTCGGCCGTAGAGGCCATCGCGCAGGTCGGTGGCTTGTCCGGCGCCGCGGCTGATCCCAAGGGTGTGTTCGTGCTGCGTGATGAAAGCGCTGAGGTCGCCAATTCAGTTCTGGGACGCACGGATCTGAGCGCGCCGCAGCGCATGATTTATGTTCTCGATCTGACCGGCACCAACGGCTTGTTCCTGGCACGCGATTTCGGGATCCGCGACGGTGACACGGTGTATATCACCGATGCGCCCTACACCCAGTGGACCAAGGTCCTGTCGGCCTTGACCGGCTCGCTGTCCACGGCGGGGTCCATCGCGGCCCTCAATCAAAGCCTGACCGAGTAATCGGGCCTCTGCCCGTGACTATCGACGTCAAGACACATCCAGCCGCCGGGTCATCACAGCCCCGGCGGCTTTTCGTTTACAATGGCGGCTTTTTGACTCAGCCGCGTGTGAAACGCATTCTTGATCTGGCGGGGCTGGCAGATCCGGCTTGGCCTTCCCCCCCGGAGATGGCGATTGGGTTGGAACCTGGGGAAAAGCCCCCCCACCTCCGGGA
>LLEO01000133.1_pt1 | contig 12391 bp, 13 predicted proteins | sample 595861 | NCBI WGS metagenome assembly LLEO01 (sample SAMN02919315, study PRJNA255460) | bioreactor metagenome | biome: chemostat; feature: culture 2012_25.1; material: sediment; isolation source: day35 25degC chemostat 2012 inoculated with Wadden Sea sediment taken from... | place: Germany: Bremen ... | reverse complement strand
TGGACCTGCGCACTACTGCCGTGGCGGATATCGAGACGCTGGCCCGCGTCCACCCCGCGTCCTTCCTGTCCGACTTCAAAGCGGCCTCGGACACGGGCGGAGGCGAGCTGGGCCTGCGCACCCCCTTCGGCCAAGGCGGGTTCGAGATCGCGGCGCTGTCGGCAGGTCTGTCCGTCGCCGCGCTGGAAGCCGTTCTTCGGGGCGATGTCGACAACGCCTATGCCCTATCGCGTCCTCCCGGGGGGGCATCACTGTTTGCCCGACTTCCCGAACGGTTTCTGTCTGCTCGCCAACCTCGGCATCGCGATCCGCAATGCGCAGGCCAAAGGCCTCGCCAAGCGCTTTGTCGTGCTGGATTGGGATGTGCATCACGGCAACGGGACCGAGGCGATCTTTCTGGATGATCCTGATGTGCTGACCATCTCGATCCACCAAGAACGCAACTATCCGCTGGATACGGGCGACGCGGATGTGCGGGGCGAGGGGAAAGGGCAGGGGGCCAATATGAACCTTCCGCTGCCGCCGGGCGCAGGGCACGCGACCTATCTGGAAGCGATGGAGCGGATCATCCTGCCTGCCATCCGCGCCCATGAACCCGAAGTGATCGTAGTCGCCAATGGCTATGACGCGGCGGTGATTGATCCGCTGTCCTGCATGTTGGCGACCGCCGACACATTCCGCCAGATGACCCGCATGGTCATGGGGCTTGCCGACGACATCTGTGATGGCCGTGTGATGATGGCGCATGAAGGTGGCTATTCCGAGGTCTACGTCCCTTTCTGTGGTCATGCGGTGTTGGAAGAGATGTCGGGCGCGGGCATTCACGCCCCCGATCCTCTTGCCGAGGCTTTCGCCATCCGGCAACCCAACGCCAAGGCCGAGGCGTTCTTCTCAGGTCAACTGGCCGACCTGTCCGATTTCTTCAATGTAAAGTGACTTAACATCTTGACGTCGGACCAAGTAGGCCCGACATATCCCCCAAGCCAGCCGCGTCCCGCGGCCAAGCAAGATATTGCTCTGACCAAGGACAAAACAATGCCTGAACGCAACCAAGCGGCGCTTGATTTCCTTCTGACCCGCCGGTCCCGCCCAGCCAAGACCCTGACCGGTCCCGGCCCGGATCGCGAGACCATCAAAACCATCCTGACCGCCGCCGCCCGCACGCCGGATCACGGCAAGCTGGAGCCGTGGCGCTTTGTGGTGCTGGAAAAGCCCGCGCTTATGCGCGCGCACGCGCTTGTGGCGGAACGCGGTGCCGCGTTGGGTCTTGATGCGGCAAAGATCGAGAAAGAGCAGATCGCCTATGACCGCAGCCCCTCGGCTGTTGTCGTTGTGGCAAGCCCGGTAGACAGCGAGAAAGTGCCGGAGATCGAGCAGACCTATTCCGCAGGTGCCGTCTGTCTGGCGCTTTTGAACGCCGCCTTGGCCTCGGGCTGGGGGGCGAACTGGCTGTCTGGCTGGGCCAGCTTTGACGCAGACTTTACCCGTGCTGCCTTTGGCGTGGACAGTCACGAAAGCGTTGCAGGCATCATCCATATCGGCACCGAAACCGTTGCCCCGCCCGAACGCCCGCGCCCGGATCTGGACGCCATCACCACTTGGATTGAAAGCTAATGTTTGACGATTTCTTCCGCGCCCTCGGCCAACTTAGCGACCCGCGCTTTCGTAATGTTCTGCTGAAGGGCCTTGGCCTGACCGTCGGCCTTCTGGCCGCGATCACCATCGCGATGACATGGCTTGTGGGCTTTCTGGTTCCCGACACGCTGTCGCTACCCTTCGTGGGCGAGATCTCGTGGGTCAACGGGCTGGCGCTTTGGGCGTCGATCCTTTTGATGCTGGTGCTGTCCGTCGTCCTGATGGTGCCTGTCGCGGGGGGCGTTTACTGGTCTGTTTCTGGACGAGGTCGCCGACGCGGTCGAGGCCAAGCACTATCCGCACCTGCCGCCCAACCCGGAGACGTCGATCCTGAACGACATCCGCGAGAGCCTTGGCTTTTTCGGCGTGATTGTCGGCGTGAACCTGATCGCCCTGATCCTGTTCTTCTTTGTGGGTCCGCTGGCTCCGATCCTGTTCTACGCGGTGAACGGCTACCTTCTGGGACGAGAATACTTCACCATGGCGGCCATGCGCAGGATGCCCCGCGCAGACGCCCACGCCCTGCGCCGCCGCCATAATGCACAGATTTGGTTTGCCGGGGTGTTTGATGGCGGTACCGCTGTCGGTGCCGCTGGTGAACCTGTTGATCCCCATTCTGGGGGCGGCAAGCTTCACGCATATGTTCCACCGCCTTGCAGGGCGCTAGAACGAAACAGGGCGCCCGCTGGGCGCCCTTTTCTTATCCGCGGGTGTCATCATATCGGTCGAACCAGTCGATATCCTCGACCCCGATCCTACCGGACATGATGATGCCAGCGATGATCGCCCAGACAATCGTCCCTACGATGGTCACGATCACAAGCGTACGCCCCAGTTTGAAGTTGGCCGGGGCTCCGGCATGGGTGCCGGGTACGATCTCGCCCTCGTCGCCTTGGGTGCGCAAACGGATCGGCAGGACCACGAACATGGTCACGAACCAGATCACCACATAAAGGACGGCGGCGGCGGTAATCGACATCAGACTTGTTCCAGTTCCACCAGAGTGCCGGTGAAGTCTTTCGGATGCAGGAACAGAACCGGCTTGCCGTGCGCGCCAATCTTCGGCTCGCCCGTACCCAGAACACGTGCACCCGAGGCTTGCAGTTGGTCACGTGCGGCGAGGATGTCGTCAACCTCGTAACAGATGTGGTGGATGCCACCCGACGGGTTCTTTTCCAGGAAACCTGCGATGGGCGAGTTGTCCCCCAGCGGGTAGAGCAGCTCGATCTTGGTGTTGGGAAGTTCGATGAACACGACGGTCACACCGTGGTCGGGTTCGTCCTGCGGTGCGTTGACCTTTGCGCCAAGCGTGTCGCGGTATTGTGCGCTTGCGGCCTCAAGGTCCGGTACGGCGATGGCTACGTGGTTCAGGCGTCCGATCATCTTTGTCTCTCCCAATTCAAATGCTGTGCTGCTTATGCATAAGCGGCCCCCTCAGGGCAAGCGGCACTGTGCCACAGGCCCTGAGTGCCGCTGCGTTTCTGGAATTAACCGGTTGTTAGGCAGTTTTGCGGCAAGCTGATCTTTGAAAGGAGCATGAAGATGAGCGATGATCTGGAAGCCTTCATGATGACCCAACCGCCGACCGCCGAGCGCCCCCTGAACGGGGATGACCGTTCTGGTGTCGAAGACAGTCGCTTCGCGTCCGAGGCGATCCGCCTGTTGTGCTTGCGTTCTGGCGCGCGCATTCGACGGGCCGACAATCTCGCCGCCGCACATCGACATCTTCGCGTCTATCGGCCGACGGTCGTTATTGTGGATATGGGGCTTCCGGATGGGTTCGGTGCCGACTTGATCGAAGAGCTTTCAGGCGATGCGATCCGCGTCCCCGTGATCCTTGGGATGAGCGGTGATGCCGGCACCCGCGATGCCGCGCTTGATGCAGGGGCGGATGGATTCCTTGAGAAGCCCGTCGAAAGCCTTGCCGCGTTTCAGCAGGCGATCCTGAGTGTCTTGCCGCATCAGGAAGGGCCCGTCAGTCCACGCACTCTTGTGAATGATGTGATCGCTCCGGATGCGTTGGCGCTGCAGGATGACCTGTCGCACCTGGCGCAGATCATGCGCGCGGGGCGACGACGGTGCGACACAGGATTATGTCGCGCAGTTTCTAGGTGGGCTGGCGTGCTCTGCCCATGATCAAGCGCTTGCAGCCGCCGCCAAACGACTTGCTGCCGCCCGAAATGCCGGGCGATCCACGGGGGCCGACATGGCCCATGTGACGCATATTGTAGAAGACCGATTGAGGGAGCGACGGCATCTCTAAGTAGTGAATTCGGGAATTCTGGCACGAAATAAACCTCGGCCTTCCTCATTTCCGCCCCTTTTCGGGGGCACTCTAGACAATGAGGAAAGGTATTTGATTCAATTTGCGAGGTTGATATCGTGCAAAACCTGATCAAGAAATTTGCTGATGAAGAGCTGGGCAACGCCGTTGTTGACTGGACCGTATTGATTGCGGGCGCGGTCATGATGGTGACGGCTGTGGTTCTTGCGGTGGTCGAACCCCAATGCGCCGGTGGGCGAGGCGACGGGCCAAATCATCGAAATGCAATCCTTGGCAGGTTGACCTGACCTTATTGTAGTTGTTCTGCTGTTATGAGTATCGGGCGCGCTAACAAAGCGCGCCCAATTCTTTTGTCCAATTACACGATGATCTTGGGAAGGCCGGGCGACAGGTCCAACCCGGGGAAGATGGTGTCTTCGATTTCGGATGGGGTTGCACTAAACAGCCCTTGCATTGCCGCCGCCGCATATAGGCGGATGTCAGCAGTCGGCATCAGGTCGCGGCGACCATACAAATCTTCTTCCGCCAACCCTGGCCAATCTCCGTAGATTTTGCCACCGCGCACGGCACCGCCGGCCACGATCACGGTGCCTCCGGTCCCGTGATCCGTACCCTTGCTACCGTTTTGGCGAACCGTGCGCCCGAACTCGGTCATAGCCAAGACTGTGGTCTTGCCCCAGATCGGGCCGAGTTCGGTCTTCAAGGTCATGATCGCGTCTTGCAATGTCCCAAGGGCCCGCTTGAAATTCCCCGCTTGCGCCACATGCGTGTCCCACCCCCCGATCGAGAACGACGCGATGCGTGTGTCCTGTTTCAGCATGTCGGCGGTGAACGATGCGACGCCCTTGGTGCCGCCGTGTTCCTTGGCCATCATCACGGCGTCCGACATGATGCCCGACGGGTCGTTCGGCTCATCTTCAGCATTCAGCAATAGCTCTGGACGCAGGATATCGGTCAGATTGACGGCCTCGCCCAAAGCGGCAGAGAATAGCGGGTCATTTTTGTATACCCGTGTCATTAACAGCCGGGAGGCTTCGGACAGGGGCAGGGTTACATCCGGGGACCATCCAGACGTTGCAGCAGCCCCGCTGAGGATCAGCAAATCCTCATGACCGACCGCCAGTGCGGTGCGGAACTGTGTGTCGGGCATGGTCTGGACCAACCGGTTCAGCCACCCATCCCGAATCGCGCCACCCGCGCCAATACCCGCCTCAAGAATATCCTGCCCATCGAAATGGCTGCGCTTGTCGCGATAAGGGGTCGAGACCGCCTGGCCGAAGGCCAGATCGCCCGCCGCCCAGAGATCGTACAGTTTGTCTGCCGCCGGGTGCAGTGCATGGAAATCTGTCAGTGGAAGTTTCGGGTCCGTCGACGACAGGTCCGGTCTGTGGCCCGAGAACAGGGGGTCACCCACCGGGCGCAGCAGATCAAGGCCATCCATCCCGCCGCGCAAGACGATGACTACCAGTCGAAGATCGCCCGGGGTTGCGGCCAGACTGACCGGCGTGACCAACGGGCTTGCGGCCAGCGAGCAGCCCAGAACACCAGCATTTTTCAGAAAACCGCGTCGGGACAGGGAGTTGTGTTTCGTCATGGCGTTCTCCTTCCTAGCGGCGTTGAAATTCGGGCGAAGACAGGATGATCCCCGATCCCCTCCCAGCGGGTTTCAGCGGCGCGGGCTGCGAATAGGGTCGCCTCGGAGGCTTGTCCGGCAAGCGCGGTCTGCACAAAGCTGCGCGGATCAGGCAGCTTGGTGTCAAAGGATGAAGGGGCCGAGACCGCCCACTGGATGCGCGCCGCAAGACCTTGTGGCGTGATCCAATGTGCGGGGTCCTCGGGCCAGCCATCGGGGCCGCTTGGGCTTTCCCACGGTTGCCCCATCAGTTTCAATGGCCCGAAGAACAGCAGATTGCGCTCGTTGGGCTTGAGGGCTGACAGCGTGTTGACCGGCACGCCCAAAGCCCCGCACCGCTGATGCGATGAAATCGAAGGCTGCTTGACCTTTGTCTGTTGGGGCACCCATGCAGCAGGATGGGTCAACAAGGTCTCATAAAGCGCCATCAGATCGCCATCGCTGTCCATGAAGCTGACGGCCAAGGCGTCTACCAGATCCGGGTCCGGGTCATCGGCGACAAAATGCGTGGCCAGTTTGCGCGCAATATGGCGCGCAGTGGCCGGGTGGCGGGCAATGTCGTCCAGCGCCTCGAAAATGTCGTCGGCCCGAGGTGCCTGCACCCCATAGGATTTTCCCAGGATGACTTCTGGCCCCGGATTACCCCTGTGTGGACGAAAAACAAAGCGGCCATCTTTCCCCAAGAAAAGCCCGGTAAGAAGATTGGCAAAGGCGCGCACATCGGTCTGGGTATAGCCCCCATCAACGCCAAGCGTGTGAAGCTCAAGTATTTCGCGCGCCAGGTTTTCATTCAAACTGCGTTTGCCCTGCGTGGCCAGCCTGCTGCCTTCCCCGGTGGAGGACAGCTGATCCAAATAGTGCAGCATCACCGGATGGGTGGTGCTGGCACGCAGCATGTCGGAAAAACGTCCGGTGACATGGGGGCGGACGACGTCTTCGGGAAAGGTCGAGGCCACGCCTCTGAACAGCTGCCCTTTGCCGACGACGGTGAAATGATCGGCCCAGAAACGCACCAGGCGCTCGCGAAACGCATCCTCGGCCGTGATGCAGCGGGCCACTGCAGCCAGAAACCACGCGTCCCGCTTGTGCCCCATCTCGCGGTATTTTTCTTTGCGAGCGGATTGAGCGGCTTTGAAGCCGGTGCCTCCTGCGCCGCGCGTTTTGCGAAGGGCTTTGTTCAGTTTCCGGATCTCTTTCAGATCACCGTAAATGTCGACAAAGCCCGCGATGGGAAAGCGTTTTGCCTGCTTGTCCGGTTCCGCCAACAGGTTCAGCATCTGCTGGGCAGAGCGTGGTGGTTCGAAGCCCGGTCCCGGTCCAAACCCGAAACGGTTCTGTGCAATACGTGGGTCGAAAGACATCAAGATCTCCTGGCACCAGACTGGCGTGCACAACATGTGCAGGCAAGCCCGATTGTGCCAGGGGAATTATTGATATGCGATGACAGTGATCAGATCATTCTTGCGGAATGACCCGAAGGTGCAGTTCACGCAGCTGTTCGTTCATCGGATCGCTAGGCGCGTTCATCATCAAGTCTTCGGCGCGCTGGTTCATCGGGAACATCACCACTTCGCGGATGTTTTCCTGATCCGCCAGCAGCATCACGATACGGTCCACACCGGCAGCACAACCACCGTGGGGCGGGGCGCCGTACTGGAAGGCGTTGACCAGAGCACCGAAACGCTTCTCGACCTCGTCCTTGCCGTAGCCAGCCAGTTCGAAGGCTTTGAACATGATTTCAGGCTTGTGGTTCCGGATTGCACCGGACACGAGCTCGTAGCCGTTACAGGCCAGGTCGTACTGATAGCCCAGTACGTCCAGCGGATCGCCGTTCAGCGCGTCCATACCGCCCTGCGGCATCGAGAACGGGTTGTGTTCAAAGTCGATCTTGCCGGTTTCTTCGTCGGCCTCGTAGATCGGGAAGTCCACGATCCAAGCGAAGGCAAAGCGGTCCTTGTCTGTCAGGCCCAGCTCGTCACCGATGACGGCGCGGGCGCGGCCTGCAACACCTTCAAAGGCTTTCGGCTTGCCGCCCAAGAAGAAAGCGGCATCGCCCACGTCCAGGCCCAGTTGCTGACGGATGGCTTCGGTGCGCTCGGGGCCAATGTTCTTGGCCAGCGGACCAGCGGCTTCCATGCCACCTTCGACTTCGCCGGATTTCAGCTTGGCCTGAGCCTCTTTCACCGAAATGCCCAGTTCTTGTGCGACGCCATCGGCGGTCTTCTCGCGCCAGAAGATATAGCCCATGCCGGGCAGGCCTTCTTGCTGTGCGAATTTGTTCATGCGGTCACAGAACTTGCGCGAGCCGCCTTTCGGGGCGGGGATGGCGCGAATTTCGGTGCCTTCGTTTTCCAGCAGCTTGGCGAAGATCGCAAAACCCGAACCGCGGAAGTGATCCGAGACGATCTGCATTTTGATCGGGTTACGCAGGTCCGGCTTGTCGGTGCCATACCACAGCGCCGCGTCCTTATAGGAAATCTGCGGCCAGTCCTGATCCACCTTGCGGCCACCGCCGAATTCCTCGAACACGCCTTTCAGAACCGGCTCGATCGTGTCGAACACGTCCTGCTGCTCGACAAAGGACATCTCCATGTCCAGCTGATAGAAATCGGTCGGCGAACGGTCAGCGCGCGGGTCTTCGTCACGGAAGCACGGCGCGATCTGGAAATACTTGTCGAAGCCAGCAACCATCATCAGCTGTTTGAACTGCTGAGGGGCCTGCGGCAGGGCATAGAACTTGCCCGGGTGCAGACGCGACGGCACCAGGAAGTCACGCGCGCCTTCAGGCGACGAGGCGGTGATGATCGGCGTCTGGTATTCGCGGAAGTTCGCATCCCACATACGCTTGCGCATCGAGGCCACAACGTCCGAGCGCAGCTTCATGTTTTCCTGCATCGCCTCGCGGCGCAGATCCAGATAGCGGTATTTCAGGCGGGTCTCTTCCGGGTATTCCTGATCGCCAAAGACAATCAGCGGCAGCTCGCCCGCGTCGCCCAGCACTTCAAGGTCACGGACGAAGACTTCGACTTCACCGGTCGGGATCTTGTCGTTCACCAGATCTGCGTCACGTGCCTTCACGTTGCCGTCAATGCGGATACACCATTCCGAGCGCACCTTCTCCATCTCGGCAAAGACGGGGCTGTCGGGGTCGCACAGAACCTGCGTCACGCCATAGTGGTCGCGCAGGTCGATGAACAGGATGCCGCCATGGTCGCGGACACGATGGACCCAGCCCGACAGGCGGACGGTCTCACCGACGTTGGATTTGTTCAGTTCAGCACAGGTGTGGCTGCGATAGGCGTGCATGTCAGGCTCCCACGAGCGGATTTAAGTCTCGGGCCGATACACCTGCCTTGGCGGGCAAAGTCAAGCCGCAGCGGCACCAATGGCGCAAAAGAGCCGCCACAAGGTGCAATTTTCTTGGAGTCAGCTTCGGCGCTGGCTAGAAAAAACCAATTGGCCCACTCTGGCGGCTGGGCAGTAGGTTTCGAGGCAAAGACCGAATGGTCGGGCAATTTGATCACGCAGTTATATCCCCCGAGACGCGCCAACCTGAAAGGCTGGCCCGATGACGGATCGGATGGACAGGGTCTTGGGCGTCGTCGTTCTTGTCGGTTTCGTCGCCTTGGCGGTTCGCAGTTATTGGGACAACTGGCCGGTGGATCTGTCGGCGCTTTATTTTGCAGCCCATTTCTTTGACGCCGGGGCGCATCATCTGGTTTACGCCCCGGATGGTCAGGCATTCTGGGATCAGGCCCATCCCGAGTGGCGCGAACTGGCGCGGGCGCAGGGGTATGAGGCGAACCTGTTGCCGGCCTATGTCTATCCGCCGCTTTGGGCTGCGGTTCTGGGGCCGTGGGCCGGCGCCGTGCCCTTTGCAAGCTTCGCGAACAGCTTTCTGATCGCTTTTTTAGGGGCGATCATCGGCATGATTTTCATGGCGTATGAAATGGCCTGCCGGATCGCATCTGCTGCCCACACGCGTATGATTCCCTTCGCTACCTTTTGCCTGATCGGAGCCATTCTGGCCGGATACACCTCGTTTGGTTCGCTTTCCTTTCAGTTGGGGCAGCCGCAGATCCTGGTCTCGTTCCTTTTGATGCTTTGCCTGTATCTGCTCAGCTTGGCAAAGACATCCCGGCGGGATCCGTGCTGGCATTGGCGGCGGCGATCAAACTGATGCCCGCGATGCTGGTAGTGCTGTTCGTTATGGAAAATCGCTGGCGCGCGCTGGGTGCATTCGTGCTGGCGGGGGCATTGTTGGCCGGTCTTTCGGTGATCGTCGCAGGGTGGCCGATGCATCAGGCCTTGCTAGAGCGGGTCGGGCATCTGTCGACACAGATCTCGATCAGTCGGTTGGGGATCGGGATGGAAACGGTACTCTATCATATCGGGCAAGCGGCGACGGGTGACGTTCAGTGGCAGATCGAACGTCCTGAATTGATAGAGAAACCCGTTTGGCTGGGCATCGCTGCCCGCGCTATTCTGATCGCCGGAATGCTTGCCATCTGGTTCTGCACGCGCGCCGTATTGCCGCCGATCCGTTTGTGGGTCCGGTTTGCGCTGCTTTTTCTGTTGGTCGTGACAACCGCATCGCTATCGTGGCTTCACTATCTGATATTGCCCGCACTGTTGGCGTTGATCTCGCTTGGTCTTTCGCCAAGCTCCCGCGTGCGCCTTGTTTTGCTGGGCGGCGCGGTTCTTACCAGCCTGCCGGTCTACTTGTGGCTGCTGGGTACACCGCTTGCGGGCTACGGTGAGGTCTATCTGCATCTGGCCCTGATCGCGGCCGTGGCGCTTGCCCTTTTGCTGACGGCGCGAAATCATCGCGGTTGAAACAGCAAACAGGGCTTGCAGAAACCCTGCTGGTGTCTATAACCCACGACAATTTGCGCGCGGTTGGGATTCCCGCGCGCGTTCAGTCTGCCGATGGGGGATACCATGCCAAAAAGAACCGATATCAACTCGATCATGATCATCGGCGCGGGGCCCATCATTATTGGGCAGGCCTGCGAGTTTGACTACTCGGGTGCACAAGCCTGTAAGGCGCTGCGCGAAGAAGGCTACCGTGTCATTCTGGTGAACTCGAACCCGGCGACGATTATGACCGATCCGGGTCTGGCCGACGCCACTTACATCGAGCCGATCACCGCAGAAGTCGTCGCCAAGATCATCGAGAAAGAGCGCCCCGATGCGCTGTTGCCGACCATGGGCGGTCAGACCGGTCTGAACACCGCGCTGGAGCTGGACGATCTGGGCGTTCTGGACAAGTTCAACGTGGAACTGATCGGCGCCAAGCGCGACGCCATCGAGATGGCCGAAGACCGCAAATTGTTCCGCGAAGCGATGGACCGTCTGGGCATCGAGAACCCGCGTGCGACCATCGTGACCGCACCGACCAATGAAAAGGGTCAAGCTGATCTGGACGCTGGCGTGAAGACGGCACTGGAGACGCTGGACGACATCGGTCTGCCCGCGATCATCCGCCCCGCCTTTACCTTGGGCGGCACCGGCGGTGGTGTGGCGTATAACCGCGAAGAATACGAACATTACTGCCGCACTGGCATGGATGCCTCGCCGGTGAACCAGATCCTTGTGGATGAAAGCCTGCTGGGTTGGAAAGAATACGAGATGGAGGTTGTGCGCGACACTGCCGACAACGCCATCATCGTCTGCTCGATCGAAAACGTGGACCCGATGGGTGTGCACACGGGCGACTCGATCACCGTCGCGCCCGCGCTGACGCTGACCGACAAGGAATACCAGCTGATGCGCACGCACTCGATCAACGTGCTGCGTGAGATCGGCGTGGAAACCGGCGGGTCGAACGTACAGTGGGCTGTGAACCCGGCTGATGGCCGCATGGTCGTCATCGAAATGAACCCGCGCGTGTCGCGGTCTTCGGCGCTGGCCTCCAAGGCCACGGGTTTCCCGATTGCCAAGATCGCTGCGAAGCTGGCTGTTGGCTATACGCTGGACGAGCTGGACAACGACATCACCAAGGTCACGCCCGCCTCGTTCGAGCCGACCATCGACTATGTCGTCACCAAGATTCCGAAATTCGCCTTCGAGAAGTTCCCCGGCTCCAAGCCCGAACTGACCACCGCGATGAAATCCGTGGGCGAGGCCATGTCGATCGGCCGCACCATCCACGAATCGATGCAGAAGGCGCTGGCGTCGATGGAATCGGGCCTGACCGGCTTTGACGAGGTCGAAATCGAAGGTGCGCCGGAAGAGGCTGCCATCGTCAAAGCGATCTCCGAGCAGCGTCCCGACCGTATCCTGAAGATTGCGCAAGCCATGCGCCTTGGCATGTCGAACTCCGACATCCAGCGCGTGACCGCGTTTGACCCGTGGTTCCTGGATCGCATCCGCGAGATCGTGGATGTCGAAAACGAAGTGCGTGAAAACGGCCTGCCGCTGACCGCCGAAGGTCTGCGCAAGCTGAAGATGATGGGCTTTACCGATGCACGCCTGGCTAAGCTGTCGGGCCGCACCGAAAAAGACGTGCGCGACGTACGCCGGAACGTGGGCGTGAACGCCGTGTTCAAGCGCATCGACACCTGCGCGGCGGAATTCGAAGCGCAAACGCCCTACATGTACTCGACCTATGAAGCCCCGATGATGGGCGAGGTTGAATGCGAGGCCCGTCCGTCCGACCGCAAGAAGGTCGTCATTCTGGGCGGTGGCCCGAACCGTATCGGGCAGGGGATCGAATTCGATTACTGCTGCTGTCACGCCTGTTTCGCGCTGACCGAATGCGGGTACGAGACCATCATGATCAACTGTAACCCCGAAACCGTGTCGACCGACTATGACACCTCGGACCGTCTGTATTT
>LLEO01000132.1_pt1 | contig 12476 bp, 15 predicted proteins | sample 595861 | NCBI WGS metagenome assembly LLEO01 (sample SAMN02919315, study PRJNA255460) | bioreactor metagenome | biome: chemostat; feature: culture 2012_25.1; material: sediment; isolation source: day35 25degC chemostat 2012 inoculated with Wadden Sea sediment taken from... | place: Germany: Bremen ... | reverse complement strand
CGTCACCGCCGTCAAACCCAATGGTGCTGGCGACAGCTTCATGGCGGGGGCTGCTGGCCTCGATCGCCGCGGGTCACACGTTGCGCGATGCCGTCCTGCGCGGCTCGGCCTGCGCATCCATCGTCGTCTCGAAACCCGGCTGTGCCAATGCCATGCCCACAACCGCCGAGCTTGAGGCCTTCCTGGCCTCGCATCCCGGCCCAACGGAATGAAAGGAGAGCCCAATGCACATTGCGCCTCATGACAACCAGAACAAACCCATCGTTGATGCGGATAACACACTGGTCCCGCTGAACTATTTTAACATCGTCAAGCTGAAGAAGGGCGAGGTTTTCGAATACGCCGTGCCCGGCTATGAAACATGCGTGGTGCCCGCCACTGGTACGGTCGATGTGGATGTCGAGGGCGCGGTTTATCCCGACCTTGGCAACCGCACCGAAGACGTGTGGGATGGCGAGCCCGAGGGCGTCTATGTTCCGGTTGGCGCCAAGGTGCGCATCACCTGCAAGACGGACGCGACCGAAACCTTCATCGCCGGAGCGAAATACGACAAGGTGCTAGAGCCCTTCGACGTGCGCGAGGCCGAACTGGACGTCGTGCAGTACGGATCGGACGACACCAAGACCCACCGCAAGATCAAGCACATCCTTGGAGCCAACCACCACGACCGCGTAGGCCGCCTGTTGGTCAGCGAGCTTTACACCGTTGGTGAAGGCGGCTGGTCCGGCTTCCCGTCGCACAAGCACGACACCGACCGGCCTGACCCCAATGGCGGAATGATCGAAACCCGCCATGACGAGACCTACAACTTCCGCTTCAAGCCGAACTACGGCTCGGGCGTGCAGATGTTGCAGCGCGAGGACAACAAGCCCGGCGACGCCTATCACATCATGGATGGCTCCACGATCATGTTGGACAAGGGCTATCACCCCTGCGCGGTTCTTCCCGGCTATCAGATGTACTATTTCACCATTCTGGGCGGTCTGAGCCAGCGGTCGCTGAAGCAATACTTCCAGCCGACGCATGAAGCACAGCTTCACACCATCCCCGGCATTATGGACATGGTGGCGAAGTTCAAATGAGCCTTGTAACGTTGAAAGATGTCCTTCAGCCGCGCTGAAGGAAGGATATGCCGTGGCCGGTCTGGTCACGCTGGGCTGGGAAGAAATGCGCGCCTATGTGGCGGCGGCAGAGGCCGAAGGCGTCTCGGTCATCCTGCAGGCGGGTCCGTCCTGCCGCGAACACACCCCCCTGCCGGTGCTCGGCAAGATGTTCCGCTACTTGGCCGAAGCCGCGTCCGTCCCGGTCGTGGCCCACCTTGACCACGGGTACACATTCGATGAATGCCGCGAGGCAATCGACAGCGGGTTCACTTCGGTGATGTTCGACGGGTCGCGCAAGCCGCTACAACAAAACATCGACGAAACCGCCGCGATTGCCGAAATGGCGCATGCAGCAGGTGTTTCCTGTGAAGGCGAGATCGGCTTTGTCGGCTATTCCGGCGGCGAAGGATCTGCGGGCACCGACCCGGAAGACGCCGCAGCTTTCGCCCGCGACAGTGGCGTGGATGCAATGGCGATCTCGGTCGGGAACGTGCATTTGCAGCAGGACAAGGAAGGCGGTCTGGACATCGACCGCATCCGCGCAATTGAAGCCGTGACCGATGTGCCTTTGGTGATCCATGGTGGATCCGGCGTGCCAGTCGCCCAGCGCACCGCGCTTGCCCGCGGATCGAAGATCTGCAAGTTCAACATCGGCACCGAGCTGCGCATGGCCTTCGGAAACGCCCTGCGCGACGCCGTCAATGCCGACCCGGCGCGCTTTGACCGCGTGCAAATCCTGAAAGAAACCCACGACCCGGTAGTGGCGGCAACCCGCCGGGTTCTGCAAGCGTTCAAAGGAGCCTAAGATGACACGGATCGGACTTCTGGGCTGTGGCCGGATTGGCCAAGTACATGCCCGCTCGATCAGCCAGATCGAAGGCACCAAAGTTACCGCAGTCGCGGATGCATTCGTCGAACCCGCGCAGGCTTTGGCGGTTCGCACCGGAGCCAAGGTGCTGGAACCCTTAGAACTGATCGAAAGCGCGGACGTGGACGCGGTGGTCATCGGCACCCCCGACAGACACCCATTACGATCTGATCCACGCCGCCGCCCGCGCGGGCAAGGCCATCTTCTGTGAAAAACCTGTGGACCTGTCGTCTGATCGTATCCGCGACTGCATCAAGGTTGTCGAAAGCGCTGGCGTGCCGTTTCTGACCGCCTTCAACCGGCGCTTCGACCCGAACTTCGCGGACCTTCAAACCCGTCTGCGCCAAGGACAAATTGGCGAGGTCGAGATCGTGACGATCCAATCGCGCGACCCCTCCCCGCCCCCGGTCAGCTATATCGAAAGCTCTGGCGGGCTGTTTCGTGACATGATGATCCACGATCTGGACATGGCGCGGTTCCTGTTGGATGAGGAACTGGTGCGTGTCTATGCCGTCGGGTCTTCGCTTGTAGATCCCGAGATTGGCAAGGCTGGCGACATTGATACCGCTGCGGTCACGCTGACGACTGCCAGCGGCAAAATCTGCCAGATCACCAACTCGCGCCGTGCCAGCTATGGCTACGATCAACGGATCGAGGTGCACGGGTCAGGTGGCATGCTGCGCGCAGACAACGTCCATGAAAACACCGTCGAGATGGCAACCGCATCCGGCTTCACACGCGCCCCTGCGCAGCATTTCTTCTTGGAACGCTATGAAGCGGCCTATCAGGCCGAGATGCGCCATTTCGTCGATGCGATCGTGACGGGAAACACGCCGTCTCCGAACCTGTTCGACGGGTTGCAGGCACAACTTTTGGCCGACGCTGCCGCGCAATCGCTTGCTGAAGGCGGTCCGGTTGATCTGACCTGACCCTGAAGGCTGAAGGCAGCATGCTTCCCTTCAGCCGATCAGCCCCGGGATATTGTAGGGCGTGATGATCTGCACATCGCTCAGCAGATACAAATCCGCCGGTGGAAACAGCCCGTGACGCGCCGAAATTGCGCGGAAGGCTTGGCGCATGTCGTGATGCAAATCGTGATGCAAAACGAACCCGATTTCGCCTTGCGTAAGCAGCGAAAGGTTATCCGCATCTAGGTCATGGGCAATGAAATGCCGTGGTGCGAACCCGGTGTCCTTGAGCGCGTCAAGGATCGCGCGATTGCCACCCCCCATCGAATAGACCGCGTCCACCGAGGCCACATTTTCCAATCCCTCCACGAACCGCCGCTTCGTCTTCATGGAAAGCCCCGCCCCGCCCGTGACCTCCAGAACTTCGTAGTTCGGATGCAATGACAGAAACTGCTCTCGGAAGCTGAAAAACCTTTCCGCTTCGCCCTGAAATGTCTCTTGACTGCGCGAAGTCAGAACTGTTCCGGTCGGTTCAGGAAGCAGATTGGCCAACAGATAGGCGGCAGTGAACCCGGCCTTGGTATTGTCGATCCCCACATAGGCCGAGCGATCGGACTGCGGAATATCCGTCACCAAAGTCACGACAGGAATACCGGCTGCCTCAAGGTCTTTCACCGCATCGGCCACCGTAGAAACATCCCGCGCCTTCAGAATGATACCCTGACTTCCGCGCTTCTTGATGCGCGCAAGGGCCGCGACGATCTCGTCTTCCGTCATAGTTTCCTGCAACAGGAAACGCGGTCGATACACCGCCTCGGTCACATCCGGCAACACCGCCTCGCAGGCGGCGCGAACTTGGCGACTGAACCGATGCGGGGCCTCGACAACCACGTCGACGAACATCCGCCGCCCCCGCGCAGTAAGCTGACGTTCCTGCGTCTCAAGTTCGGCCAGGGCAGCCTCGACCCGCGCGCGGGTCTGTGGACTAACATGAGCGCGATCGTTCAGCACCCGATCCACCGTGGCCGTTCCAAGCCCAGCTTGTCGCGCGATTTCCTTGATGGGGAAGCGATGTGTCATTTGATGGTTTATTGATGTGTTTTCAACCACAATCAAGTGCAGGGCGCCTGTAATTTACGACTGACGAACAGGAGGACCCCCGATGAACACCCATATGCTGCCCGAAACTGGCTTCTATTCTGCCGACGCCTGTCGCCTGGAGGAATTTGCAGCGCTGACCGCGCGCGAACTTGTTCCCGAACAGGTGCCCCACGCGCAAACGATCCAGAAGAACATCCCGATCTATGATGTCCCCGCGCTGACCGCGCACCTGTCCAACGCGGACATGCGTCGCGCCCTCATGGCCGAGTGGGCAACGATCCTGCAGTCTGGCGCGGGCGTGTTTGTGCTGAAACAGGCGCAACCGGATCACGATGCGATTGATGCGGCTTCCGCAGCCTATGAGCGGATCATCGAGGACGAGAAGGCACAGAGCGGAGAGGCAGCAGACCATTTTGCGCCCGCAGGCAGCAACGATCGGATCTGGAACTCGCTGCAAAAGCTGTGCTTTGCCAGTCCAGACGTCTTTATCCCCTATTTCGCCGCGCCTGCCATCGATGCAGCTGCCGAAAGCTGGCTTGGCCCGAACTATCAGATGACAGCGCAAATCAATCTGGTCCGTCCCGGTGGCCAAGCCCAGCAAGCCCATCGCGACTATCACCTTGGGTTCCAAACGGCTGAAGTCAGCGCCACCTACCCGGCCCACGTTCACGACCTGTCACCGCTGATGACGCTGCAGGGTGGGATCGCACATTGCAACATCCCGATCGAGAGCGGCCCAACCAAGCTGCTTCCGTTCTCGCAACTCTACAAACCGGGTTATGCTGCTTGGCGCCGAGAGGATTTCCGCGCTTATTTCGAAGCGCATCACGTCCAACTGCCCTTGGAAAAAGGTGACGCGCTTTTCTTCAATCCAGCGCTATTTCACGCGGCGGGCGAGAACTACAGCAGTGATGTGCATCGAATGGTCAACCTGCTTCAAATCTCGTCGGCCTTTGGACGGGCGATGGAGAGCGTGGACCGGTTGGGCATGTGCAAAAAACTATTTGCCCCGCTTTCGGCAAAGTGGCGTGAAAGGCAGCTGTCGTCGGCTGAACTGGATGCGGTGATCGCTGCCTCGGCTGAAGGCTACTCGTTCCCAACAAACCTCGACACAGATCCCCCCAGCGGAGGCTTGGCGCCCGAAACACAGGCTGCTTTGATCAAGAAATCGGTCTTGGATCAGGACACTCCTGCCCAGGTGAGTGATCTTCTGGACGCGCAAGCAAACCGCAAACGCGCAGCATAATCAATCCGACCAGATGAGCCGAACACTCACTTAGTTTACGCCGCTCTTGGGTCCAAAAACTCTGACGACGGACAAGCACCCCCTGTCACCCTTTTTTACGCATTTCCTTGAGTGCCAAATCAACCTGACTCTTGATTGCGTTATAGGCCTGCTGATTGGCTTGATTGGTCGCAGTGGACAGTTCAGCCATTATCGCAAGTGCGCGCTGCACTGCTTGCTGATACGTCACGGCTGGATCTTTGGTTGGATCGGCTTGGAGGAGTGCGGTTGCTTCGCTGGTCACGTCACGAAAAATTTGCATCTGCTTTTCCATCAGGTCGCGATACGCATCAGTAGCTGTTTCATTGGCCATAACCATCACCTGGAAGCTGTCACTTGCCGCTTCCAGGGCTTCGCTCGAATTCGGACCACCGTTTTTCTGACCGAACAGTTCAAGCACACCCGCGCCCATTGGAAGACCACTGAACCCGTGCGCAGGGTCGTCAACACAGCCTTCGAGACTGTAGGCTTGCCCGCCTATGGCCCACACGCATTCCGTCATATGCTGGCCCGTCATGCTGCGAAAAACAGCAAAACAGTGCAGAGTTCATCGCCAACGCCCAGAACCTTGGCCACACTGACCCGCTCACCACGCTACGAAGCTACGAAGCTACGAAGCTACGAAGCTACGGACAAATCAGCCGAGATGACCAAAGGCGACTGATTACAGGTGAACGCGAATGAGGAATGCGGCGGATTTTTCCAAATCAAACTCGCGCCAAGTGTGGGAACGCATGTGGGAACAATACGCTCAATCCCCTTGATGCTCTTTATATTTCAACATCTTATAGAGGCGTGATGGCGGAGGAGGTGGGATTCGAACCCACGGTAGACTTTCACCTACGTCGGTTTTCAAGACCGGTGCATTCAACCACTCTGCCACTCCTCCGACACGGTGACGCTTAACTTCCCTTGCGCGATTCTTAAAGTGAAGAATTCACGCGAGAAGGTGCTCATGTGACATTGAAGCGATTGCTGCTCTTTTCTCGCGCCAATGTTGTGTTTAGACTGCCTGCAAATCCGGGGGATACCCTGGCCGAGCAGTCTGGATCCAAAGATCCTAAATCAGAGAAACTAGGGGCGCGATATGTCGATAAAGACCACCTTGAAAGTGGCCATGGCACTTGGAGGTGCCATTCTTGTTGCAGCGTGCGACGACACCAACCTTCCCGGCTTCATGAAAAACGCCAACTCTGGCGAAAGAAGTGCGCAAACGACCGCCCGCCAAGGGGAAGTCATCGAGCGTGATGTCGAAGCGCCCGAGGTTTTTCAAGTAACCGAGAAGGGCCTTTGGGATGGACGCCCCAGCCTTGGTGGTGTCTGGGTCGCACATCCCAGCGCGAAAGATCCGGAACGCGTTATCATCCGAAATCCGGCGAATGGGAAATCCGCTGTGGCGGCGCTTTTCCGACGTGAACGTGAAATTCCGGGGGCCACGCCTGCAAGTGTCGTCCGAAGCGGCGGCCGAGCTTGGACTGTTGGCCGGTGCGCCTGCCGAACTATCTGTCACGGCCCTGCGCAAACAGAAGGTCCCTGTGGCGCCCCCGCCCGAGGCCGAACCGGTTCTTGAAGATCCTGAAAAGATCTCGCAATCGACGCTCGATGATCCGATTGCTGCTGCTGAAGCCGCGCTGGATCGTACCGAGAAATCGACGCCGCGTGTTGGTACGCGCCCCGCACCCAAACCTGCCGCCAAACCTGCGACTGCCAATCCTGTTGCCGCAGCCGCACCTGTTGCCGCAGCCAAACCAGAAGCCCCTGCCCCCTCGGGCACCCTGTCAAAACCTTTCGTCCAGATCGGCATCTTCTCGGTTGAAAAGAACGCGGAAAATGCGGCCGAGTCTCTGCGCGGCATAGGCATCATACCGACCGTCAAACCGGGCAATTCCAACGGCAAGGAATTCTGGCGGGTGGTTGCGGGACCGGCGACAAACAAGGCCGATCTTGCAGCTTTGCTGAAGAAAATCAAAGGGCTTGGCTTCGTCGACGCCTATGCCGTCACCAACTAACGCTAGATAGCAGATCCTGGGCCAGACGGCCCCATTGAGAAACCAAAGGACACTACCTGACCATGTTTCGTCGCCTGACCTTGCGCATTTCGGCCCTTGTGGCGTTGGTTTTCCTTGCAGCGCTGCCCGCGCGTGCTTTTGATACGCGCGCCACGTCGGCCTATGTGCTGGATGTGACCACGGGCACTGTGCTGCTCGAGAGGAACGCAGAAGTTCCTTTGCCGCCTGCGTCTATGTCCAAGCTTATGACGGTCAACATGCTGTTCGAAGCTTTGGCAGATGGAAGGGTGACGCTCTCTACACCCTTTGGCGTGTCCGACCGGGCCGCCAACATGGGCGGTTCGACAATGTTTCTGACCCAAGGCGACCGCCCCACGGTCGAGGATCTGTTGCAGGGCATCATCGTACAGTCCGGCAATGACGCCTGCGTGGCTGTTGCCGAAGGACTGGCAGGCACGGAAGGCGCGTTTGCCCGCATGATGACCGACCGTGCCCGCAATATGGGACTGGAAAACTCAAGCTTCGGGAATGCCTCGGGCTGGCCACATCCGATGCAGCGCATGTCGATGAAAGATCTGGCCCTTCTGGCGCGCCACTTGATTGTCGAGTTCCCGGATTACTACCGCTATTTCTCGCAGACTGAGTATCACTATAAAGACCGCGCCCCGGACAACCGCTTCAACCGCAACCCGCTTTTGCGGCTTGGCATCGGTGCGGACGGCCTGAAGACCGGCCACACGCAGGAAGCAGGCTATGGTCTGGTTGGGTCAGCCCGTCAGGGGGATCGTCGTATCGTATTCGTCATTTCGGGTATGCTGTCCGAGAAAGAACGGGCCGAAGAGGCCGAGGCCATTGTCAACTGGGCCTTCCGTCAATTCACCATGAAAACCACCGTCAAAGCCGGTCAACGCGTGGCCGAGGCCCCCGTCTGGTTGGGTTCCAGCGCGACGGTCGGACTGGTTCCTGCCGAAGATGTGAACCTGTTGATCCCGGCAGGACAGCGTGGCGCCATCACCGCAACAGTCAACTGGACGGGACCGATCCCGGCGCCGATTGCGCAGGGACAGAAGCTGGCCCAGATGGTGATCAGCCGCGATGGGGCTGAGCGACACAGTTATTCCGCTTTATGCAGAGCACGGCGTGGGTAATGCGGGCTACACCAAACGCCTGACCACGGCCGCCGGCAAGGTTCTGACACTGGTCATGGGTGGCGACGCCCCACCCCCGCTGGCGTCTTCCAGCGTGACCTCAGCCACAAACTGACCTGACATGGGCGGGTTATTCATCAGTTTCGAGGGCATCGACGGCTCGGGCAAGTCGACGCAAGCGCGCCTGCTGGCCGAGGCGCTGCAGCAAGCCGGTCACGACGTGGTCCTGACCCCGCGAACCGGCGGATCCGCCGGGGCCGAGGAAATCCGCGCGCTGGTGCTGGAAGGTGACCCCGACCGCTGGTCCGCGGAAACCGAACTTCTGCTCTTCACCGCAGCGCGCCGCGACCATCTGGAACGGTTGATCAACCGGCGCTGTCCGAGGGGCAAGATCGTCATCACCGACCGATTTGCCGATAGCACGCGCATGTATCAGGGGCACGCGCTCGGGCGATAAACGTGCGCAGGTTGACGCGCTGCATGATCTGATGATCGGCTGCGAACCGGACGTGACCTTCCTGATCGATATGGACCCGGATCTGGGCCATGCCCGCGCCAAGGGGCGCGGCGGCACCGAAGAACGGTTCGAGGATTTCGGCGCCGAGCTTCAACACAAGATGCGCGCGGGCTTTCTGAAGCTGGCGCAGGACCACCCCGACCGGTTCCGCGTGATTGACGGCACCCGCGACATCAATGTGGTCGCCGCCGATGTGCTGACCACAGCGCAGGACGAAATCAAGGCCCGCACCGCATGAGCACCGATCCCGAAGACATCCCCCAGCCAGACCGGATCGAAGGTGCTCCGCACCCGCGCGAAGCAACGCGCCTGATCGGGCAGGACGCGGCAGAACAGGCATTTCTGACGGCCTATACCTCGGACCGGATGCATCACGGCTGGCTGATCACTGGCCCGCGCGGCGTGGGAAAAGCAACGCTGGCGTGGCGCATCGCGCGCTTCCTGCTGGCCACCCCGCCGGATGATGGCGGCATGTTCGCCGCCCCCGCCCCCGAAACGCTGGACATTTCGCCGGACCACCCGATCGTACACCGTATTGCGGCGCTGTCGGAACCCGGCCTTTTCCTGCTGCGCCGCCCATGGGACGAGAAAGCCAAACGCCTGAAGGGCGAGATCACAGTGGACGAGGTGCGCAAACTGAAAAACTTCTTTGCGCTGTCGGCGGCTGGTGGCGGGCGACGCGTGGTCATCGTTGATGTGGCGGACGAGATGAACACCAACGCCGCCAACGCGCTGTTAAAGCTGCTGGAAGAACCACCCGAGGGCGCTGTGCTGCTGTTGATCAGCCATCAACCCTCGCGCCTTCTGCCCACAATCCGCTCGCGTTGTCGCGAGTTGCGCCTGCCGCCTTTGTCCCCTGATGCGCTTGCCGAGGTCATGGCGGGGCTGGACGAAACGCCTTCAGCTGAAGACGTTCTTCGCCTGAACGAGCTGGCCGCTGGATCGGCGGGCGACGCACTGCGCCTTACCCATCTGAACGGTCTGGGCACCTACGCTGATCTGATTCAGATATTTCAATCGCGCGAGTTCGACCGCCCCCGCGCGCTGAAACTGGCGGAAAGTGCTGCCGGCAAGGCCAATGCCGAAAGGTACGAACTGATCCTGCATCTGTTTAACCTGTTTTTGGCACGATTGGCCCGCCAAGGGACGGGATTTCACCCCGCAGCCGAGGCGGCTCCGGGCGAAGCGGCTTGCCTTGCACGCCTATCGCCCCACCCCTTTGCGGCGCGTTCTTGGGCAAGCCTGCAACAGGAATTGTCGGCCCGCGCAGGCCATGGGCGGGCAGTGAACCTTGACCCGGCTGCGCTCATCCTTGATATGGTTTTCAAGATCAACGACACGGCCGTGAAATTGGCGGCCTGAGGCAAGGACGCCCCCAATGAGCACGCCAAAAATCACCGACAGCCACTGCCATCTGGACTTCCCCGATTTCGAAGGTCGTCTGGACGAGGTGATTGCCAACGCCGCCGAAGCAGGCGTTGCGCGCATGGTGACGATCTGCACCAAAATGGCCAATCTGGCGCAGGTGCAACCCATTGCTGAGGCGCACTCCCCGGTCTTCTTCGCCGCCGCCACCCACCCGATGAGCGTGGCGTCCGAGCCGATGGTCTCGGTCGACGAACTGGTCTCCCTTGCCGCTCATCCCAAATTCGTCGGCATCGGGGAAACCGGGCTGGACTATCACTATACCGCCGAAAGCCGCGACGTGCAGATCGAAAGCCTGTTGATCCATATCGAGGCCGCACGCCAGACGGGCCTGCCTCTGATCATCCACTCGCGCGATGCAGATGACGACATGGCCCGCATCCTGACCGAAGAACACGCCAAAGGCGCGTTTGACTGCGTGATGCATTGCTTCAGCTCCGGCCCAGACCTGGCCAAAGCCGCGCTGGATCTGGGGTTTTATCTGTCCATGTCCGGCATCGCCGCCTTCCCGCGCAGCAAAGAGGTGCGCGAGATTTTCGCGGCCGCCTCGGTCGATCGCATTCTGGTCGAAACCGACGCGCCCTATTTGGCGCCCCCGCCCTACCGCGGCAAGCGCAACGAACCTGCCTACACCGTGCACACGGCCAAAGTAGGCGCCGAGCTTTATGGCCTCAGCTACGAAGATTTCGCCGCCCAGACCGAAGCGAATTTTGATCGGCTTTTTGCCAAGCTGCCGCCTATGAGGTGCCCGCATGACGGACCTTGCGCCCGGCACCCATTTCACCATTCTTGGCTGTGGATCCTCTGGCGGCGTGCCGCGTTTGGGCGGCCAGTGGGGCGATTGCGATCCCCAGCAACCCCAAAAACCGTCGCACGCGCTGTTCGGCCCTTGTGACTCGCGTGGGCGAAGATGGCGGTGTCACGCGCGTTCTGATCGACACCTCACCTGACATGCGCAGCCAGCTTTTGGATGCAGGTATCGGCGCGCTGGATGCGGTGGTCTATACCCCACAGCCACGCGGACCATATGCATGGCATCGATGATCTGCGGATGATCGTCTATAACATGCGCAAACGCGTGCCGGTCTGGGCCGACAGCCCCACGCAGACCGCGCTGATGTCGCGCTTTGGTTATGCGTTTGTGCAGCCCGAAGGGTCGAATTATCCCCCCATTCTGGATCTGCACACGATTAACGGAGACGTGGTGATCGACGGCGAAGGTGGCCCGATCCGCCTGACCCCGTTCGAGGTGCGCCACGGCAATATGGACTCGCTTGGTTTCCGCATCGGCGATCTGGCCTATCTGCCCGATGTCAGCGAGATCCCCGAGGACGTGACCCATGTGCTGCAGGGGCTTGAGACCTTCGTCATCGACTCGTTGCGCCGTTCGCCCCACCCAACCCATTTCAATCTGGATGATGCACTGGACTGGATTGCCCGCAGCGGGACCAAACAGGGCGTGCTGACCAATATGCATATTGATCTGGACTATGACACGGTCCTCGCGGAAACGCCCGACAATGTGACCGTGGCCTTTGACGGGATGGTTCTGCCCATTCGGCATTCATGAACGCTCTGATCGACATCGTCCTGCCGGTCTTTCTGGTGGTCGGTTTTGGCTATGTCGTGCGGTGGCGCAATGTGTTGTCGGATGGTGCAATTGATGGGCTGATGAAGTTCGCCCAAAGCGTTGCCATCCCTTGCCTTCTGTTTCTGGCCATCGCCCGTTTGGATCTGAAAGCCGAGTTCAATGCACCCCTGCTTCTCAGCTTCTACACTGGTGCTCTGACGGGGTTCTTCGCGGGCCTTCTTGGTGCTCGGTATCTGTTTGGCCGACCTTGGACGGACGCGGTGGCCATCGGGTTCGTCTCGCTCTTTTCAAACTCGCTTCTGTTGGGCCTGCCCATCACCGAACGCGCCTTCGGCCCTGATGCCTTGGCCGGGAACTATGCGATCATCGCTCTGCATGCGCCGTTTTGCTATGCGATTGGTATCACCGCGATGGAGATCGCACGCGCGCAAGGAAACGGCGCGCTGCAAACGCTGCGCCAGATCGGTCGTGCGATGGTGCGCAACATTCTGGTCATGGCGATTGCCGCAGGATTTGTGGTT
>LLEO01000131.1_pt1 | contig 12519 bp, 12 predicted proteins | sample 595861 | NCBI WGS metagenome assembly LLEO01 (sample SAMN02919315, study PRJNA255460) | bioreactor metagenome | biome: chemostat; feature: culture 2012_25.1; material: sediment; isolation source: day35 25degC chemostat 2012 inoculated with Wadden Sea sediment taken from... | place: Germany: Bremen ... | reverse complement strand
GCGAATAGCAACCAATTGATGGTCAAATGTGAGTGGTGGGATGGCAATCCAGTTGATTGCCGCCGCAACCAAATGGGTTGGTTGTGGCATTTTGGGGCGGCATGGCGATTTCGAATAAAAAAATCATTGTGTTATTTTCGGTCTTGCTTGTGGCGTTGCTCTTGGACCTTTCAGGGAGCTTCACGCCCATCAACCGTTATTTCACGGAATTGCGGTTTGGCACCATAAATGAACCGGTTTCGGACCGGTTTGCTATTGTCGCGATTGATCCCGCAAGCATCGAAGCAGTCGGGCAGTGGCCTTGGCCGCGCCGCGTGCATGCACAAATCATTGATGGCTTGTTGAGTTACGACGTCAATGAAATCGCACTCGATATAGATTTGTCACAGCCCTCCAACCCTTTAGACGACCTGAGGCTTGCAGAGGCCCTCGGCCGGCAGGTGGGTTTTCCTATCTTGCCAGTTTCAACCAATTGGTGCGCAAACGCGATGGCACAGTCACTTTCGCCAATTCGCTGCCCTTGCCACAATTCAGAGCATATGGCGACCCTGTGGTCGTGAATGTGCAGCCCCGACTATGACGGAAAAATTCGTCGCATTGATAGTGGTGCGCGCATTGCCGGCGAAAACCTGATGAGCATGCCGCTTGCGCTGACGCTTTATGATGCGCCGGATTATGACGAAACCTTTTTGGTCAATTACGGACTGGATCTCTCTGAAATTGATATTATCTCTGCAATCGACGTTATTGAACGCAAAGTTGATCCGGAACGGTTGGCGGAAAAAACTATTTTGATTGGGGGCGACAGCAGTAGAGCTCGGTGATATCGTTTTGGTCCCAAAATATGGCCATATACCAGGCGTTTTGTTGTTGGCGCTTGCTGCAGAGAGCAGATTAGATGGCAATCGACTATCGACCCCTGGAAGCTGGCCGACATTTATTGCCATATTTCTTTTCTTTTTAACGCTGCTGCTGCGTGCAAAGCCATTTTCGGTTTGGTCGCTGATGGCGGTTGGCTTTAGCGGTATTGTTTTGGTTGAAACTGTTGCTTACGTCGCCCAAGCAAACTTTAACCTCTTGGTGCCGACAGCAGGCGCACACTTTGTAAATTTGGGCGTTGTGCTGGCTTTGGTGTTGAACGAGCTTTCCAACAGGCGTGCAGCGATCGAGAGCATTAGCCGAGATAATGCCCGAATGCAGGCCATCTTGGATCGCGTTGTTGAAGACAATTTCGACGGCGTGATTATTATTGATAGCCAAGAACGCATTTTGACGGCCAGTAAACCTGCGGAAAGTATTTTGCAGGCCCGACATGGGTTGCTGGCAAAAAAAGCACAAAACCTGCCCTGCGTCTTTTATAAAGAGGCATCGCGGATTCTGAGAAGTCGCATGGTGGAAGGTGTGCCAGCCAAGTCTTCAAATATTCATTATTTTGATGAAGGTGTTAACGCTGACAAAGGGTTTCCTGGGCCGGCTGTTGCACTTGAATATTCAATCACTGTCTCTAAATTGATGGTGTTGACGGTGCTGCTGAGCGCGTGGCTTGTCTTACCTTTCGCGATGTAACCGAGCGGCAAAACCATCAAAAGCGCCTCTCATATTTGGCAAACTACGATACGCTTACTGGCGCATTTTTGCGGCAAAAACTTGTGGCTGAACTTGAGCGCTTTTGTCGGCCACACTCTGAAAAACCGCGCGATCTGACGCTTTTGTTGCTCGATCTAGATCGATTTAAAAATATCAATGATAGTCTCGGTATCAGCATTGGCGATAAGCTGTTGACGCAGGTGGTCAAGCGACTGGGTGCGCTGGGGTCTTTACAGTATTACCCGGTTAGGTGGAGATCGGTTTGCTGCCGTTTATCCTCATATCTTGAAAGAAGAAGAGATTTCGGTTCTGGCGAACAAAGTTCTTGATGCCGTCGTGCAGCCTTACACAATTGGTGCCCACCGTGCGTTGGTTGGAGCAAGCCTGGGGATGACGGACACGCACAACTCCGGCTATGTCGCCGAACAATTGTTGACGCACGCAGATATGGCGCACTCGGTAGCCAAGTCGATGCCCGGCAACAGTTATTTCCCCTTATCGCGCCGAGCTAAGTGCGCGTGTTCGAGATCGCCAATCCATTGAAGTCGCGTTGCTTGACGCTGTGGCCAACAAGCAATTGACTTTGAAATACCAACCTCAGATTGACTTGAATTCTGATCAGATTATTGGCGCTGAGGCGTTGGTGCGTTGGAACCATCCTGTCCTTGGTTTTGTGCGGCCGGATAGATTTATCTCGGTTGCGGAAGACAGCGGCATGATCATCGAGATTGGTCGCTGGGTGTTGCACCAATCCTGCATGGATGCAGCGCAGTCCGAGCACCTTGGGCGTATTGCGGTCAATGTTTCGGCTGTGCAATTTGAGTATGGAAATGTGCTCGCAGACATCGAGTATGCGCTTGAACAGTCCGGCTTGGACCCGCGGCGCTTAGACATCGAGATTACCGAAAGCGTATTTGTGTCCAAGCAAAGCAGGACCATTGAGATTTTAGACGCGATAATTGAGCTTGGCGTCGGGATTGCTTTAGATGATTTTGGAACGGGTTATTCTTCATTGAGCTATTTGAACAAACTGCCCGTGAATAAAATCAAGATTGACCAAACCTTTGTGCGCAACCTGCCGCAAGATAAGTATTCTATGGCTATCATTGAGGCAGTGTTGTCCCTATCGAGGCACATGAAAAAGCAGGTTGTCGCTGAGGGGGTGGAGACACAAGAGCAGGTGGAAATTCTGCGGCGAGCTGGATGCGATATTGGACAAGGCTATCATTACGCCAAGCCTCTCTACCACGAGGAATATTGCCAAATGGTCGAGCGCTACAATTCGCCTCATAAGAAAAATGCGGTGTAATAGCCGTAATTCCGGCATATTCCTCACGCATTGGTCTATTTTTTGATTCACACGAGCGGTTTACATGCGTTTATTTCTTTTGGCGGCCTTGATTTTGGCTTCGTTTACCACCCCATTGTTGGCCCAAAGCTTGCGCGAAAAGGCCGGGCAAATGATCATGGTTGGCTTTCAGGGCGATCAAGCTTCTGGCAGCTGGCACAATGGCATCAAGTCGCTGACACAACAGGGAAAAATCGGCGGCGTACTCTATTTAAAATATAATGTCGGTAGCGTGGACCTGGTGAACCAAAAAAATGCTGACTGGCAGGGGGTCGCCCCCCAATCCTTGCCATTATTGATCGCGGTGGACCAAGAGGGGGGGCAAGTTGAGCGATTGACCAAATCTGTGGGGTTTGCAGAAATTGCCAGTGCTGCCGATGTGGCCAAATCAATGAGCCCACAATCGGCGCAAGCGCTTTACGAGAATTTGGCTCAACGCCTGGCGAGTCTCGGATTCAATGTGAACTTTGGGCCAGTCGTCGACGTGAACGTTAATCGCAGCAACCCCATAATCGCGAAATACGGCCGATCGTTCTCCACGGACCCAAACGCTGTGACGGAGTACGGTGCTGCGTTTGTGCGGGGACATAAATCAGCCGGTGTGTTGACTGCGCTAAAGCATTTTCCTGGTCATGGTTCCAGTCAAGCGGATAGCCATTTGGGCTTTGCTGATATCACCGATACTTGGCGCGATACTGAATATGTGCCGTTTCAAAAGCTGATCAGCCAAAATCTGGCGCAAATGGTGATGGTGGGGCACCTTTATCACAAGAGTTTTGCTGATGCGGCAAACAATGATTACCCTGCCAGCTTGTCGCCTGTGGCGATTGATGGTGTGTTGCGAAAGGGGCTTGGTTTTCAAGGTGTTGTGGTGTCAGACGACCTGGAAATGGGAGCAATTACAGAGCATTATGGGTTTAAAGAAGCCGTGCTGGCAGCCGTGCGCGCGGGCAATGACATCTTGCTTTTTTCGAATACACGCGAACCGAGCCTTGAATTGCCAGACAAAATACTCAATCTATTGATGAGCGAAGCTGAGCGTGACCCAGCTTTCGCCCAAATGATTGAGCGCAGCTACGCGCGCATTGTGGGCATGAAAGGCACCATAGCCCGATAGGCCTTTGCCCCAGGCAAGGCAACAAGGTAAGGTGTCATAAAAGTGACGCCTGAATCGGGTTGAGTATTCGGGCGCAGTTGAAATGCGAGCGTAAGAGAATGATGCAAAAAAACGAAACCCGGCATGTAAAGGCCTTGTTTATTTCCGATGTTCATCTGGGCATGCGGACCATCCGGGTAGACCAATTGATTGATTTCTTACGCGTCCACGACGCAGAAACGATTTATTTGGTAGGGGACATCTTGGACGGTTGGCGCTTGCAAAAGTCTTGGCATTGGCCGACAAGCTACAATCTGCTGGCGCAAAAACTTCTGCAAAAAGCGCGGAAAGGTGCCCGCATCGTCTATTTACCTGGAAATCATGATGAGTTTTTACGCGACTATTTGGGTACGCATTTTGGCGACATCGAGATCATTGATCGCGTGATCCACCACGCGGCAGATGGCAAACGCTATTTGGTGATCCATGGGGACCAGTTTGATGTCGTGGTGCGACATGCCAAATGGCTCGCTCATGTGGGTGACTGGGCGTACAATGCGGCCTTGCGCACCAATATTTTGGTGAATTGGGTGCGGCGCAAATTGGGACTGAATTATTGGTCATTATCCGCTTGGGCCAAGCATAAGGTTAAAAACGCCGTTAGCTTCATTGGGCGCTACGAAGAGGCGTTGGCTCATGAAGCTAAGGAAACGGGCGTCGATGGGGTGATTTGCGGTCATATTCACCATGCGGACATCCACGATACATACGGCACGCGCTATATCAATACAGGTGACTGGGTCGAAAGCTGTACCGCCATTGTTGAAAATCACGACGGTCAGTTTGAGCTAATTCACTGGACCGATATGGCTGAAAAACCAACAAAACAAGAGGCGCGCCGAAAAAAAGGCGCGTGAAGTTGCGTGACAAGAGTGCTGATTGTCACCGATGCTTGGCACCCACAAGTCAACGGCGTTGTGCGCTGTTTGGACAAGGTGGGGCAGGAGCTTCGGACAATCGGTTATCAGGTGGAATATCTTACACCTGAACGGTTTTGGACCATGCCTTTGCCGACCTATCCCGAAATTAGACTTTCTTTGGCGTGGTTGGGTGAAATTAGCCAAATCATTGAAGAGTTCGCACCAGATCATATTCACATTGCCACAGAAGGCCCGCTGGGTTTGATGGCTCGCCATTTTTGCACGGCACATCATTGGGCATTCACCACCAGCTATCATACCCGGTTTCCAGAATATGTTGCGGCACGGTGGCCGGTGCCCTGTGAATGGTCGTACGCATATCTGCGCTGGTTTCATGCGGCAGCAACACACACTTTGGCACCCACCCGTTCTGTAGTTGAAGATCTTAAAAACAAAGACTTTCAACATGTTGTCGAATGGACACGCGGTGTCGATTCAACACGTTTTATACCGGGTGAAAAATCTTTGTTTGAGAATTTGCCTGGCCCGCACCTTGTGTGTGTAGGGCGGGTTGCGGTTGAGAAGAACGTCGAAGCCTTTTTACGTTCGGATGTATCGGGCACCAAGATTGTTGTTGGGGATGGGCCACAGCGCGCCGAACTTGAAGAGAAATATCCAAACGCTGTTTTTGTTGGTCGCAAGCAAGGAGATGAATTAACAGCACACTATCAAAGCGCGGATGTGTTCGTTTTCCCCTCTAAAACAGATACATTTGGCAATGTGATGCTGGAAGCGATGGCTTGTGGCGTGCCGGTCGCAGCTATCCAGTGATGGGCCAATCGATGTGCTCACAGACGCACGCGCAGGTGCCATGGATGATGATTTAGCCGTAGCAATCAAAAAAGCGCTTACTTTGAAGCGCGCCGATGCCCCGCGCCTTTGCCCCTGAATTTTAGCTGGGAAGCCTGCGCAGCGCGTTTCCAGCAATATATGTCTCCAACGATGCGGGAGCGCGAGAAAGTGGCCTGACGCGGGCTTCTGTAGCGTGTAGCACCAAAAACATACCTTCGGACTTGTCAGTTTTGGCAAATCAGCGCAACCTGATCGCTTAAACACGATTAAGATAGGCAATTTATGCTGTTTTCAGTGCGCGAAGCGTTCTTGTCCCATCAGGCCGAACCTCCAGTTTCTATGCTTTTAAATTTCTCGCAGTCGGCATTGCTGTGCCGTTTTTGCCTTTATGGCTCAAGTCGCAGGGGCTGAGCGATTCCGATGTTGGTTTTGTCAATTCGGCACCCATTTGGATGATGGTTCTGATCAATATATTTGTTGGCCGGGTTGCAGATCGGGCCAAAGATTGGCGCCAGGTGATTATTGCTGCCAGCGTGTTATCTGGCCTTGCATCAACCACATTGTTTTTTGCATCGGGTTTTTGGGCAATCCTGTTCTGCTGGACCTTACGGTGCTGCCATTCATGGTGGGTGCACCGGTGACCGACGCAGCCGCTGTTCGAATGGCGCGTCGCCGCAACCTAGATTTTGCCATGATCCGGGTTTGGGGCACAGTAGCTATGTGGCTGCCAACCTTTTTTCTGGCTGGATGTTGAACCTTTCAGGGGTCGGCTTGTTCCTGCCGCTCTTTGTCAGTTTCTGTCTTATTCGTGGACTTATGTCTTTGCAATTGCCGCGCTTCCGCAGCAAAGCGCCAGAGGATGAAAAGATAGGGCCTGAGGTCGTGGTTGCGCCGCCTCATCGGCTGCAGGCGCAAGAAATAAAGCACGTGTTTCGGCCTTGGTTCGCGCTGGCGATTATGGGCTCAGCACTTATTGTTGCTTCCCACGGTCCATTATATGCCTATGGCTCGATCTTGTGGGACCGTTCAGGCTTGCCGGCTACGATAATTGGGCCGCTTTGGGCGATTGGCTCTGGGGCAGAAATCTTGACGTTTTTTGTGTTTGCGCGTGTGGCGAAACGCTTCTCTGCCCGACATCTGCTAATTTTCGCGGCGGGCGTCACGGCGTTGCGCTGGTTTGGTATGAGTTTTGATTTGCCTGTGTGGGGCTTTTTCTTGCTGCAAATGCTGCACGCCATCACTTTTGGCATCACTTACTTGGGCACGCTCAATTTTGTTGCCAACTGGACAGCGGAAAGCTTTGCCGCTGAAGCGCAAAGTTTGGTGCAAGTCACAGCTCAGGCAAGCCTGGCCACCTTCATCGTTATCTTCGGCTTTGTCTTTTCGGTTTTCGGCGCGCCAACCTTTATGATGTCTGCATTGCTTGCTGTCATTGGTGGCGGTTTGATTTTGGCATCATTGCTGATGGTCAATCCGCGTCATGAGGCCTAAAACGAGGTCGGTAGTTCAACGAAAAACGGCGCCCAGAAGGCGCCGTTTTTATTTTCAATTATCGATTATGGCTCTAGTTCAATCGCCCATGAGCGTGGGCCAACATGGTGTAGATTTTGCCACGATCTGAGGTGAGCAGCGTTTGCGTGTCCCGCACAGGGTCGGCACCACCTGCAGCATCACGAAGCAATTGCTCAAACTCCACCATAAAGTCTTTGGCTGTGCCAGCAAATTCGGCATCCTGTTTCAGCGCTTTGCGCACGTCATCAAAGATGCTTTGGCCAGAAAGCGTGTACAGACGACGCGAGAATACGCCGCTTTCGCCGTTTTGGTAACGACGCCACGCATCGACCAGTGTTTTATGGTCCACGGCTTCAACCATTTCAGCGGTCAAATTCTTCAGGTTCCCACCGCGGCGGGCAGTGCTGCTTGCCTGTTGGTTGGCAGACGCATTACGCAATAAGCTGCGAACCAGCTGCCTTGCTCATCCCCCGGATGCGGATTGATCAGAGCTAGGCTGCGTTGTCGATGCGGGCCGCTGCTGCGCGGATGCTGCCATGCGCTTGCGCTCGGCTTCTGCAGCGCGCGCGTCTTGTTCCTCAATTTGCTTTTCGAGCAACGCGGCCAATTGTTCAGAGGAAATATCCTCATGTTCGTTCGCTTTGGTCGCCGGGCGTGGGCTTGGTGCTGGCGCAGTAAGATTGCTAGCGTCTGGCGCACGGCGCTCTTCACGCGGTTGCTCCTGTCGAGGCTGCTGCGGCTGTTGCGGCGCTTGGGGGGGCCGTGCTTCAGCACGTGGTGCTGGCGCGGGGCGCTGCTCGATTGTCGGTGCGGGGCGCTGCAACTGAGGCTTGACGCGTTGCTGTAGGCTGTGCGTTTACAATCCTGTTCAACTCTTCAAGCGCCTCAATTTGTTCGGCAACAACCTGGCGCATTTTGGCAGCGCTTGCCTTGGTTTCCTCGGGCAGTTCCATGACGCCACGCTGTAGTTCTGAGCGTGTTGAACTTAGCTCTTGGCTAAGCTCCTTGGCGGTTGAACGCATTGCCGTTGAGGTTTCGTTGAAGCGCTCCACTGCAGATTGGATTGATTGCTGCATTTCTTCGATCAACGATTTCTGCGCTTGCTTCAACGCAGTACTTGCCCGCTGGCTTTCTACGCCGGCTGTTTCGGTCAAATCGCGAAGATTAGTAGAAACGCTGTTTGACGCATTGCTAACAGTTTGGGTAAGTGTTTCTTGTGTTTCAGAAATCCGGTTTTCGGTTTCTGAAACCGTGTCAGAAAGCGATTTTGCAAAAGTGCGCAAACGGGCGTCAATTTCTTCAGCACGTTTGGTGAAGCCGGCGACCAAGGCGTCCATTGCCGTGCGACCACCTTCGATTGTGTCCACCGTGACCACGGAGGCATCGGTAAGTTCTTTTGCGGCATCAGTGAAGCCAGCGGCTTGACCATCGAGCACATGTTTGATTTGGCCAACCTCTTCAAGCAGCCCATGGATAGTGCCCTGCAATGCATTGACATGCTGGCCCATCATGCGGCCTGCATCGTCTGTGCCAGCCAATGCTTCGCGCACGGCGTCTGAATAGCGCGCTGTGTGTTTGGCCACGCCGTCTTCCAAAGTAGCCAAATTGTTGGTGGAGGTTTCGAGAACCTGTTGCAACAGCATATTTGAATCGTTGAGCTTGGATAGTGCTTGCGTGACATCTTCTTCGATGCGCGAAGTTGAGTAGGCCATGATTTCTTCGGCACCACGAGCATTTTGCTCCAAAGCGCTGCGTAGAAGATTTTGCTGATTGGCCAAACGCTCTTCGATGTCTGTTGTCTTCTTGTCGATCAGTTTTGACAACGTGTCTGACTGCACAGCCACAATTTGGTTCATGGCGCGGGCTTTGTCGCTTAGTTCTTCAGCAGTATTGACGGCGCGGACGGAAACCAGCTCTTCCATAGACTGGGAAGCGGCGTGCAATTGCTCCATCGCGCCGCGGATCACGAGATCCATGCGCGAGGCGGTGCGTTCTACATCAGACGAAATGTCGGTTGTGAGACCAGATAGTTTTTCGTCCAAGGCCGCCATAATTTTGTTGGCACCGCTATCCACATTTTGAAGGGCTTGATCAAAGCTGCTTGAGAAGGCGGTATTCATTTCGCTCAAGCGTGTTGCTGTCTCATTCGCACGTTGTGCGATGGCATCGGGCAGGGTGCCCAACTTGTCGTCGATAGTGCGTGACAGATGTTCGGTCGATAGGGACAGACGCTCTTCGCTCTCGGCAACCCGAGATTCGATGGTTGTGGAAAGCATTTCCGTTGCGCCAGAAATGCGCTCTTCCGCGCCGCGTGCCCGGTTTTCCATTGCATCGGAAAGACCCTGAGTAGCGGCCGTGATGCGTTCTTCTGCTTCCAGCGCGCGTGCTTGCATTGACGTTGAAATATTGTTCGCAGCAGATGCCAAGCGTTGTTCAGTTGCAGATAGGCGGCTGCCGATTGTTTGGTCCAGCTCGGTTGTGGCTTTTTCGAACAAGCCAGTTGAGCTGCTGACAGCATTTTCCACGCGCCCGGCCAATGTTTCAGTGCTGGCTTCGATGTTGGACACTGCGTCGGTTACTTTGCCTGCCACGCCGGTCTCCGCATCAGACAAGCGCACGATGCAGCGTCAATTTGGTTGCCCAGATTGTCATTGACCCGAGCCACTTGCTCTTCAATCATTTGCGACACGTGCTTAGAGCGTGTTTCCATGGTGTCGTTCACATCGCGCAAGCTCTCGTCGATGCTTTCACGGAAGAGCTGGCCGGATTTCTCAAAGGTTGTGCCCAACTCTTTGGTGCGGCTTTTCATGGTCGCATCAAGGTCAGCGGCGCTGGTCTGCAACACAGTATTGAATTCAGACGTGCGCTGATTGATGGTGCTTTCGAGTGATTGGGCGTGCTGTTTGAACCCTTGCTCATTTTCATTGAGTGTGGTGATCAAGCGTTCGCCTTTTTCACTCATGATTTCGTCCATCGAATGAAGGCGGCTGTCCAAGATAACAGCAACTTCATCTACACGACTGGTCAATTGTGAAATCGTGTCCTGACCCGCATTGGCCAGCAATTCGCGGGCTTCGTTGGCGCGCTCATCCAAAGTGCCGCCCAGCTGCAGCAGGGCGGATTGCACTGCGCTTTCCAAATTGTTGGTTTGGATTGAAATGCTTTCGTCCACGCCTGAGCCAAAATCGGCCAGAGTGCGCTGAGCGTATTCTGCATTTTGTATAATCTTGGTTGCCAGGTTCGAACCAACATTTTCCATATCGGAGACGATTTCTTCGCCACGCAGATTAAGATCCACCAGCACAGACTCGCTTGAAGCGCGCAAGACGCCAGAAAGCTGGTTGGTACGTTCTTCAATGATGGTCGAGAATTCCGACGTACCGTCTTCCAAGGACTGGGTGAGGCGCGCGATACGATCATCGACATTTTGTGTGAAGCCGCTAGACCCCCGCGCCAAAACATCGTTGAGGGCGTTGGTGCGCTCTTCAATGGTTTCGGCGAGATTATGATGGCGTTCGCCGAACGCATCCATCATGTAGGTGGTGCGTTCATTGAGCAGGTTGTCCAGCTCGTCGCGCTTGGTGTCTAGTGTTTCGCTGAAGTTTGTCGCGCGCGCGCTCAAAACCTGATTTAGGCGGGCTGTACGATCAGCCACTTCGCTTGAAAGTTGCTCGGTGCGCTCAACCAAGGTTTTATCAAAGCGCTCGTTTTGTTCAGAGAGTGTTGTTCCGAGTTCTTCGGTGCGCATGGACACTTTTTCAGCCAATTCATCGGCGCGCATTGCCAATGTCTGGTCGAAATTGTCGCTATGTGCCGAAAGCGTACTATCGAGCTGCTGGGTACGCGACGCAACTTTGTCGGCCAAATCATCAGCGCGCTGGGTCAGCGTTTGGTCGAATTGCGCGCTTTGCTCTGCTAGGGCTGAAGCCATCGCTGCGGTGCGCTCGTCCACGACGATGTTAAGCTTTTCAGTGCTGTCATCGAGTGAGGCCACCAAATCGGTGCGACGGTTGTCGATGGTTGTTTCAAAGCGTTCGCTTTGTTCTTTAAGTGCATTGGTGAGCTGGTCACCTTGCCCCGCGATAGATTGGGTAATATCGCCACCGGTAATCCGGAGTTTATCGACAAACGAGCTGCCCACTTCATCCAGCTGTTGCGAAAAGCCTGAATGCACGTCGGAAATGGCTTCGCGTACACGATCAGAATTGGTCACCACTGCGTTGCGTTGATTTGCCAACTCTTCGATGAGTGCGCGCATGCGCAATTCATTATCGGCATATGTACGCTCGAGCGAATTCACTTCATTGTGCACCATCACTTCAAGCTCACCAGCGCGGGACAGGGCACGTTCCAGCCCGTCACCAATCGCGTTGACCTCGCGGCGCACAGCTTGGCCCACGGTCGTGATTTGAGCGGTAGCTGTAGATTCAGGTTCAGCTAGACGCAAAGCGGCCTGTGTCATTGAAGATGCTGCCAGGCGTAAATCCTGCGCACGACGCACGATCAAGCCTATCGCAAAAAAACCGAGAACTGGGATCAGCAGTAGGGCTGAGAAGCCTGCAAAATCTGGCGTTTGCGCAAGGGGTCAGAATTTCAGTGTTGGCCAAATCAGCGCCAAAACGCATATAGCCCAACGTGCCGACGATGCCGATCCAACAAAGCGAGGCCAAAGCCGCCAACCAGTATGGCGCGGAGGACGGCTTGGACTGCATAGAATAAAGGATGCCGGCGGCGGTTGACCGGTCATCATTGGCAACTGAAGCGGCGCGACTTGCGATGCGCTCAGCTGAACGCGAGCGGCTTTCGCTGGCACGCTTGTTCCGGTTGCTTTTTTCATTTGCTGTGGGCTTGTCCAGCTTGGGCGCTTTACTTGCCTTTGAATCGGTATCTGTTTGCGACTCTAGGGCGCTTTCCACCGCTGAAAAAGCCAGCGTGGCTGGATCATTTGAGGAGTTTTTGTTTTTGCCATACTCAATACTACCTTTTGCGTCCGCACAATGCCCGGCGAACTTTAGGGTGAGCTGAGGCAAGTCGTGTGCAAATTAAACACAGCCGGAGCGTCCTCCGGAACTTGGTAAAGCATTAAAAAAATAATGCATTTTTTTGGCCACAGTACCCAACGCCGCCGAACGTTGGTATCATGCCTTTATACACCAATTGAAGGTGATCGAGACATTTTTATTAAAAATTAGTTAACGCGCAAG
>LLEO01000130.1_pt1 | contig 12521 bp, 15 predicted proteins | sample 595861 | NCBI WGS metagenome assembly LLEO01 (sample SAMN02919315, study PRJNA255460) | bioreactor metagenome | biome: chemostat; feature: culture 2012_25.1; material: sediment; isolation source: day35 25degC chemostat 2012 inoculated with Wadden Sea sediment taken from... | place: Germany: Bremen ... | reverse complement strand
CCCTAGGCTTCCCGGTCAGGGGGGGCGAAGCTCTGGGGGGGCACTCACTGGCAAAAGGGGGGGTGCAACGGGGGGGTGGCGTCTGCCTCTGACCGGGGGGGCTGGCTGAGCCTCAGGCTCCCGAATGTACTCCTGCCGCCCCGCCCAAGCCACCCCTCAGCCACGATCATTCACCAGCGACATCCTCCCCGGAGAACCTCTCCCTGACACCCTCAGCAGCAGACGAGGAGCGTTCCTGGATAACTGTGCGTTGACCAAAGGCCGGGTTGGACTACAAGCAGACTTGAGGAGTGCAGAGCGCGATCCGATAGCCTTCGATGCGGGTGCAAGCAAGCATTGCCAGACGCGTGAGACGGCCATCGAGAGTTGGTCAGCTCTAAGATGCTTTATAATTGCCTTAGGTCGAGATTTGGGGGAGCCAGAACTGTAAAATGCTTCCCTTGGTAGCTCATACACTTAGAAAGCTATTCGACAATGTGCCTGGCACGGCCAGATACACGCACTGGCGTGCCAGAAGCGTTTTCCAGCTCGACATTGATCAAGGACGGCATTCCCATATCCTCGCCTTGCCGGATTGTGAAATGACCATTGTGTTGCCAATTCTGGTCACGCAGATAGCCCGCGAAAGCAGCAGCGGCCGCGCCTGTGGCGGGGTCTTCTCGCACACCACCAGACGCAAAAGCGTTTCGTACAACAAACGTTTGATCATCATCGACAACAACGAGCATAACCGTCGCAATACCATGTCTAAGCATCACGTTCCGGCCGGTTTCCAGATCATAGGACATGCCAGCCAGTTTTGATCGTTCTGACAGCGGTAGCAGAATGTGATCGGAGCCTCCATGAATGTGTGCAGGCGGCAGCCGAGGGTCGAGATCAGAAAGCATCAACCAAAAAGAGAAAGCAATTCGTTAAGTTCATCGCCAGACAAAGACCGGCTGCGTGTTGGGGGCGAGGACAGAGTGACAAACATTCCGTCGGAAGAATCCCGCGCTTCCACCGGGATCACAGCGTCGTTTAGTGTGAATTCAAACGTGCCTGCTCCCCTTTGCTCTGCCAGCACTGCGCCAAGCGCAATGGTCGCATGACCGCAAAACGGGACTTCGATTTCCGGAGAGAAATAGCGCACGCGCCACCTCGTGCCAGTTTCATCTGTTGGGTAGGCAAAAACCGTTTCCGAGTACCCAACATCCGCTGCAATGCGGGACATTTCCTCTTCGTGGATTGCTGTGTCCCACAAGACCACACCGGCTGGATTGCCGCCTTTGTCACCTTTGCTGAATGCAGCTATTCGTTGGATGTGCATGGTGTCTTTCATAGGAACCTCCTGGCATGACATTCCTCATGGCCTCCGAGCCATAAGGGTCAGTTGAACTCTATAAGCCAGAAACACGGACCGACATTCCACAATAGGTATGCGTGCACTACAGGCAGTGTTGCATTTCACTACAAAATGTGGAGCTACAGCTTAACCTGTTATTGTGTTGGCACCGGAAAACACACTTGGTTTCATCCAGTTTGAAACATTTCGAGTCAATGAGCTTGGTCCGATGATCGTCATTTCTTCTGCCGTAATCGCCCTGTGATAGCTTGAATCTCCCATCCAGACATCCACCATCGTTTTTACGGTGGTGGTGAAATAGACGTCTACATCCTTGCCGGGGTCCCGGTCGCAGATATCAACCACACCTGACTGCACGATCAACCACCAGGTCGATCGTTCTTCTACGTCGGAGAACTTGAAGTGGATAACGATTTCTCCAGTGGGGAGTTTCTCGGGCAGAATGCTGCGCTGCAAATTGGTAATAAGCAATCCGACGTCATAGTCTTTTGAGGTTAGATTAGACCGTGCCCAATGCATACCCCAATCTCCGATGGAGAGAAGGATAGGCAAAAGCCCTCGACAAGATTCTGTCGGCAGGTATTCAAAGCCCTTTTGTCCGGCGATCCGCCGCTTCATGAGCAGTCCGTGGTCTTCCAGGTGAAGCAGTCGTCGGGTCAGCAAAGTCGGTGAGATCGTGCCAAGTCCGCGTTGCAGTTCTGAAAAGCGGCGGCTTCCCATAAGCAGTTCACGGATAATCAAGAGGGTCCACTTTTCGCCGATTATCTCTGATGCCTTTGCAATCGGACAAAATTGTCCGTATTCCATGACGCTCCTTCTGACCGGGGTTGCTGGCCGTTGCTACACTTTGTGAAGTATAGTCTAGGCAAGGAGTGTGCTATTTGCAAATACCGCAAGTCGGCTGCGCAACTGGTGACCTTAAACGTCTCGTCAGTTCAGATCAGAAACTGCTTTCTTGATTGCCCGAAGCGTTCTGTCCACATCCGCCTCAACCGTTGCCCATGAAGCAACCGAAATTCTTATTGCCTCTCTTCCGTTCCAGGTTGTTGGTCCGAACCAGGCTTCGCCGCTCTCTTGTACGAGCCGCGCAATATCGGTCGAGAGTTCTTCTGCATCTGGCAGGGTCGCAACCACTTGGTTTAGGACCACATCGTTCAGAATCTCGAAGCCGCAGTCTTGCAGCCCTGCGGCAAATCTTCTTGCTTGCGCACAGGATCGGTCTATCAGATTTGCAACCCCGGCCTTGCCCAGTGAATGCAAGGCGGCCCATACTTCGACACCGCGTGCCCCTCGCGAGAATTCGGGCACCATATCTTTTGGGGCAACATCTCCGCCGATTTCTAGATACGGAGCTTGCGTTGCCATTGCATTGTGGATGGCCGTGGGATGCCTGCAAATTGCGATACCACAGTCGTAGGGGGTGTTGAGCCATTTGTGCCCGTCTGTGGTCCAGCTGTCGGCTGTTTCATATCCGAGCAGTTGCGACTTTAAGCGCGGTGACGCAGCAGCCCAAAGCCCAAATGCACCGTCAACGTGGACCCAAGCGCCGTTCGCTTTCGCCACGATGTCGGCGACAGGATCGCTTGCTCCGGAATTTACGTTGCCTGCCTGAGTCAAGATAAGTGTTTTGTCGTCGCAATCCGGCAATTGTTCGGCAATCAACCGACCCTGAGTGTCGCATTCCACCCACTCAATGCGGTCTGTTCCGAACCCTAGTAACCTAAGCGCCTTGAGCACAGTTACGTGCACTTGCCGGCTAGCGACGATACGCACAGGGGGTGCGCCCCAAAGCCCCATTTTTCCGACGTCCCATCCCTGACGTTCCAGCAATGTGTTTCGTGCCGCCGCCAGGCAAGTGAAGTTGGCCATTGTTGCCCCGGTAACAAAACCGACCGAAGATGTTTCTGGCAGGCCCCAGGATATCGAGCACCCATTTTGAAGCAACTTTCTCCAGCTTTGTGCCAACCGGGCTGGTGACATCATTGAAAACAATCTGGTCCCACGCACTTGCCAGCGCTCTTGCGCCCAAGGGCGCGGGTAAGGTTCCGCCAACAACCAAGCCGAAGAAGCGGCCACCGACAGTGGCTGTTGTCGCTGGGGATCCGACCTCGTCCAGCAAGGCGATTGTGCTTGCGGGGTCCCCGGGTTCGTGGGGCATTGGCGCATCGAATGCTGACAGCTTGGATCGTGATTCAGGACTTGGTGCGACGCGACGCATCCCAATTTCATCAAGGTATTGATCAGCCCTTCTGCAGGCATCTTGCAAAACGATTCGAGAGGTTTCCAGTGGGCTCTGCATGTCAGGCTCCGGTCGGCATTGATATTGACTAGGGTAGACGATCAGCGGTCAGAAATCTGACCGCTGTCCGATGTAGGTCCTATTTCGGCTCCCAGACATAAGGTTCGAATGCACTGTCAAGCGGTAGATCCAGCAGGCTCGCCGTCATGTTGGACAAGGTTTTTGCAGCCACGCCGACAATGACATCAAACGTATGGGTTTGAGAATAGCCGGCAGACTGGAACTGCTCCACCTCTCGGTCGGTTGCGTGTCCCCGGTCCAACGCAAGTTTCTGGCTAAATACGCGCAAGGCTTCGTATCGGGGGCTATCAAGGGATTCAGACCGCCGAATACTGTCCACATCCTTTGCATCGATTCCAGCCTTGAGGCCATAATAAGTATGTCCAGCAACGCAATATCGGCATTTGTTCGCGACGCTGGTTGATAGAAAGACGATCTCTCGTTCAACATCGGTGAGCTGGCCCGCTCCGAAGGCGCTGGTAAGGGCCGCTATCCCGCCTACTAGTTCGGGACGCTCACCATAAATCGAAAGGACATTCGGTACGAACCCTTTCTTTGCGGCTGTTTGTTCAAAGATCTCGCGCACTTCAGGCGCTAGGCCTGCCAGAGTTTCATTGTTGTCAAGCATGTCGAAGGTTCCTCATTCTGCAGGTTTTGTTCGTTTGTGTAGATGCGAGCCAATCGCGATATGGGCTTCGCGAATGATGGTGGTGATGATCGAGGCGGCGGGTTCGACTGAGTTGATGAGCCAGCGCTTTGGCCCGCCCACATGGACAACGCCTCGATCTCCCCGTGCATCCGGCGATGGGGGGTCGCCGATTGGTAAGTCATGAATTCGGCACTGCCGCGCGTTGCCACAATTTCACCGGCCCGGTGCCGTGTTAGGTTGTCAGGACGCCCATCGGCCAGCCAGCGGTCGACAAGATCGCTGCGCAAAACCCGGTGAGCAGCGTTTGACCACCCGATATTGTATAGCTCGGTTTCGTGAACGGTGTCAGAGTGACCGGCATCGACGATACGTGAAATATAATCCGGGTGTGCGGCACTTTCAGTAGATGCCGCAAACCGCGTTCCCATCACCACACCACTTGCGCCGAGGCACAATGCTGCCGCCAGGCCGCGACCATCTGATATCCCGCCAGCTGCGAGAACCGGAACTGAACCTGCGACATCAACGACAGCTGGAATAAGTGCAAATGTTGCCACCGATCCACGGACATGGCCACCTGCCTCCCAGCCTTGTGCAATTAATATGTCCACGCCTGCGTCGACAGCCTTTATGGCTTGTTTGCTATCTGAAACTGTCTGGATGACGAGCGCACCCGCCGCGTGAACGTCTTTGACATACGGAGCGGCGTCTCCCCAGAAAAAATGAACAGCGTTCGGTCCATGAGACAGGCAAAGGTCCAGCCGTGCTTCCTGCGGAAAATCGAGGCAAAGATTGACGGCGAAAGGCGCGTCGGTATTTGCGCGCAAACTGCGGATGCTCTTTTCGATTTCACCGGACGAGCTCCACGAATAGGGCATGATTGGATACCCCTCCGGCCTTCCCCTACGGCGGCAGCCAAATCGCTTTCGACCAACCCGCCCATGGGGGCAAGCGCAATGGGACAGTCTACACCGACCAGGTCAGTGAACGCCGTTGAGAAGCCGGGATTTGATGTATTCTGGTATGACATCTGAGAGGTTTCCTGCATTGACCGTTAAACTTGGATTGCCCACCGTATTTTGCGCCGTCAAAAATAAGATTGATGTGTACTGGGGCAGGGTCCTGCGGAATACTGCATGGTCGATATCAACCCACTACACATATGATAGTAATCGATCAGGGCACCTATTCGGTGGCCAATCCATCCAAACAAACGGATAGTCAGTGCCGACAGACAAACTTTCGCTTTGGTTGCGGGCGTCACGTGTCAAAGATCAATTAACAGGGAAGCACGCAGCAAATGGTTCGTTTCTCAAACCGGAAAGGTTGGCTACGAAACTGATGGTGCTATAGGTGCCGCAAAGCGCAAGGATTTCCAGTTGCTGTTCGCCCGTCCAGATCTCAGCAAAGGTTGTGCGAGCCTCTTTACTCGGGCTTCCTGAGCGCAACAGCTCATCTATGACAGCCATCAAGTTCAATTCTCTTTCTGGCCATAGGTCCGGATTAGGAACTATTGAGCACGTATCCTCGACTTCTTGTCGAGTCAGCTTTGCGGCCTTCGCGAACAGGCTGACGTGAATGCCCCATTCATACTCGCACCTTCGATTTGCAGTCACTCTCAGGATGGCGATTTCGCGATGGCGAAGAGATAGCGGGCTGTCCTTGTCTAGTAGGTTGGGCACCGCTTTTTCGGCGAACCGTTCACTATTCGCGAAGACACGAAAAAGGTTCAAAAGATAGCCGTCAATTCTGGGATATCGCTGCATGATACGCGCCAGGTTTTCAGTAAATGGCTCTATTTTTGGTTTCAACTTGTTGACCATGGGCTTCTCCGTGCTACTAAACATGTAGCAGCTTACATACGCTACATATTCAGTAGCGTCAACGGGAGGAGTCAATGAACGTAAAACGACCAGGTTATCCCGTCCGCGGATCCAGCACCGGGCGTCCGGTCATGGTGCTGTTTGATCTACTGGGTCAGAAATGGACTCTCAGAATTTTCTGGGAGTTGCGGTCCGGTCCGCTTTCTTTCAGAGGCTGAGGGCCGCGTGCGACAACGCATCGCCAACTGTATTAAATGCTCGACTGAAGTCACTTCGCGAGCTGGACTTCGTCGAGCTTGTTCAGGATGGCTACCGGCTTTCTGAGCTTGGGCAGCAACTTGCCGAACAATTGGTCGCGCTCGACACGTGGGCAAATGACTGGGCCAACTCGATAGATTGAAGCTGCGGACAGGCAAACCTTTAAAGCCGAATTGTCCGATGGGACCACTTTGCCGAAAACGAGCTAGGCAGTGAAGACGTACAGGGCATTGAAGCCAGCAGGTCAAAACCAGCTTTACGGGGCATAAATCGCGAGGGAAGGGTGAGTGTACTGACCAGTAGTTCTTTGCGCTAAAGAACTGAATCTGTCTGACGTCAGGCACCTTGCCTGCGGCAGCGCCCTTGAAACCCCCAGAACATCCCCATGCCATCCCCAAGCTTGGGAACGCACGTTCACCTAGGACCTTGGTACGCCTCACGTGGGGCGGAAAACCCAAACAGGAGAACAGAAAATGAAATCGATCAAAACCGCCGCTATCGCGGCTTCCATTTCCATCCTCTCGGTTGCCGGCCATGCGCAGACTGATCCTGTCGGTCAATACGATGGCATCAGCATGGGGGATCTGACGAGCCAAGCGATCGACGACGGCTTTGACCAAGGCGCTCATGCCTCTGATCCTTCAGGGGACGGGCTGGGGCAAGAAGACCGTTCAGGCCTGGCGAACGTCATTGACCAAGGCAACCTGGCGCAACTGTCGGACTGTTGGCCAACTAACACGCCCGTGCGGATTAACCTCACGCCTGCATGACCGGTGGGCGGCGGTGGACAAGACGCAGTCCACCGCCGTTTACGCGTTTCTCCTCTAATCGAAAGAACGACCAAATGAGTGTTTTGATAGGATCCCTGCTTCTATTCGCTGTCTGGACGCTCTTGGTTCTTTGTGCGGGCGTCGGAATATATCGCTGGGCACATGTCCTGACCGGCCGGGCAACCGTACGGGAATGGAAGGCCGATGAAGGGCAGGGCAGCGATTGGTACCGCCGTGCGACAAGAGCCCACGCAAATTGCGTCGAGAATCTACCGGTATTCGGAGCGGTGGTCGTTTCGGCGGTCCTGACCGGGACCAGCCACGCCCTGCTGGATATCGCGGCCATTGCCGTGGTAGTCGCGCGGATGGCCCAGTCCACAGTGCATTTCTGTTTTGTTCAGACCGAAGCCGTGGCGATCCTGCGCTTTGGTCTGTTTTTCGTCCAACTGCTTGCCATGCTGTTCATGGCGGCACTTGTGGCCGTGAATCTGTCTGACGACTACCTGCCATGCCAGACATCCTTTCTTGGGATTAGATGACAGGCCGCACCTTTGTGCGCGCCTGTTCTAAACACTTATACGCAGGGCGTGGAGTTGCACCCCTCATGTGATCGAAGATGTATCATCCAACGCCACAACCAAAGAGCAGTCAAATTGAGTGAGCCGAGGCAATGATTCAGTATCACTGCCCGCTTTGCTGGCTAGCTTCCTCACGATGTTACGGCCAGTATTTCGTTGAACTGAAATGCGATGGACTTTCTAAAGCAGCGGCGATGTCCAGTCCGAAAACCGACCTACTGTTTAAGAAATCTAGAAATTTCCCGCCTCGTGGGGCATTCCGCCAGGAGCCGATCCAGATGTGGGATTGACGCCCCACATTTCATCACGAACTCCCCAAGACTTCTCCATTCCTTCATCAAGCGACCCGTCGCTGCCTGTCTTAGAACTTGTTCATCACAAGCGCGGACCAAACATTCCGCCGCGATCAACAAGTCACCTAAGAGGAGCAGAAAATGAAAACTGCAATTCTATCTTTTTTTGGGCTTTCCGTCCATCATGCCGCCGGATCAGGACCCCCCCATATCTCGAAGCGAAATGCGGCGCCAAGGTCGTGCGTTACTGTCCTTAGACGAACGGACCCTCAAGGATATTGGCGTCACTCAATCAATGGCTCACGACGAAGCGCGCCGTATTTTTAGGCGAGACTGACCGTCGAGCGGGTCGCAGTTCTGGGGCTGAGTTATGCGCGATGCGTTAACCCCGCCCCAAAAGATCCGGCGCAGGCGCGAGATCATCAACACAAATTCCCAACCCTGCATGAGGCAGACAGGGAATCCGGAGCTCTTGCCGAGTTCTACTAGGAGCCTTTGTCATGAGGCACACCCGGCCGGGTGTGAGGCGTTGCAGGTTCCGATCGTACCGTAAGAAGTGCGGCTAGTCCGTTGAAAGAAAAGAAAATCGGACCAGTCAGTTTCTAGAACTTAACCAAACCTGAAAGGAAACAAAGAAATGAATATCAATACTGAAGTTAACGTTACCGACAATGGCGTCAATGTGCAGGCTCTGCTTGATGCACGCGATGCGCTGTCCCAGGCCCCTGCTGCCGCCCAGTTCACTTGGCGCGCAGAGACTGAATGGCAAAACGGCGTGCACAGCCGCTCGACCGTCGAAGGCTTCTATGGTCTTGGCGAAGAGCACGCGCACCGCGAAGCTTTCACCATCGACGCCGACCACCCGGCCGAGTTTGCCTCCGAAGACAACGGACCAACCCCAGTCGAAATCGTGCTGTCGGGACTTGGCAGCTGCCTGGTCGCAGGTGTTGCTTCGGTCGCGCAGCATCGTGGCATCCAGCTGCGCTCGGTGAAGGCCTATGTCGAGGGCGACATGGATCTCTACGGCATTCTTGGTATCGACGCCGAAGTGCGAAACGGCTTCTCGGCCATTCGTGTTCGCTTTGAAATCGACGCGGATGCCTCGAAAGAAGATCTCGCTGCCGTGGTCGCCCAGTCGCAAAAGCGCTCGGCTGTCTTCGACATCATCACCAACCCCAGCAACGTGCACGTCTCGGTCGCTTAAGACCCTGCGCTGCCAAACAAAGAGCGAGTGTCATGAAAAAAGTAACGACCGTCATTATCGGCGCCGGGCAAACCGGGCTCGCCATGAGCAAAGAACTTGCCGCGCGCAGCGTGGATCATGTGATCCTCGAGCGCGGCAAGGTCGCCAACAGCTGGCGCACTGAACGCTGGGACAGTTTGCGCCTGTTGACCCCGAACTGGATGAATGGGCTTCCGGGTGCCGCCTACAGCGGAACTGACCATGATGGCTTCATGCCCGTCACCGAGCTGGTGGCCGAATTCGATCGCTATGTCCACGCGATCAGCGCGCCGGTCCTTGAAGAAACTTCAGTACTGGATGTCACTAAGTCTTCGGTCGGGTTTCGAGTTCAGACTAATCAAGGGATGATCGAATGCGAGAACGTCGTGGTAGCGACAGGGGCCGCGTCCCTTGCGAGTCGTCCCGGGTTCGCAGGTGATCTGCCTGCAGGCATCGCCCAGTTCACCCCACTTGACTATAAACGTCCTGGCGATCTGCCGTCTGGTAAGGTGCTGGTGGTCGGGGCGTCCGCTTCGGGCACGCAAATCGCGCGCGAAATCCATCGGTCTGGCCGGGAGGTCACGCTCGCCGTGGGCGAGCATGTCCGGGTGCCTCGCCGGTATCGCGACTCTGATATCCTGAAGTGGATGGAAATCACTGGGCGATGGGACGAGCGCTATGACCAGGTCGACGACATTGACCGTCAACGCGCGACCCCGTCTCTTCAACTGGCTGGTGAGGCCAGAGAGAACCCGCTGGAACTGAATGCCCTGCAGGACATCGGGATCGAGCTCGTTGGACGCATGGCCGGGGTCCGGGATGGTGTCGCGATGTTTTCGGGCGCGCTGGCAAATGTCTGCATGGCCGCCGATCTAAAGCTGAACCGCCTGTTGAACGGTTTCGACGACTGGATTCGCGAGCATTGGATGGGTGAGCAAGTGCCATCAGCCTACCGGTTCCCTGGCACGCGTGTTCCGGTTTCGCCCCGCCTGTCGATTAATCTTGTTGCCGAAGGTTTCAGTTCTGTCGTCTGGGCAACCGGATACCGGGCAGACCACAGCTGGATCAACCTACCGGTTTTCGACCGAAAGGGCCGCATCATCCATGATGGTGGCATTGTCGCGCCGGGCTTCTACGTCATGGGCCTGCCGTTCCTGCGCCGTCGCAAGTCCACCTTTATCGACGGTGCCGGGGACGACGCCCGCGAACTTGCCGAAAACCTTGAAATTAATCTTGGCCTGAGCCGAGTCGCATAGAGGAGAATACAAATGAACAAGTCCATCTTCCGTCGCACCTATTATGACGCCATCATCATCGGTGCGCGCTGCGCCGGGTCCGCGACAGCGTTAGAGCTTGCCCGTACCGGCGCTAGCGTTCTTTTGGTCGATCGTGATCACCCCGGCAATGATACCTTGTCGACCCACGCTTTGATGCGACCGGCGATTGCCCTTTTGAACGATTGGGGGGTCATTCCTGAGATCGAGAAGTCCGGAACCCCGTTGGTCACTGCCACCACCTTTCATTATGGCGGCGAAAAGATCCCTGTCGCTGTTAAGCCGGTGGCGACATTAAGGGTCTCTACGCTCCGCGTCGGAATGTGCTTGATCAAGTTCTTGCGGATGCCGCTGTTGCAGCCGGTGCGGAAATGCATACGGGCGTTAGTTTTTTGGCGGCGACAAAAGATGCCGCAGGGCGCGTGCGCGGGGCGCTTCTGGCCACTTCGGAGGGCAAGCAGATACCTGTTTCGTGCGGCATCCTGATTGGGGCCGATGGCCGCCAGTCGGCCGTGGCACATCAGGTCGGTGCTGCCACGCAGATCGAGAGCCAGGAGCGCACTGCCGTAGTCTATGGTTACTTCAAGGGTCTGCCCAACGAGGGGTACCGTTGGTTCTTCGGGCATAACAGTTATTCAGGCGCTATTCCGACCAATGATGGGGCGCACTGCGTTTTTGCCGGAGTGCGACCCGATCGGTTCAAGGGCACGATGGGTTCCGACCCGTTGAAGGGCATGCGCGCCGTGCTGTCAGAATGTGATCCGGACTTGGCCGAACACCTGCGGATCGGACCTGTTGACGGAAAGTTACGTCGCTACGGCGGGGCGTTTGGTCACATGCGTGAATGTGCCGGGCCGGGATGGGCGCTTGTCGGTGATGCCGGATATTTCAAAGATCCTGTGACGGCGCATGGCATCACTGACGCCTTCCTTGATGCGCACCGCCTAGTCCACGCGCTGCAATCCGACCTGTCGTTCCCAATGGTATATCAGCAGGAACGCAACGCGAAAAGCGCCGGGATGTTCGAGGTCACGCGGAAAATCGCGGCATTGAACAGTGATTACGACACTCTGAAATCTCTGCATCAGGACCTCAACCAGATCATGAAAACCGAGCTTGCTGAGCTGCGCACGCCGCGGCTCGCACCGGTGATCGCTGCATAAGGAGCCGATCATGAATATCCCAATGAACTCCAGCCCTGCGCCAGCTGACCAGCTGTCGTATTTTTCCGAGCAGGAAGACCTCGGGGAACTCGCTATTGCCAGCCCAAAGGAGTCGATTCTCGAGACGGTTGGAAACACGCCAGTTGTGAAACTGAATAATCTCGGGCCGAACCAGGTCGAACTGTTTGTCAAACTTGAAAGCTTCAACCCGGCCAGCTCGGTCAAAGATCGCCTCGCGCTCGGAGTTATTGAGGCCGCGGAAAGATCCGGTCAGTTACGACCGGGCCAGACAGTGATCGAGGCAACCTCTGGCAATACAGGCATAGCGCTTGCCATGGTCTGTGCACAGAAAGGCTATCCTTTGGTAGTGGTCATGGCCGAAAACTTTTCGGTGGAGCGGCGGAAGCTGATGCGCTTCCTTGGCGCAAAAGTCGTGCTAACGCCTGCCTCGGAAAAGGGCAGCGGAATGGTGGCTAAGGCGGCAGAATTGGCCGAGGCCCATGGCTGGTTTTTGTGCCGCCAGTTTGAGAACGCTGCGAATGCCAAAACGCACGCGCGCACGACCGCCCGAGAGATCCTCTCTGTATTCAACGAAACAGGTCTTGACTATTGGGTGACTGGTTTCGGCACGGGCGGCACACTTCAGGGGGTGGCGCAGGTCTTGAAACAACATTCGCCCTCAACTCGTATCGTTGTGGCGGAACCCGACAACGCGCAACTTCTGGCAAGTGGCATCCCGCAACCCGGCGCCGGTCAAAGCCACCCGCGCTTTCGCCCGCATCTCATGCAGGCTGGTCGCCGGACTTTATTTCGCCACTGGCTGCGACCTGCGCCGAGGCGGGATTGATCG
>LLEO01000129.1_pt1 | contig 12599 bp, 17 predicted proteins | sample 595861 | NCBI WGS metagenome assembly LLEO01 (sample SAMN02919315, study PRJNA255460) | bioreactor metagenome | biome: chemostat; feature: culture 2012_25.1; material: sediment; isolation source: day35 25degC chemostat 2012 inoculated with Wadden Sea sediment taken from... | place: Germany: Bremen ... | reverse complement strand
TACTACGACATCCGATTTTACAATACCATCGACACTTTCGACCCGAAGTGGGATTTAATCTCATTCAGAAACGCCGCATCATAGTATCCTTGAAGCAGTCATTGATCTTCGACCTTGGGCGAACGCAACCAATATGGTGGCGATTAAGAAGGTTGCCGCTTCGAAGTCCATGAGTTTACTCAACACGATGATTCAGTTGGATAACGCTGGCGCCTGTAAGAAAAACTCTCTACAACGGTCTGACGTCGCTATCTACATATAAACACCGCTAACACGATTTTTATGATGAAGTTTTCAGTATTTCCGCCATCTCATTACGAGCCGTCTGATTTTTCCGGAGCGGCACTACAGCAAGACGGGTGGAATGATTTTAGCTTTCAAACCCAATACCATTTGTACGTTGACACACCTGAGTTCAGCGGTCGCATAGGAGCTGTCAAAATCCTAAAACGCGGCCAAGAATCAAGTGACACTCTTCAACTAAGTCTCGGCGATCTTGGTCCGCTGAATAAGGATTGGGTCTCACTTGGTCAAGACCTTGACTATTATGAACGGCTTGCTGGTTTGCCTAAACAAGTTCGCTCCGAAGTTTTGCTCCATTTACGTGATGCGCTTTCCAATCCAGAACACGCCGCTTCATTCTTCGAAGAGGAAGGCTGGAACACGTCGCTGCTACGCGATGTCGATTGGGAGAGTTTTAAGCAGGATGCTGCTGTTGTACTTGAACGTGACTACAATCGCGTCGCACAGTTGGGATTGAAACTAGAGTTTCAAATGACGGGCTGGCGTGATCCACTGCTGCTTGACTTCGAAGCTCCAAGGTCGCCATTTTTCATGCCCAGTCAAGATAACTTGCTTCCGGAGCGGCTAGCGGTGATCATCGGTCGCAATGGATCAGGCAAGAGCACATTGCTCTCGAGGCTTGCTCGAATTTTACATGCTTCACAACGAGATCGCGCTGATAAATATCTGTCGGAGCTCGGTAAAATTTCGCCTGAGGGGGTTGGGTTCACAAGAATTGTAAACATCTCTTACAGCGCCTTTGATGCTTTTCAGCTGCCCCGGCATTGACTATCGTGAGAGAAAGCAGATCATCGAGGATTTAGAGAAAGGACTTGGACGATATCATTATTGTGGATTACGTGACATTGCTGCCGAGGAACGTCGCAGTGAGGGTGTAGGCGATATCGACGGGAGGCCAATTCAGCCATTAGGGCCTGATCGGCAAAAAACGGTTTTGTTCAAAACGGGGCGAAGAGCTAACGGCAGAGTTTGCTCGAACGGTCGAACGCATTCGTGAGATCGGCCGGCAAGAACTGTTTTCAGAAGTTTGCGGTATTCTGGCCTCCGAACCCTCCTTCTTAGACCTTGGTGCCGACCCCGGTGCCAGTGTCTTGGAGCATCCTGTCGAATGGTTTCAGATTTGGAGCACTGGCCACAAAATCGTCATGCATGCCACGGCGGCCATCGTCGCACACACCGAGCCCAAATCCATTGTTCTGATAGACGAGCCTGAAAGCCATCTTCATCCGCCATTGCTCGCAGCGCTAATGAACGCAATTCGCTTAATTCTTCTGCGTAATGACGCGTTTGCGATCGTTGCAACTCATTCTCCAGTTGTAGCTCAAGAAACACTTCGTCGACACACCGCAATAGTTCGTAGAATAGGGGGGGAAACGACAATTCATCGACCAAAGATTGAGACATATGGCGAGAGTATCGGTGAAATAACAAACGAAGTTTTCGGCCTTACAGCGGACACAACCGATTTTCATTCAGTTTTATCGTCTCTAGTGCAGCAGGGACTGTCATTAGAAGGAATTGAAGCACTCTTCGATAGAGGTCTTAGCCTGCAGGGAAGAGCGTTTGTAATGAGTAAAATGGCGCAAGGGGACGACTGATGTGGGTAATGGCAGGGCAGAACACTGACGGCCAAGACGAAGCGCTTGACCGCGCATTGACTCTCGTAAATGGCCACAAAGTCTATGAACTAAAAGATCAAGAGCTACAGGCCATTCATATCGTTTATGCTCTTTATGAAGAAATGCTTGGTCAACCGCATCAAGACTTGACCCCTGACACTTTGGGGGTGATGCAAGACCCGCGTTGTACGACACTTACGCGCAGGTACAAATCGGTGGTAGGCTTGAAAAGGTAAGAGAAACGCTGCTTGCCTCGGCCGACGAATGCCCCTTTTGCGGCTTTGGGGGAGCCAAGCCAACTGGACCACTATTTGCCCAGAAGCGTATATAGAGAACTTGCCATCTACCCCAACAACCTCATACCATGTTGCGGGCCCTGCAATAATGCCAAGCGCACTGTGTGCCAGGGGCTTGGGCCAGCGCATGGCCCCGGACTAATTCACCCATATTTTCAAGAACTTCCCGACATAGATTTTTTGGTGGCTGATGTCCTATTTGAAGGCGAAGCACTTTCAGTCGTTTTTCGAATTGAACCTGCCGGCATTGACATGGGTTTAGCGGGCAAACTGCAGTTCCAATTGGATCGCTTGAAGCTAAACGCGAGGTATCGAAAGCAGATTAACAAATTTCTTAGTGAACAACGCACAGGAATGCTTCTATTTAGTGAAGGAAGCGCAGAACGGCTTAGTGAGTACCTGAGCGCAAGTGCGGTAAATCTTGCCAGATCATTCCATCGAAACAACTGGCGCGTCGCAATGTTTCGTGCACTAGCTGAAACACCCGAGTTTTGTGAGCGTCCAGAGCTGTACTTGGGAACCAAAGAAAGTGACGAATGAGCGTGTCCCGATGATGAGTGATATGAACAATGATTCGAATGTTAGCAGCCGAATCGTGTAGGTCCGCTTTGGCGCTCCGCCGAGCAAAAATCGCATATGCAGCAAACTTTCGCCTCCCGCCTGACTTGTCAATTCGCAATTTCCAAATGAAGGTCTCAATAGTCCGCATTGCTGCCATTCAAAGAACCGTTGCAAAAACAATTCTTTTTGCCTCACAACGAGGCTAACCGTGCCCAAATCAAAACATAGGCTCGGACTCCGCCCGGTAAACGCAAAAAGAGGTTAGGCAACCGCGTCGAGCGGTTCAACCTTTAACACCACGCCACTGGCTGCAATCACTTTAACACGTGTTTGGGGCTGGCAGGTCGGGGGCCCTCAACACGCCACCAGCTTTCGCCAACCTTCATGCGGCCCTTGCCGTTCACAATCGGCTCATCAAGCGTGTAAGTATCGCCGACAAATTTGGCGCTGCGTTTGTTGAGAAAAGGATGATCGGATTTGCCGCCATTGCCTTTGAAATAAAGGGTCCAAAAAGCCACGCCAGCAATAGATAGAACGCCGAAAAAAAGCCATTGGAATTGCCAGCTCAAAAAGCCCGTAAAGGCTTGTATGCCCACCGCAATTGCGGCCAAACCAAACCAGACAACAACACCGCCGGGCACCATCAGTTCAACGCCCAATAGCAAAAAGCCGCCAATGATCCACGCCCAAGGTCCCAATTCAGTGAACCAGTTCATCAAATCCATCTAGCTCTCCTTCTTGCCGCCCGTCGGGACACGGCTTGAATTGCGGCTTTGGGAGGAACCTTCGCCAAACGCTTCTTTCGCGATTTCGGCAACGCCGCCGATCGCACCGATCAGGTTGGCTGCTTCAAGCGGCATCATCAACACTTTTTGGTTTGGCGATTTGGCAATGGCTTCCAGCGCTTTGATATAATTGTTAGCCACAAAATAGTTCACCGCTTGCACATCGCCAGCTGCGATGGCCTCGGACACCATTTGTGTTGCCTTCGCTTCGGCTTCGGCCGCCCGCTCCCGCGCTTCCGCATCCCGGAAAGCCGCCTCCTTGCGGCCCTCAGCTTCAAGCACTTGCGATTGCTTTTCGCCCTCAGCTTCCAGAATCGCGCTTTGACGACGGCCTTCACTTTCCAAGATCGTCGCGCGCTTCTCTCGCTCGGCCTTCATTTGTCGGCCCATGCTCTCCACCAGATCAGCTGGGGGATCTATATCTTTGATCTCAATCCGTGTGGTTTTCACACCCCATGGCGACACCGCTTGATCCACCACATGCAACAATCGCGCATTGATCTCATCGCGGTTGGACAACAGCTCGTCCAGATCCATCGAGCCCATCACGGTCCGGATATTTGTCATGGTGAGGTTGAGGATTGCCGTTTCCAGCTGATTGACTTCGTAACTTGCCGCTGCCGCGTCCATCACTTGAAAAAAGTTGACGCCATTGACCTTAACGGTGGCGTTGTCACGGGTGATCACCTCTTGGGAAGGTACGTCCAGCACCCGCTCCATCATATTGATTTTGCGCCCGACAGCATCCACAAACGGCACAATAATGCTGAGGCCTGGCGTCAGCGTGCGGATATAGCGGCCAAACCGCTCCACCGTATAGTTATAGCCCTGCGGCACAACTTTCACCCCGGCCACGAGCACCAGAATAATCAGCACCACTGCCGCAATAATGGCAATTGAAAAACCGTCCATAACGCTATCCCTCACGCAATTTCTTTAATTGATTGCGGCCATTATGAAACGTTTAGCAGGGGAAAGAAAGCTGTTTGTGTCCGTGAGGCGTTGTGCCGCCTAGATCCAGCCCTGCAACTCGCGACGCACCACACTTTCAATCACATCAATGCCAGGATCCGTTGCATTCAAGCATGGAATATAACCATACTTTTCGCCACCGGCGTCCATAAACTGCTCCTCGCCTTCCATGGCAATTTCTTCCAGGGTTTCCAGACAATCAACAGAGAATCCCGGCGTCAATATCGCCACTTTCTTCACGCCCAAACTCGGCAGTTCTTCCAATGTTTTGTCGGTGTAAGGCTGCAGCCATTCTTCGGGACCAAACCGCGATTGGAAGGTCACCATTATCTTGTCTTCCGCCCAGCCCCAGTTTTTCACGCACCAATCGCGTAGTCTTGAAACATTGGCAATGATAGGGATCGCCCTTCATCAAATAGCTCTTCGGCACGCCATGGTAGGAGGTGATCACGAGATCGGGTTTAAAATCGAGATTCTCCAAGCCTTCGGTTATCGAAGTGGCAATGGCATCAATATAGGCAGGGTCCTCAAAATAGGCTGGCGCGGTGCGCACGGCAGGTTGCCAGCGCATTTTCTGCAAATGGTCAAAAGCCTTGTCATTGGCCGTCGCCGTTGTACTGGCCGCATATTGTGGATAGAGCGGCACCAGCAAAATCTTGTCGCAGCCTTGTGCCTTTAACCGATCAATCGCCTCCGGCGTCGAAGGGTTGCCGTAGCGCATGCCAAAATCCACCACCACATCTTCGTGCCCCGCGAGCCGTTTGCTGAGTTTTGCAACTTGCTCGCGCGCAATCACGCGCAAGGGACTGTCGTCATGCTCCATGTCCCAAACTTTATCGTACGCCGCGCCAGATTTTTTCGGCCGGGTGGTCAAAACGATTAAATTGAGAATCGGCCACCAAATCGCGCGGGGGATTTCGATCACCCGTCGGTCAGACAAAAATTCTTTCAGATACCGGCGCATAGACCAATAGTCGGTGGCGTCAGGCGTACCGAGATTAAGCAGCAAAACGCCAATCTTTTTTGGTTTAACCTGTGGATGATCCGGTGGAAGATGCGAACTCATAATGCCCCTTGCGTGCTAAAGATTGGGATAGCTGAAAGGCACGGCGCATCAAAATGCGCAATTGTCTGCCCGAATAATCCCCTACAATCACTAAGCACATAACGCGATTTGGGCGCAACTGGTTCACAAAAAAAGGGCGGCCAAATGCCGCCCCTTCCATCATATGTTGTAAAACTTACTCAGCTTTCTGGATGCGATCGTCTGTCATTGGCTGATAGTCGCCGCCAAGTTTTGCGATATAGTCCGCAACAACCACTTCAAGACCTGGGCCATAATCATAAGCGTTCATGCCTTCGGTTTCGAACACTTTGTATCCGTCACCACCGCCACGCATATAATTGTTGGTGGCCACGCCATATGTGGCTTCTGGATCAAGCGGTGCATAAGATCCATCATCCTGCATCACTTCAACCGAAACAATGCGAGAGCCTGCTTCAGCTTCTGGATCCCAAGTATATTTCATGCCAGCAACCTGCGGGAAACGACCTGCGCCATCTTCCACTTGGCTGACACCGTTTTCCAGCGCCGCGATGACATCTTTGCCTTTAAGTTCAAAGGTCGCCAATGTGTTTTGGAACGGCAACACAGTCAGCACTTCACCCCATGGTGATTTCGCCTTTGTCGATCGACGCGCGCAAGCCACCACCGTTTTGGATGACAATTTGAACGCCTTGACCTTTTGTGCGGTCCAACATGGCTTCAGCAACCAACACGCCCATAGAGCAGACTTCAGCCCGGCAAACATTGCGATCACCATTGATCATATCGAGCTGTTGCCCACAACTTGAGCTTTGATTTCTTCAAGTGGTGCGGCTTTCTCTTCGATAAGAGCCAGCATCTCTTTGTCTTCTGGCACACGCGCATCCAGCAGCCATGGGGCACCTTCAGCTTCGACAACATTGCCATTGTCGTCCCATGTCACACTCAACTCACCCAAATATTTGGAATAGGCATAAGCTTGAACGATCGGCACATTCTGGCCATTGGGTGACTGTGCCATTGTTGGATATTCATCAAGCAATGTGTGTGAGTGGCCGCCCACAATCACGTCGATACCATCCACGGCTTGAGCGATCGCGATATCACGGTTGATGCCCACGTGAGACAAGAGAACAATCTTGTTGACGCCGTCCGCTTCAAGCTGTGTCACCAGCTTTTTCAGCACTGCTTCGGCCTGGATGAACTTAACATTGTCGCCGGGTGAAGATGTTTCTGCGGTGTCTTCCGCCAATACACCGATAATCGCGACTTTCTCGCCGTCAATTTCTTTAACGATGTGCGAGGGCACTTTGTCTTTCAACAGCGGCTCATCAGCCAAATTCACGTTGGCGAACAAAACGGGGAAATCTACAGCGTCAATAAAGTCAGACAGTTTTTCTGGGCCATCATCAAATTCATGGTTACCCACTGCCATGGCGTCGAAACCGATCATATTCATCAGTTCAGCAGCCAACGCCCCTTTATAAGTCGTGTAAAACAATGAGCCTTGGAACTGGTCGCCCGCATCCAATGTCAACACATTGAAGCCGGCACCTTGCAGCGCTGAACGGCGGTTTTCAATCGCAGTGGCCACGCGGGCCATACCGCCAAAACATTCGCCAGCCGCATTATCTTCAGCACCGCAGCTTGAATCATATTTGTTAATGGGCTGAATGCGCGAATGCACATCGTTGATATGCAAAATCTTAAGCGAAAAGTCCGCCAATGCTGGCGCTGCCAAGCTGGCCATTGCCATGCCAAGCGAAAGCGCTAAAGCCTTTTTTTCATTTTGAGTACCCTCCAAAGTTTTATGATATGTCCGGTTATATACGGGGTCATTGTTTCAGCATTTTGACAATCACTGAACCGACACCACCCGGTTTCCTCAACACGGCGACGCAAATAACCGCCTCACCATGATGAGAAAAAGTTTATGACAGTTTTGTGACTGTCGCAACTGAATTTGACCGATTGGAAAAATACGCAACTGGAAGGTTTAGTCTTGCGGCGCGACAAACCGATTTTTGGACTTTGTGAAATGAGCCGCGAGATGCTTCATAAGAGCCTCGATGCGCTTTGCCTTGCGCAATTCTGGATGCGTTAAAATCCAAATGGGCATGTAGCTTTCCCAGCCAAGGGCGGCTACGCGGCGTAATTCGGGCTGCCCATCCCCCAAAACTTTTGGCATCCGGGTCAGGCCAACACCGGCCCGCACCAATTGCAACGCCACGATAAAATCCTCCGCACGCGCCGCCACGCGCACATTTGGACAATGTATACGCAATTTCTCGGGCACCGGCTCGGGCCATGAATTAAAGGAGATAATCGGCACATCACCGCTTAAATCTCCCTGCCTAATGGGGGCTTCCGCCAGCCAGTGCGCCGACGCATAAAAACCGGCATTTTGATCTGTCAGCTTTCGGCCCCACAGGGTCTCAGGCGGTTTCCGCGTTACCCGGATAGCCAAATCCGCTTCGCGTTGATGCAAATTGAGCACGCTGTTATCGCCCACAAATTCCAACAAAACCTTTGGGTGTTCTGCCGCGAAGGCGGCCAAGCTATCGGCAAGCGGCCCGTCAATCAACGCTGGGGGGATGGTCAACCGAATGGGCCCGCTCAAATCCTGCTCGTGCACCACCAATTGCCGCTCAAGCGAATGAAACTCTGGCTCCACCCGTCGCGCATGATCTAAAATAACGTAGCCCGCCGCAGTCAGTTTAAGCCCGGCAGGCAAACGTTCAAAGAACGCGATTTGTGCATCAGCCTCCGCCCGCGCCAAACGCCGCGAAATTGTGGCATGGGTCACGCCCATATGTCGCGCCGCACCCGCGACCCCGCCATGACGATCAATCGCCAGCATCAGCCGCAACACATCCCAATCTGCGATCAGACTATTATTTTCGTACATAGATTGTACTCAGATGATGAATTCCGCACAAAGTCAAGCGCTGCTATTTCGGTCTCATAACCAAAAGGAGAGACAAAAATGGCTCATTATGCACTGGTGACATTGGTGGTAAAAGACCAAGCGAAATTGGCGGACTATCTCAAGGTCGGCGGCCCCGCGGTCATGAAACATGAGGCAAAGCCATCGCCGGCGGCCCGCAAGCACAAGCGCTTCAAACCCCGCACGGCGAAACAAAAGGCGTGGTGCTCGAATTCCCATCTGCCGATCACATCACCGCGTGGCTGGATGATCCTGAATTGGCTGATGTGCATGCCTTGCGCAATGAAGCAGCAGATACCACAATTCTCTCATTGCCAAGCATCGCTTAGCGCATAAAGAAGGGCAGCCCGAAAGCTGCCCTTCCTTGACTTATAGCAATCGAGACTAGGTTTTTTTCGCCAAGCTCATCGCGCCAATTGTGCTTGGGCTTAAATCCAAGCATTTTTTTTGGCTTTCGCGTTTGAGTAGAAGGTTTGATTCTCGCCCATTTCGGCGCAAGGTACGCCTTGATAAAACTGATCGACCAGCTCATTGGTGCTGGCACCAACCGAATGATCGTCATTCGACACATTGAAAATTTCAAAGCCCAACCCGTCGGTGGCCAAACATTGATCCACCATATGCCCTAAATCGCGCGCATCAATATAGGCGAAAATATTGCGCCGCCGCAGGGCCGGATCGCTCATATAGGCTGGGAAGTTCTGTTTATATTCATGCGGCTCAATCACGTTATTAATGCGCAGACCATAAATATCAAAGCCGCTGCGCCGCTGAAAACTGCGCGCCGTGACCTCATTGGCCACTTTCGACATGGCGTAGCTGTCTTCCGGCACCACCGGATGGTCTTCATCCACCGGCAAATATTCGGGTTTGCGTTCCCCATCGGCAAAGCACACGCCATAAGTGGTTTCCGACGAAGCGAAAATGATCTTTTTGACACCAAATTTCACCGCCGCATCAATCACATTGTAGGTGCCCAACGTATTGACCCGATAACACTCATTATCCGAGGTCAGCAAAAGCCGTGGAATGGCGGCAAAGTGCACCACCGCATCAAATTTTGGCACGCCGTTGCCTGGGTCCAGCTCGTCAAACCCGGCATAGCTCGCCATCACATCAAACATCTGCCCTGCATCAGTGATGTCAGCAATGCGATTGTCCACGCCCTCAATCTCCAGCGGCACCTTATCAACGTTCAGCACCCGATGGCCCTGCGCCAACAAATAGGCCACCGCATGTTTGCCCGCCTTGCCCGAACCGCCTGTAAATAAAATCCGCATGGTCAATCTCCTCGCATTCTTCATGTTCGCAACGTCGCATTGAAAACGATTACAATGCTGCAATCGATTTAACAATGTCCGTAAGATCAGAAAACAGTTTGTTGCTATTCCCCGCGCAAAATCTTTTCCATCGATTTGCCCCTTGGCAAGCTCATCGATCAATTTGTCCAAATATCGAATCTCACGCATGAGCGGCTCTTCAATATTTTCAACGCGGATGCCGCAAACAACCCCTTTTATCAAAGCGCGGTTCGGGTTCATTGCTGGCGCACTTTCGAAAAACGCTTCGAAGCTCACTTCATCCATCACCAGTTTTTCCAGTTGCTTTTGGCCATATCCTGTCAACCAGCAGATGATCTGGTCAACTTCTGCCTTGGTGCGCCCTTTGCGTTCCGCTTTATTAACGTAGTGAGGATAAACGCTGGCAAAGCTCATGGCATAAATCTTGTGCGCCATCCCAATAACTTTCCTTACCCCATCTCTTCCGCTTTTCGCGCCGCCGCCAAAAGCCCGTCGCTGATCGCTTCAGACAAATCGGACTCAATCATCGCATTAAGGCCCGCCGCGGTTGTGCCCGCATAATCGACCATTTCTCGCACCTGTTCTGCCGGGGTGGCTTGCCCTTCTGCCAACATGCGGCCGCTGGCCAAAAACAATTGGCGCACCGCCCGATCTGCAATGTCAGGCGCTATGCCCTGGGCGGTGGCGTGATCCACCATGCATTGGGCATAATAGGCCACGAAACCAGGCACAGGGCCGGTCATCGCCGTAAAATGGTTGAGATGCGCCTCTTCGGCCAACTCATCTGTTGTGCCAATCGCGCCAAACATCTTGTTGACGGCTTCGCGCTCGCTAGCTGAAACATCTGCACTGGCAACCCATGGCGAATAGGCTAATTTTTGCGCTGCAGCGGGGCTGCTCATCGCCCGCACGATCCGTTTCGCCCCCGTCTTTTCCTTTAAAGTATCCATGGTGATCCCGGCCATAACGGAAATCAGCAAACGGTCAGTGGCGCTGATTTTAACATCGGCAAAATGTGCGGGCGGCACGCTTAAAATGACAATATCGCACGCATCAACCACTTGCTGACTGTCACGCGTGACGTGCACATTTTGATGAGCGGCGAATGCTTGCGCCTTGCCGCTCCGGTTTGAAACCCCAAAACTCAAATTCATCAAACGGCGCCTGGTCGAGCAGAGCGCGCAATATTGCGCTGCCCAACATTCCCGTGCCACCAATAATGCCAATTGAAGCCGTCATAGACCCACTCCTCCCAAATCGCGAACAACCGCGCCGAAGCAGCTTAACCCCAAAGTGCGCTCAGCAGCAAAATTGTACCAAACCCAAACACGGTGAACGCACCGACAAGCTCGGCCGTGGTCAACACCTCGCCCCAAATCTTGCCGCCTTTTTGCTCCTGCGCCCGCACCAGATCTTTAAAATAGACCGCAAGGCTGGCCAACACCGAAACGGTGATTGCCGTGCCCCAACCCCATCAAAAAGGTCGCCGCAATTCCAGCTGGCAACAAATCCTGGCTGAGCGCAAACGCCAGCACCACCAGCGCGCCGGAACAGGGCCGCAAGCCCACGGACATCACCAAACCGACCTGCGCTTTCCAGTCGCGCCCCCTTAAAATCGCTTGGGGATGGCGCATGATTGCAATGATCGCAAGTTTCAGGGTCATGATCCGGGTGCGTATGATCATGATCGCGGTGATGTTCATGGTTATGGCCTTTGTCGCCAAAACGCGGCGCCAGCTTGCGCCACACCAGATAAACGCCCCCCCAGCAGCATCACCAGCGCATAAGAGCTTACCGCCATCCAGTGGGCCGCATCGGACATGGCAAAACTGGTCAGTCGCAGCAGGCCAGCTGCCACCAACACAAAGGTCACCGCCACCACAGACTGCATCATCGCGGCGGCAAAACTGATCAAAATACCTTGGCGCAATTCGCGCTCGCTCGCCACCATATAAGACGAGATCACCACCTTGCCATGGCCCGGGCCAGCCGCATGAAACACGCCATAAAGAAAGCTCAAACCGCCCAGTGCCCAGAAGCCGTTCCAGTCTTGTTTCAAAAACTGCAGGCTTTCGGTCAATGCTTGGTAAAAGGCCTTCTGTTGGGTGTTGATCCAGCCCAAAACACCCGTGGTCGATCCCCCCCATATTCGGCTCTTGCGGCGGGGGCGACAAACGGGGCTGCCCCCGCGTCGGCCAACGTTGGATGCGGCCGGCGCAGCATTCGCTTGGTCGCCATCGCAGCGCACCACCAGCACATTGGCCAAATTCTTCGCCGCTTCGGCCAGGTGCGCTGGCAATTGCAACACGTCTGGCCCCAGTGCAAACAATTCCTCTTCCAGCGCCGGATCGATCGGGCGTGGCCCGTTCACTTCAAGGCTGCACCCGTCCGGCGCGCCCACCAACTCTGCCGCGTCTTCCTCGGCAAAAGTAAACGCCACATAATATTCCGGGTCGCCCACCTCAATTTCAAACGCCTCGCGCACGGGCTGCGGCACCGTAAAATCTAACGTGAAGGAAAGGATCAAATTGGTGCCATCAAACACCATGCGGGCATCGCGCCCACGTGCGATCTCAGCGTTGCCGCGCCCCTCGCCCCGCAAAGGTGTAAAAACTATACTCCGCCAACCCAATCATATTGTCGTCGGCCAATGGCTGCAGCTCCTCGGGGGCTGACAGTGCCGTCGCCGTCAGTGTCCAGGCCCTGCACCGCCCATGCCGAATAAAGCGCGTCAAAATTCCAGCGTTGCCGCACCCCGGCGATCTCGCCC
>LLEO01000128.1_pt1 | contig 12612 bp, 16 predicted proteins | sample 595861 | NCBI WGS metagenome assembly LLEO01 (sample SAMN02919315, study PRJNA255460) | bioreactor metagenome | biome: chemostat; feature: culture 2012_25.1; material: sediment; isolation source: day35 25degC chemostat 2012 inoculated with Wadden Sea sediment taken from... | place: Germany: Bremen ... | reverse complement strand
GGAAGATGAAGGGGAAGCAGAGTACGTTGTTGACCTGGTTGGGGAAATCCGAGCGGCCGGTGGCGATGATCGCATTCGGAGCAACCTTGCGCACCTCGTCCGGCATGATTTCCGGCGTAGGGTTGGCAAGGGCGAATACGATCGGGCGGTCGGCCATCTTGGCCACCATTTCGGGCTTCAGAACGCCGGGACCGGACAGGCCAAGGAACAGGTCCGCGCCTGCGATCACTTCATCCAGGCTTGCTGGGCTGCCGCCCTGCGCGTACGCGGCCTTCTGGGGCGTCATCTCTTTCTCGCGACCTTCATAGACGAGGCCTTCGATATCGCAGAGCCAGACGTTCTCGCGCTTGACGCCGAGCTTCAGAAGCATGTTCAGGCAGGCAATGCCTGCTGCACCGCCACCGGTCGAGATGACCTTGATATCCTCGAAGGATTTCCCTGTCACCTTCAGCGCATTGGTGGCTGCGGCCCCCACCACGATGGCAGTTCCGTGCTGATCGTCGTGAAAGACTGGAATGTTCATCCGCTCGCGACAAATTTGTTCAACGATGAAACAATCGGGTGCTTTAATGTCTTCTAGGTTGATCGCGCCAAAGCTTGGCTCCATCGCACAGACGATGTCGGCCAGCTTTTCCGGATCAGATTCGTTCAGCTCGATATCGAAGCAATCGATGTTGGCGAACTTCTTAAAGAGAACCGCCTTGCTTCCATCACGGGCTTCGAGGCTAGCGCCCCGATATTACCCAACCCCAATACGGCGGACCCGTTCGAGACCACAGCAACCAGATTGCCGCGCGCCGTATAACGACTTGCTACGGAAGGATCTTTTGCGATCTCGACGCAGGCTTCAGCCACGCCTGGTGAGTAAGCAAGGCTTAGGTCGCGCCCGTTCGCCATCGGCTTGGTTGCGCGGATTTCAAGCTTTCCGGGCTGTGGAAATTCGTGATAATCCAGCGCGCGTTTGCGCAGATAGCTGTCTTCGGACATCGAGGCCTCCCAAGGTTTAGTGTGGATAGTTTAACTTTAAACTACCTTCCTTCGACACTCCGATACACCAGTGACGCAAGGGCAATCAAGTCTGCATTGCGTAGATTAGCATGGCAATCCCTTGCGACCAGCCCCTTGATGCACGGATTGCGCTTGCATCCGAGAATGTGGAGGTTCAGGGTTGCTGGATAGATTTTTTTGCAGGAGCGGATCATGTCGCTGTTGGAAGCTGCCAAGGCCGTGCGCGAAAATGCGCATGCCCCATATTCGAACTTCAAGGTCGGCGCTGCCCTACGCACAAGCGCGGGCGTGGTGCATGTCGGATGCAATGTCGAGAATATCGCCTATCCGGAAGGAACCTGTGCAGAAGCGGGCGCAATTGCTGCCATGTGTGCAGCGGGAGAGCGCGAGATCGCTGAAGCTTTGGTGATCGCGGACGCGCCTTTGCCGGTGACGCCATGCGGTGGGTGTCGTCAGAAACTGGCCGAGTTCTCGGGGCCGGATGTGAAAATCACCATGATGACCACGGGCGGCGAAAGCCTGACCATGACCATGGCTGAACTTCTACCCGGTGCCTTTGGTGCCGCGCATATGGAGAACACATGACCCGCGCCTTTCTGATTGTGCTGGACAGCGTCGGCTGCGGCGGTGCCCCCGACGCGCATAAGTTCTTCAACGACAAGACCGTGCCGGACACGGGTGCCAACACCTTGGCCCATATCGCGCAAGCCTGCGCCGAAGGACGCGCAGAAGAGGGGCGCTCGGGGACCGCTTTCCTTGCCAAATCTAGATGCTCTGGGGTTGGGGGCGGCGGTTCGTCTGGCCTCGGGCGACGACACTCCTGGACTTGAGGCCACACCCCTCTGGGCTGTGGGGCGCAGCGCAGGAGGTGTCGCCGGGCAAGGATACCCCCACCGGGCATTGGGAAATTGCGGGCGTACCGCTGCCGTGGGACTGGGGCTATTTCCCGGACGCCATACCAACCTTCCCTGCAAACCTGACCGCCGCCATCTGTGAAGCAGCGGATGTAGACGGCATTCTGGGCGACAAACATGCGTCGGGTACGGCGGTGCTGGATGAACTAGGGGCCGAGCACATCCGCACGGGGCGCCCAATCGTCTATACTTCGGTCGATAGTGTCGTTCAGATCGCGGCACATGAAGAGCATTTCGGTCTGGAGCGTCTCTATGCGCTGTGTCAGGCGGTTGCGCCAATGGTGCATGACATGCGCGTCGGCCGTGTCATCGCGCGCCCCTTTGTGGGATCGGAAGCCGAAGGGTTCACCCGCACCACCAACCGTCGCGACTATGCGATGACCCCGCCAAAGCCGACCCTGTGTGACTGGGTGACGGATGCGGGCGGAAAGGTACATGCCATTGGAAAGATCGGCGATATCTTTGCCCATCGCGGGATCACCTCTGTTCATAAAGGGGCGGATGCGGACCTGATGGAGCATCTGGTGACCTCGTTCGACAATGCGCAGGACGGCGATCTGGTTTTCGCGAATTTTGTCGAGTTCGACGCGATCTATGGTCACCGCCGCGATATCTCGGGCTATGCGCGTGCACTGGAATGGTTCGACACTCAGGTGCCCCGTCTGATGGACATGATGCGCGACGGAGATCTGGTTCTGTTCACCGCGGATCACGGCAACGATCCTAGCTGGGTCGGCACTGATCACACCCGTGAACGCGTGCCAGTCGTTGCCGCTGGGTTTGGCGCGCGCGAAATTGGGCTTGTCGGGGTTTTCGGATATTGGTGCATCGGTCGCGGCCCATCTTGGGCTGGACACGCGCGGGGCAGGAGGGTCGTTTCTATGAGTTTCAATGAACTGAAAAAGGTCGAACTGCACCTGCATATCGAGGGTGCAGCGCCGCCCGCGTTTATCCGGTCCCTTGCAAAGGAAAAGTCCGTCGATCTGTCGGGGATCTTCACCGAAGATGGCGGCTATGCCTATCGCGATTTCCGGCATTTCCTTGAAGTATACGAGGCCGCGACCTCGGTCTTGACGGGCCCCGAGGAGTTCCACCGCCTGACCAAGGCCGTCTTGGAAGCCTGTGCCGAAAAGGGCGTGGTCTATGCCGAAACTTTCCTGTCGCCGGATTTCTGCGGTGGGCGAGATGTGGTGGCGTGGAAGGATTACCTTGCCGCCATTCAAGACGCCGCCGACGAGGCAGAACGCGACATGGGCATCACCCTGCGCGGGATTGCCACCTGTATCCGCCATTTCGGCCCGGAATTCGCCCGCGAAACCGCGCTTTGTGCTCAGGAAACGGCCGGTGGTTTTCTGACGGGCTTTGGAATGGGCGGGGACGAAAAATCTGGCAGTCAGGGCGACTTTGCCTATGCCTATGACATGGCACGCGAGGCGGGGTTGCGTCTGACCACCCATGCGGGCGAGTGGAATGGACCCGAGGAGGTCCGCGCCGCGCTGGATGACCTGAGGGTTGAACGTATCGGCCACGGCGTGCGTGCGATCGAGGATCTGGCGCTGGTGGATCGGTTGGCCGAAGACGGTGTAACGCTTGAAGTCTGCCCCGGTTCGAACGTGTTTCTGGGCGTCTACCCGAACCTTTCCGCCCATCCCATCGCAAAGCTGCGCGAACGCGGGGTGAATGTCACCGTATCGACCGACGACCCTCCGTTCTTCAGGACGGATATGAACAAGGAATACGAAGACCTATCGCGCCAGTTCGGCTGGACGGAAGAGGACTTTCGCGACCTGAACGTGGTTGCCATTGACGCGGCTTTCTGCGACGAGGCGACCCGCACCCGCATCCGCAAAGAATTGGAGACGCAAGATGTATGATCACCTGACCATTGTTGATCACCCCCTGATTCAGCACAAGCTGACCTTGATGCGGGATGAAGCCACGCCCACCAGCCTGTTCCGCCAACTTCTGCGCGAGATTAGCCAGCTTCTTGCATACGAGATCACGCGCGAACTGCCGATGACGACGAAAACCATCACCACGCCGATGCAAGAGATGGACGCGCCGACCCTGGCGGGCCGCAAGCTGGCGCTGGTGTCGATCCTGCGCGCTGGCAACGGTCTTCTGGACGGTGTGCTGGAGCTGATCCCCTCGGCACGTGTGGGTTTTGTCGGTCTGTACCGTGATGAAGAAACGCTGGAACCGGTCGAGTATTACTTCAAGGTGCCCGAGCATATGGACGAACGTCTGGTGATCGCGGTGGATCCGATGCTGGCCACGGGCAACAGCTCGGTTGCGGCGATTGATATGCTGAAAAAATCGGGTGCGAAGAACATTCGCTTCCTGTGCCTGTTGGCCGCCCCGGAAGGTGTTGCGCGCATGAAAGAGGCACACCCCGATGTGCCGATCATCACGGCCTCTCTGGACGAGAAGCTGAACGAAAAGGGCTATATCGTGCCGGGTCTGGGTGACGCGGGCGACCGGATGTTCGGCACCAAGTAAAACACGCGGCGATAGCTGTGTACCGGACGCCCGTCTTGCAATCAGACGGGCGTTTTTTTATTCGCCGCAGACGCCCTGCAATCTGACCCAATCGTCATCGGATAGAAGGGGCTGGGCGCTGCCTTCGGGTACCGGATCTGCCTCGATCAGCTCGAGCGTTGTTTCGCCTGTCAGGTCCAAAGCATAGGCATAGGGCGTTGCACTGACGCCTTGTGCATTGAAGCGCTCAAGAAGCGCTGTGGCTGGCACCTCGGATTGCGGCGTGGTCAGAAGATCTTCTGCATATTGATCTATCGCTTCCGCGGGTAGGTGCCCGGTCGTCAAAAGCTGCACCGTTCCGCGCAGGCCAACATGGTCCAGAAGCGGAAATATCGGATCTGTGCTATCGCGACGCAGTTCCTCGGCCATCAGGAACCCCACCAGTACGTCTGGATGTTCGAAATCTTCAATTAGGGGCGCGGTTCAGAAGTGTGATATTTCCCGGCAAATGCTGGGTTGTCTGCACGGCGCCGGACAGCACGACAACGCGCAGGTTTGAATTGCCGGTCGTTGTTCGGGCCAATCGGGTCAACACCGCACGTCCCTCGCGCCCACGGCATTCCTGCCCGGTGATGCGTCCGATCCGGGTCAGAATTTGCTGCCCAATCGCGGCGCGTGTAGGCACGGGCACCACGGACACTGTGTAGCTGCGCAGCGCGCCGGGCAGCCAGAAGACCGCCAGCAACAGCAATGAAGCCAGCACACCTGCCGTCACCCAGTGACGCAGCCGACCGGGATGGGGACGACGACGCTCGATCAGTTTGCGCACCTTTTCAAGCGCGCGGATCATGTCTTCGTCTTCGGTCTCCAGCTCTTCGGTGGCATCATCGCCGGGACGGAAAATCGCGGGACGCTCGCCGGGATTGACGCGCTGGATCGCGGGTAGGGACCAGTGGTTCAGAACGTTCTCGCGCATGTCCGAGATCGTCAGCGTCGCATTCCCAAGAGACAACAGGACATCCACCCTTTGCGCCCCTTCTTCGGGACGCCAAAGGGCCGTGGCCTCAAGCCGGTCATATTTGGTCAGGGCCGTCATAATGGGACGGGGCTTTCTGCTCGTTTTTGATTGCGCACAGAATAGCGCCAACCGTCCGGCCCGGCAATCGGAACCGCCTTAGTCGCCCGAGCGCGCCCAATCGCGAAGCTGGAACTTTTGGATTTTTCCCGTCGAGGTTTTGGGAAGCTCACAGAACTCAATCCGCTTTGGCGTCTTGAACCCGGCCAGACGTTCGCGGGCGAAGGCGATCAGGTCCGCCTCACTGACATCGCTACCATCCTTCAGCTCGACATAAGCGCAGGGGATTTCGCCCCATTTGTCATCGGGCTTGGCGACCACGGCACACAGACTGACCGCAGGGTGGTGCATCAACACGCCCTCGACCTCGACCGAACTGACGTTCTCGCCGCCCCGAAATGATGATGTCTTTCGAGCGGTCGGTGATCTTGATGTACCCGTCCGGCGTCTGATAGGCGACGTCGCCCGAGTGGAAATAGCCACCCTGAAACGCCTCGGCCGTGGCCTCGGGGTTCTTCAGATAACCTTTCATGACCGAGTTGCCGCGGATCATGATCTCGCCCGTGGTTTCGCCATCCATCGGCACTTGGGCCATGGTCTCGTCCAGAACGGTGATGTCTTCCATTTGCGGGAAGGCGACGCCGGTGCGCGCCTTGATCGCGGCGCGCTCTACTTGCGGAAGATCGTCCCATTCGGGACCGTTCCACAGGCATTCGGTCACGTGACCGTAGGTTTCGGTCAGGCCGTAGACCTGCGTGACGTTGAAGCCCAAGGGCTCGATTGCGGCCAAGGTCGCGGCTGCGGGAGGGGCGCCTGCGGTAAATACCTCGACCACGTGATCGAAGCTGCGGCGGTCGGCGTCAGGGGCGTTGACCATCATGTTCAGCACGATCGGTGCACCGCCAAAATGGGTCACACCCTCATCCGCGATGGCATCATAGATCGCCTTCGCCGTGATCGTGCGACAACACACAACGGTCCCGCCCAGCACCGGCATCATCCAAGTGTGGTTCCAGTTGTTGCAGTGAAACAGGGGCACGATGGTCAGGCAACGCGGATACAGCTGCATGTTCCAGCTGATCGGCGTGCCCATCGTCATCAGATAGGCGCCGCGGTGGTGATAGACCACACCTTTGGGCCGCCCGGTGGTGCCCGAGGTATAGTTCAGCGCAAGGCTTTCCCATTCGTCCTGAGGCATGATCCAGTCGAAATTCGGATCTCCGCTCTCCAACAGATCCTCGTATTCAAGATAGCGACCGGTTGCAGGGAAACCCGCGTCGGGCGCGGCGACCTCAATGATTTCGGGGGCACTGCCGTCCATCTGTTCAAGCGCGGCTTCTGCCAAGGGCACCAGCTCGCTATCGACCAGCACAGCCTTGGCTGCACCATGCTCGAAAATATAGGCGACCGTGTCCACATCCAGCCGCGTATTGATCGTGTTCAGGATGGCGCCACAGGCCGGGATGCCAAAGCTGGCTTCGACATGGGCCAAAGTGTTGTGCAAAAGCGTGCCGACGACGTCACCGGGCCGTATCCCACGCGCGGCAAGCGCCGAGGCCAAACGGCTGACCCGTCCATGATAGTCGCGATAGGTCAGGCGGCGATTGCCATCAATCACGGCCTCGCGGTTGGGAAATACCTTTGCGGCACGCTGAAGATGTGAAAGCGGGGTCAACGGCACAAAGTTTGCCGCACATTTATCCAACCCGCGTTCGTCTGCCATCCAACCCATTCTCACTCCTCCCAAAGCGATGTGTTTTCTTAACTTGTGTCGTTTTCCGAGTGGACCCCAGTGTTGCCCCATGGTCAATGGCTCTGAGAGGCTTTTCGAGTAAGGAAAACGACATGGCGACGGACAGACCCTTGGCGGCGGCAGGATTCATCTTTGCCGCAATGTTCTTTCTGGGGTTCTTCGACAACCTTGTGCGCCAAATCGCACCTGAACTCGGGTTATGGCAATTCCATTTGATGCGGACCGTGATGGCCTTTGGGTTGTTCGCGTTGATGTCCCTGTCTGATCGTGTCCGGTTGCGCCCAATTCGGGCCTGGGCGGTGATGGTACGCGGAGGTTTGGCCGCCCTTGCGATGCTGTTTTACTTTGGCGGGCTGGGTTTTTGCCAGTAGGGCAGGTGGCTTCGGGGCTGTTTACCGCACCCATCTGGGTGATGCTGATATCGGCCCTGTTCTTTGGAAAACCCATCGGGGTGACGCGGATGGGGGCGGCCCTTGTGGGTTTCGTCGGCGTGGTGATCGTGCTGGACCCGTTCAGTGAAGGCATCCGCCTGCGGTCGTCGTGCCGATGGCGGCGGGGTTCTTCTATGCGCTGGGCGCCATTGCGACGCGCCAATGGTGCGAGGGGGAATCAGCCCTGTCCATGCTGGCGGCGTTCTTCCTGTGCTTGGGCGTGTTTGGTGCGATTGGAACCGTGATCATGACGGTCTGGCCGCACGAGGTGCCATCGGGCGCGGATGGGTTCATCCTGCGCGGCGTCGTCTGGCCAAGCGGCTGGGCGCTGTTCATCACCTTCTTGCAGGCATTCGGGTCTATTCTTGGGGTTGGGCTGTTGTTCCGCGGCTATCAACTGGGCGATCCGGCGCAGGTGGCGATCTATGAGTACTCGCTTCTGGGGTTCGCCGCAGCGTGGAGCTTTGTCTTGTATGGCGACCGATTGGGGTCGAGCGCGGTGTTGGGTATGGTGTTGATCGTGGTGTCGGGCGTCGTCATCACGCTGCGGTCGCGTGACAGTTAACTGATAGGGGCTTTGCCCCTCTGCGCTGCGCGCATTCACCCCAGGATATTTCAGGCAAGAAAATAAGAAAACGGCCCGGAGCGTATCCGGGCCGTTTTTTGTTTGGATCAGGCTGCGTCTTGGGCGCTGTCGAAGCGGCCATAGAAGGTCTGGCCTTTGTCCGCCAGATCCCGCAGCAGAGCAGGCGTGGTGAAGCGTGCACCGTGGGCCTCGGTCAGGTCATCGCAGATCCGGGCGGCATTGCCTGCGCCGATCATGTCCAGCCAGCTGAACGGACCGCCCGACCACGGGGCAAAGCCCCATGCCAGGATCGCGCCGACGTCGCCTTCGCGGATGTCTTCCAGCACGCCTTCTTCCAACGCACGGACGGCTTCCAGAACCTGGCTCATCATCAGGCGATGCTTCACCTCGGTCAGGTCGGGCTGATCATCTGCCAGCGGGAACTTGTCGCCAAGTCCTTCCCACAAACCGGTGCGTTTGCCCTTCTCGTCGTAGTCATAGAAACCTGCGTTCGATTTGCGGCCCATGCGGCCTTCGTCCGCCATCCAGAAAATGATTTCGTCGACGGCGTCATCCGGATAATCCGCGCCCATCGCCGCTTTGGTGGCCTTGGCGATTTTTACACCCAACTCGATCGAGGTCTCATCCACCAGTTGCAGCGGTCCAACAGGGAAGCCCAGCAGACGTGCGGCCCCTTCGACCAGCGCGGGGCGACACGCCCTCACCAACCATGCGCATCCCTTCGTTGATGTAAGGAATGATGCAGCGGTTGCAGTAGAAGAAGCGCGCGTCGTTCACCACGATCGGCGTCTTGCGGATCTGGCGCACATAGTCGAGCGCTTTGGCCACGGCGCGCGGACCGGTTTCTTTGCCCTTGATGATCTCGACCAGCATCATGCGTTCAACAGGGCTGAAGAAGTGGATGCCGATGAACTGGTCGGGGCGTTCCGAGGCCTTGGCAAGCTCGGTGATCGGCAGGGTCGAGGTGTTGGTGGCGTAGATGCAATCAGGGCCAACCACGGCCTCGACCTTCTTGGTCATCTCGGCCTTCACGCTACGTCTTCAAAGACCGCTTCGATAATCAGGTCAGCACCCTTCAGTGCTTCCAGATCGGTCGTCGCGGTGATCGCTGACAGCACGGCCTCTTTCTTCTCGGGTGTGGCTTTCTTGCGGGCGATGCCCTTGTCCAAGTAGCCCTCGGAGTACGCCTTGCCGCGATCGGCAGCCTCTTGCGTCTGGTCGATCAGAACGACTTCCATGCCAGCCATGGCGGAGACCAGCGCGATGCCGGCGCCCATCATGCCTGCGCCCAGAACGCCGACCTTCTTGACCGACTGGTCATCGACGTCTTTCGGACGCACCGCACCTTTTTCCAAGGCTTGCTTGTTGATGAAGAGCGACCGGATCATAGCCGAGGACGACGGTTCATCAGCACGTTCACGAACCAGCGGCATTCCACACGCAGCGCGTCGTCGAACGGCACCATTGCGCCTTCATAGACAGCCGCCAGCAAGGCTTTCGCCGCCGGATAAACGCCATTGGTCTTGCTATGGATCATCGCAGCCGCGCCAACAAAGGTCTGGAAACCCGCCGGGTGGTACGGTGCACCGCCGGGCATTTTATAGCCCTTGGCATCCCACGGTTTCACGATGTCCGCGTCGGTGGCGTTCAGAACCCATTCTTTCGCGCGGGCTTGTAGTTCATCCGCGGGAACAACCTCGTCAATCAGGCCAGCGGCCTTGGCTTTGGCCGGGGCCACAGTCTTGCCTTCCAGCAGGAACGGAGCCGCCGCCATCGCGCCCATCTTGCGCACAAGGCGGGTGGTGCCGCCTGCGCCGGGGAAGATGCCGACCATGATTTCCGGCAGGCCGATCTTGGCCTTGGGGTTGTCCGCCGCGATGATGTGGTGACAGGCCAGTGGGATTTCCAGACCGATGCCAAGCGCGATGCCGGGCAGGGCGGCGACAATCGGTTTGCCGCCTTTGTTGGTCTTGGGGTCCATGCCCGCGCGCTCGATCTTACGAAGCGCGCCGTGCATCGTCATAATGCCGTCAAACAGACCTTTCGCCGGGTTGTCGCCCGCGTCGGATTTCATCTGAGCGATCACGTTCAGGTCCATTCCCCCCGCGAAGTCTTTCTTCGCCGAGGTGATGATCGCACCCTTCACATTGTCATCGGACAGAACGGTGTCGACATGCGCATTGAGTTCTTCAAGCGCCGCATAAGACAGCACGTTCATGCTTTTGCCGGGGACATCCCAAGCGATGGTGGCGACGCCGTCGGCGTCCACGGAATAGTGAAAATCAGCCATGATTACGTCTCCTTACACGCGTTCCAGAATGGTGGCGGCGCCCATGCCCCGAGCCGATGCAAAGCGTGGCCAGACCGGTTTCCTTGTCCGAGCGCTCCATTTCGTCGAGCAACGCGCCAAGGATCATCGCGCCGGTACCGCCCAGCGGGTGGCCCATGGCAATCGCGCCGCCATTGACGTTCACCTTGTTGGTGTCGGCGTCAAAGGCTTGGATGAAGCGCAGCACGACGGATGCGAAGGCTTCGTTGACTTCGAACAGGTCGATGTCGCTGATCGACATGCCAGCCGAAGCCAGAACACGTTCGGTCGCGGGTACCGGGCCCGTCAGCATGATCGTCGGATCAGTGCCCACTTTCGAGGTCGCCTTGATGCGCGCGCGGGGCTTCAGGCCGTGACGCTCGCCGAACTCTTTGTTGCCGATCAGGATCGCAGCCGAACCATCCGCGATACCGGACGAGTTACCAGCGTGGTGGACGTGGTTGATCTTTTCCAGATGCGGATATTTCAGCAAAGCCACGGCATCAAAGCCCGGCATTGCCTCGCCCATCGCTTTGAACGAGGGGTTCAGGCCACCCAGCGTTTGCATGGTGGTTTCGCGGATCATCTCGTCTTCGGCCATCACGGTCAGGCCGTTCTGATCGATAACGGGGATGATCGACTTGAAACGGCCTTCCGCACGGGCGGCGGCGGCGCGTTTCTGGCTTTCGACCGCATAGGCGTCACAGTCATCGCGGCTGAAACCGTATTCAGTCGCGATGATGTCTGCCGAAATACCTTGCGGAACGAAATAGGCCTTCATCGCCAGATGCGGGTCGGCAGCAATCGCGCCCCCGTCCATGCCCATCGGCACGCGGCTCATGCTTTCCACACCACCGGCGATATAGGCGTCACCCGCCCCACCACGCACTTGGTTGGCGGCCATGTTCACAGCTTCCAGACCCGAGGCGCAGAAACGGTTGATCGAGACACCCGGAATACGCTCGTCCAGATCGGAATAAAGCACGGCGGAACGGGCCAGACAGGCACCTTGTTCGCCACTTGGGTCACGTTGCCCCAGATCACATCCTCGACCGCATGGCCGTCCAGATTATTGCGCTCTTTCAGTGCGTTAAGCGCTACAGAAGACAGGCGCACCGAAGTCACTTCGTGCAGGGTGCCGTCTTTTTTGCCCTTGCCGCGCGGGGTGCGCACGGCGTCATAAATATAGGCGTCGTTCATCATTGATCCTTTCGAAATCATGCGCGGTCGGCGGGCGATCCGGGCATCAGGTCATAGGGGTGTTTCCAGCCGGGCGTTTCGGAAATCCGGGTCAGCCAGGCGTCTATTGCGGGCCATTCGGCGCGATCGAAGCCGAAGGGTTCAGGGTAAAACAGGTATCCACAGCACGAGATGTCGGCGATCGTGATTTGATCCCCAACCAGCCAGTCACGGGTCGACAGTTCGGCCTCCAGCGTCTTGTAGGCGGATTTGAGGCGGGCCTGATTGAAGGCAATCACCTCGGTCGGGCGTTTGTCTTCGGGCAGGAAGTTCATCAGGAAGCGGGTCGTGCCGGCCATCGAGGACATCTTGTGATTGTCCCAGAACTGCCAGCGCAGGATCTCGCGGCGTTCTTCGGCGCTGCGTCCCCCCAGCTTGCCGGATTTCGACGTCACATAGTCCTGAATGGCGCCAGATTGCGACAGGGTCACATTGCCATCCACCATTACCGGAACCTCACCCATCGGGTTGATCTCGCGGTATTCCGGGCTGCGGGTTTCGCCGTTGAAGAAATCGACAAAGACCGGTTCCCATTCCAGCCCGGACAGTTCCAGCGCCAAAGCGGCCTTATATGCGTTTCCGCTTTCTCCGAAGCAGTAAAGTTTGATGGTCATGGCGGCCTCCCCGGCGCTTTGTTGGTGTGAACTGTGCGCCCTGCGCATGATGCTGCAGGGGGCGCACAGAAGAGTGTCAGCGGGCTAGGTTCAGAACTGATCTGCCTCCAGCGCCATCACCGTGTCCGCGCCGCTTTCGATCCGTGCAAGATGCATCGACGTGGCGGGCAGGCGGCGTGCCATATAGTAACGCGCGGTGGTCAGCT
>LLEO01000127.1_pt1 | contig 12737 bp, 19 predicted proteins | sample 595861 | NCBI WGS metagenome assembly LLEO01 (sample SAMN02919315, study PRJNA255460) | bioreactor metagenome | biome: chemostat; feature: culture 2012_25.1; material: sediment; isolation source: day35 25degC chemostat 2012 inoculated with Wadden Sea sediment taken from... | place: Germany: Bremen ... | reverse complement strand
TCTCGTCCTGCGCGGGCGTCAAGCCTGCGGCACGGCGGCGGGCAAGCTCTTCGTCACCGGAAGGCGCGCGGAACGGATCAAGCTCGGCCACCATGTGCCCTGCCAGCCCCGCCAGAGCACTCTGATCCCCCGTCGACCACCAGCGCCAGAAACCGGCCGATTTGGGCCAGCTTCAATCCGTCCAGCGTGACCGGGGCGACCTGACTTGCGGCGCGTTGAAACGCCAGCATAAGTCCATCAGCGTCGCAGCCGTCGGCCAGTCGGAAGGGCGGCTTGATGGTGCCATGAAACCCGTATTTGCGTGGGGTCTGGGTAATCTCTGCGATCTCGTTCTGCGACAAATCCGGCAGGGTTTGGTGGGGCACCTCACGACCGGTAACCAAGTCCCATCCCAACCAGCTGGCCCCGAAATCCGCCAACGGCCCCTGTGGCACCGTGTAATAGACCGCATAGCGATTGAACTGCATTTCCCCCTCTTTCGGCCCGATTGTGCTATTCCAAATCGGCCCTTCTCTGACAGCAAAGCGTGACATTCAGATGACACAGACATTCACCCTCGCCAATGCCAAACTTGTTCTGGAAAACGAGGTTATCACCGGGGCCTTGACCGTGACCAACGGCCAGATCACCGACATTGAGCCAGGCACCCACATGCCCCAGGGCGCAGAGGATTGCCGTGGCGATTACATCGCGCCGGGGTTGGTCGAGCTGCACACCGACAATCTGGAGCGCCACATCCGTCCGCGCCCCCGGGTGGACTGGCCGCATGATGCGGCGATTGTCGCCCATGACGCCGAGCTTGCGTCCGTTGGGACCACCACTGTGTACGATGCGCTGCGGGTGGGCTCGATCCATTCCGACGGGCGTAAGAACTATGGCAAATATGCCCGTGCGCTTGCCGATGAAATCCTGACCCTGCGCACCAAGGGCGGGCTGAAGATCTCGCACATCTGCATCTGCGCGCCGAGATTTGTTCGGAAACCCTGCCCGAAGAACTGGCCGAACTGGGCCTCTCGGACATCCTGTCATCGGACTACGTGCCCTCGTCCCTGATGTTGGCCGCGCGTCAACTGGGGGACATGTGGGGAGATCTCGCACGCGGCTTGGGAACCGTCACCCACGCGCCCGCACGGGCCGTCGGGCTGGATGATCGGGGTGTGATTGCGATTGGCAAGCGCGCAGACCTTATCCGGTTCGCCCGCTTTGAACATGCGCCGGTCTTGCATGGGGTGTGGTCCGAAGGGCGCAGGATCGGGTAAGACTTGCCAGCCCGCGTGCGATCCTTGCGTGCGATGCCTCGTAGAGATGACGCGAAATAGGCATTTGACTCGTTTGGCGAAGTAATCCCTATTCAGGCTCGACAGTTAACAACTTCGCCGCCGCCGCGCGGTGGCCCTCCACACGGACCCTTGCATGAAACGCTCTCGAATTAACCAGATCATGGCGGAAGCGGACGAGATGATCCGCCACTATGGCTTCGTCTTGCCGCCCTTTGCCTATTGGACGCCCGATGAATTCAAAGCCAAGCGTGACGTAGCCCAAAACGTGATCACCGCACGTTGTGGCTGGGACATCACGGATTACGGCGATGGGCGATTTGACGAAATGGGGTTATTCCTGTTCACCCTGCGCAACGGGCGGCTTACCGATCTGCAGCGCGGCGGAGGCATGTGTTATGCCGAGAAACTGCTGATCTCGCGGCGGGACCAGCTTAGCCCGATGCACACCCATGTCATCAAGGCCGAGGACATCATCAACCGCGGTGGCGCCACGCTGGTGATCGAGCTTTATGGCTCGGACGATGCAGGCAATTTCGCCGAGGATCGTGGCGGCACGGTCTATTGCGACGGGATCCGGCGCGACTTTGCTGCCGGAGAGAAACTGAAACTCGCCCCCGGCGAAAGTGTGACGCTGATGCCCGGCGACTGGCACGCCTTCTGGGGCGAAGGGGGCGACGTTCTGATTGGCGAAGTCTCGACGGTGAATGACGACGAGACCGACAACATTTTTCGCGCACCCATCGGTCGCTTTGCCGAGATCGAGGAAGACCAAGCCCCCACGCATCTGCTGGTCAGCGACTACGGCACGTGGTTTGACTGACAATTGATGACCTTCGACAAACCGGCCTTTGACTTTGGTGACTGTTAGCGTTAACAGATGCCGGAAAGCTGAACATTTTGCCTGTCGCAGACACCCAAACAGGAGAGACGCGTGATCCTTTGTTGCGGAGAAGCCTGATTGACATGATCCCGACCCCGACGACGGCTGGCCCGGACGGGTTCGTGCCGCATTCCGGCGGGGCGGTGTTCAATACCGCCATTGCCTTGGGCCGGTTGGGCGTGCAGACCGGGATGCTGACCGGGCTATCCACCGATTTGTTCGGGCGGCAGTTGATCGAGTCTCTCAAGGCCAGTCATGTCGACACCGCGCACGTGATGACCTCGGACCGCCCCCACAACATTGGCTTTTGTGCGGCTCGTTGATGGGCAGGCGACCTACAGCTTCTTTGACGAAAACTCGGCCGGCCGCATGATTGAAGCGGCTGATCTGCCAAGATATCTGCCCACGTCTCTGCGCTGTTCTTTGGTGGGATCAGCTTGGCCAGCGAACCCGCCGCCGACACCTATGCCGCGCTCTTGGAACGGGAAGCTGCCGCGCGCGTGGTGATGATTGATCCCAACATCCGGCCCCGATTCATCGACGACCCCGACCGTTATCGCGCCCGGCTGGATCACATGATCGCGAGGTCAGATATCGTCAAAGTGTCCGACGAAGACCTCGACTGGCTGCTGCCCGCCCCTCTGTCCCTGCGCGATAAAGTAGCAAAGCTGATGGAACGTGGACCTTCGGTCGTAATCATGACCCGTGGCAAAGACGGCGCAAGCGGCTTTCTTGCAGATGGATCTGAGGTTCGGGTGCCGCGCAACGGGTTGAAATCAAAGACACAGTAGGCGCCGGAGATACGTTCAACGCGGGTTTTCTGGCCAAGCTTTCGGAACTTGAATGCCTGACAAAAACCCAGTTGGCGACACTGCCATCTGACACGCTGCAGCGGGCGATGGAGCATGGCGCGAATGCCGCAGCGATCACCGTGTCACGCGCCGGCGCCAGCCCGCCATGGGCAGAAGAGTTTTGACATACAGCTCTGTTAGCGCTAAAGACGCGCCAAGTTTGTTAGCGCTATCACATCACTGAGCACACCGCGAAGAGGATTAGACCATGACACTTAAAATCGCGATCAACGGTTTCGGACGTATTGGCCGCGGCGTTCTGCGCGCCTGATCGAACAAGGTGCCCAAGACATCGAGGTTGTTGCCATCAACGATCTGGCCCCACCGGCGAATATCGCGCACCTGCTGAAATATGACAGCGTGCATGGCCGCCTTCGCGAAACCGTCTCTGTCGAGGGCGATACCCTTGTTGTTGGACAGCGCAGCATCCGTCTGACGGCAATTCGCAACCCCGAGGATCTTCCCTGGGGCGATGTCGACATTGCCTATGAATGCACTGGACTGTTCACCGCGCGCGATCAGGCGGCACGGCTTTTGCAAAGCGGTTCGAAGCGGGTGTTGATCTCGGCGCCGGGCAAAGATGCCGACCGCACCGTGGTCTTTGGCGTAAACCACACAGACCTGACCGCCGAGGACGTGATCGTGTCGAACGCCTCGTGCACCACCAACTGTCTGGCCCCCGTGGCGATGGTTCTGCACCGCGCCTTTGGTATCAAGACCGGCTACATGACCACGATCCACGCCTTTACCGGCGATCAGCCCAGCCACGACACCAACCACAAGGACCTTTACCGGGGGCGCGCAGCGTCGATGTCGATGGTTCCGACCTCGACCGGGGCGGCGCGCGCCATCTCGCTGGTGCTGCCGGAACTGAAAGGCAAGCTGGAAGGCTCTGCCATACGCGTTCCCACCCCGAACGTATCGCTGGTTGATCTAAGCTTTGTGCCCGAGCGCCCGGTCACACGTGACGAAATTAACGCCGCTATTGCTGAAGCCGCCAATGGTTCGCTGAAAGGCGTTCTGTCCTACGAAGTCGACCCGATGGTGTCGATCGACTTCAACCATGACCCGCATTCGTCCTGCTTTGCCTCGGCCCAGACCGCGGTCACCGAAGATGGCTTGGTGCGTGTGGTTAGCTGGTATGACAACGAATGGGGCTTCTCGAACCGCATGATCGACACTGGTCGCCGGATCGGAGAGCTGCTGAAGGCCCAAGAAAACCTGAAGCTCGCAAGCTAAAACAACGGCCTAACGGGGCACACCCGTCGCTTCGTAGGCCACCCGCTCTTCCTAACAACTGAAGATCCGCCCGTTAGGCGCGGGTCTTTTTTTTATTGACTCAGATTTCAACGAAATATATCGGCGGTTTTGTGTCCGGACTGGCCCGGACAGGAGAATGCGCTGATGAAATGGCTTCATTTCAATAATGCTGGACAAATCGAACCCGCGTAGTCCTGCGCGGCAGTGACGCCGCACGCCCACACTCCCCCTCCTTCTACAATTTTCCTCTAGATAGGTTTGTTCGAATGCCCAAAGGACAACCGCTTTCCGACTCCATTTACGGCATCGACCGTTGGAGCAAAGGCCTTCTCTCGGTTCTGCCGAACGGCGATGTTGCACTGTGTGACCCGGCCCATCCGGACACGACACCGCTCAGCCTGCCGCATATCCTGAGCGATCTGCGCCAGCGTGGCATCGCCAGCCCGCTTGTTCTGCGTGTGAAAAGTTTCCTCGAGTCGGAAATCCAGCACCTGAATGACAGCTTCGCTGCGGCCATCGCCAAGACGGGCTATCGCGCGCCCTATCGCGGCGTGTTTCCGATTAAGGTGAACCAGCAAGCGCAGGTCGTGGACCGCATCGTCGAGTTCGGTCGTCAGTATGACTATGGGCTCGAGGCCGGGTCCAAGCCTGAACTGGTGATCGCGCTAGCCCACCGCCTGTCGAAGGACGCGCTGATCGTCTGCAATGGCGTCAAAGATGCCGAGTTTGTCCGGCTGGCCATCCTGTCGCGCCGCGTGGGCTTTAACACGGTAATCGTGCTGGAAAGCCCCAAGGAAACCGAGATCGTGATCGAAGTCGCCCAAGAGTTGGGGATTGATCCGCTGTTGGGTGTGCGGGTCAAGCTGACCAACCAGATCGGCGGCAAATGGCAAAGCAGCTCGGGTGATCGGTCGGCCTTTGGCATGAACACTGACCAGCTTTTGCGCGTGGTTGATCGCCTGCGAGGCGAGAACTTGCTGCACTGCCTGAAGCTGCAGCACTCTCATCTGGGGTCGCAGGTGCCCGACGTGAACGACGTGCGCCGCGCCGCGACCGAAGCCTGCCGCTATTTCGCCGAACTGACCCCGCGAGGGCGCGCCGCTGACCCCATCTGGATCTGGGCGGCGGTCTGGGCGTTGACTATACGGGCGAAAAACGCGCGGCGGAAAACTCGATCAACTACACGATGGCCGAATACTGCGCCAATGTGGTCGAGACCGTGGGATATGCGATGGACGAAGAGGGCCTAGAGCACCCCATTCTGGTCACTGAAAGCGGCCGCGCGGTCTCGGCAACGTCTTCGATGCTGATCTTCGACGTGCTGGAAAGCACGCTCTACGACGCGCCCCGACGCCCCCGCGGTCGAACCGGATGACCATCACCTTGTCGCAGACCTTGCCGCAATTTCGGGCTATCTGGTGCCGGACCGCGTTCAGGAATGCTGGAACGACGCCCGCTTCTATCGCGATGAACTCCGCGCGCTCTTCCGTCGCAGCCATGTGGACCTGCGGCAGATGGCACGGGCCGAACGGATCTATCTGAACCTGATGGCGCGGATCAAAGACATCGCACGCGGGACGGAACAATCGGGCGATCTGGACAAAGAGCTGCAGAAGATCGCGGACGTCTATCACTGTAACTTCTCGGTCTTCCAATCGCTGCCGGATGTCTGGGCGATTGACCAGTTGCACCCGATCATTCCGCTGCAAATGTTGGATCAGGAACCGGACCGCCGCGCGGTTCTGTCGGACATTACCTGTGATAGCGACGGCAAAATGGACAAGTTCATTCTGGCGGGCGACATCTCGCCTTCTTTGCCGGTGCATTCGCTGCCCGAAGACCAGCCCTATTATCTGGGCGTGTTCTTTGTCGGTGCCTATCAGGAAACGCTAGGCGACCTGCACAACCTCTTCGGGGATACGAACGTCGTGACCATCGACCTGCGTGAAGATGGCGGCTTTGACTTGCTTCACGAACAAGAAGGCGACACCATTGCCGAGGTTCTGTCCTACGTTGAATACGACCCGGCAGACTGTATCGCCGCCTTCCGCAAAATGGTGGACGAGGCGATTTCCGCTGGATCGCTCAAGGCCAATGAGCGCAAGACCCTCATCGATGCCTATCGCGGCTCGATGAACGGTTACACTTACTTTGAATAACCACAGGAGATCATCATGGGAAAGACACTCGTCGTAGGTGCCGGTGGCGTCAGCCATGCCGCTGTGCACAAAATGGCAATGAACGCGGATATCTTCACCGAGATCACGCTGGCAAGCCGGACCAAGTCGAAATGTGATGCCATTGCCGCCAGCGTGAAAGAGCGCGTGGGGCGTGGACATCAAGACCGCCGAACTGGACGCTTACAAGGTAGAAGACACCGTTAAGCTGATCCGCGAAACCGGCGCCGAGATCCTTGTGAACCTCGCCCTGCCCTATCAGGATCTGGTTCTGATGGACGCCTGTCTTGAGGCGGGCTGCCACTATCTGGACACTGCGAACTACGAGCCCGAGGACGTGGCCAAGTTCGAATATCACTGGCAATGGGCCTATCAGGAGCGCTTCAAAGAAGCCGGTCTGACCGCCATTCTGGGCTCGGGCTTTGATCCGGGTGTGACCTCGGTCTTTGCGACCTGGCTGAAGAAGCACAAGCTGGATACCATCCGCCAGATCGACATTCTGGACGCCAATGGCGGCTCGAATGATCAGGAATTTGCCACCAACTTCAACCCGGAAATCAACCTGCGCGAAGTGCTGGCCGAGGTGCGCCACTGGAAGGTGGCGAATGGAAAACCAGCCCGGCCATGACCACCAAAGTCGAGTTCGACTTCCCCGCCATCGGCAACAAGAACATGTACCTGATGTATCACGAGGAGCTGGAGAGCCTGTCGACCCACTTCCCCGAGATCGAGCGCGCTCGTTTCTGGATGACCTTCGGTGACGCCTATATCATGCACGCCAAAGTGCTGGAAAATGTCGGCATGACCCGCATTGATCCGGTGATGCATGACGGTCAGGAAATCATCCCGATCCAATTCCTGAAAACCCTGCTGCCCGATCCCGGCGATCTGGGTGCCGAAACGAAGGGCAAGGCCTGCATTGGCGACATTGCGACCGGTCAGGCCAAGGACGGCTCGGGTGAAAAGACCTTCTACATCTACAACATCTGCGACCACGAAGAGTGCTACGCCGAGGTCGGCTCGCAAGCCGTGTCCTACACCACCGGCGTCCCCGCCATGATCGGCGCGGCGCAGGTTCTGAAAGGCAACTGGACCCAGCCAGGCGTCTGGAACATGGAGCAGCTGGACCCCGACAACTTCATGGACATGCTGAACGACCACGGCCTGCCGTGGCAGGTTCACGAACTGGACGGCCCGGTCGAGTTCTAAGCCAACACACCCCCCCGCGGCCTCTCCGGTCGCGGGGGATGCTTTTACCCTTACCGCCTTCCTTTCCGAGGTATCCCCATGTCAGAGATTATGGCCACCCAAGCCGGAGATGCAGGCGCATTCCGCGACTTCGACCTGTCCCGCGTCCCCACGCCTTGCTTCGTGGTCGATGAGAAGGCGATCGAGGCCAATCTGAAGATCCTCTCTGACGTCGCAGACCGCTCGGGCGCCCATGTGCTGTCCGCGCTGAAAGCGTTTTCCATGTTCGCCCTCGCCCCGCTTGTCCGGTCGCATCTGGGCGGCACCTGCACCAGCGGCATCTACGAGGCACGATTGGGCCGCGAGGAGTATGGCGGCGAGGTTGCCACCTTCTGCGCGGGCTACAAGGCACAGGATATGGACGAGATCCTGAACCTCTCGGACCACATCATCTTCAACAGCCCCGCCCAGAAAGACCGTTTTCTGGCGCAAGCTCAGGCGGCGGGCGTGCAGGTTGGCCTGCGCATCAACCCAGAACACTCCGAAGGCGAGATCCCCAAATACGATCCCTGCGCGCCCTGTTCGCGTCTGGCACTCCGGTGTCCTTGCTGACGGATGAGGTCATGCAGGGCGTCGATGGGCTGCACATGCACACGCTGTGTGAACAGGGGTTCGAACCGCTCGCCCGCACATGGGCCGCCGTGGAACCCAAGCTTGCCCCCTATCTGCCCAGCCTCAAATGGATCAACTTTGGCGGAGGCCACCACATCACCCGCGCGGATTATGATCGCGAGGCGTTGATCGCCTTCATCCAAAGCATCCGCACCACCTACGGCATCGATGTCTACCTTGAACCCGGCGAGGCCGTGGCGCTGGACGCGGGCATCCTTGTGGGCGAGGTGCTGGACCTGCCGGTGAACGGCATGGATCTTGCGATCACCGATATCTCGGCCACCTGCCACATGCCCGACGTGATCGAAGCCCCCTATCGCCCCGCCCTTCTGGACGAGGCTGACGCCGGCCACACCTATCGCCTTGGCGGACCCTCGTGCCTGGCTGGCGACGTGATTGGCGACTACACATGGGACGCGCCTTTGCAGATCGGCCAGCGCTTTGCCTTCCTCGATCAGGCGCATTACTCGATGGTCAAAACCAACACCTTCAACGGCGTCCCCCTGCCGACCATCGCCCTGTGGAACAGCGAGACGGACGCGCTGCAGATCATCAAACAGTTCGGCTATGACGACTTCAAGGAGCGCCTCTCATGAGCATTTTTCTGGACAGCGAACTGACCGAGGCCGAGCGCACCGAAGACGCGCGCTTTCACGTCATTCCGGTGCCGCTGGAACGCACCGTGTCCTATGGCTCGGGCACCAAGGACGGGCCCGCCGCGATCATCGACGCTCGAACGAGCTGGAGCGCCTGTGCAAGGGTATTGAGCCCTGCGCCGACGGCATCTTCACCCAATCGGCTGTGGACTGCGACGGCCCCCTGCCCGAGGTGATGGAACGCATCGCCGCCCGCACCGAGCCGTTGTCAAAGCAGGCCACGTGCCGGTGACGCTGGGGCGGCGAGCACTCGCTCAGCTATGGCGCCGTCACCGGTGTCATGCGCGCCCTTGGTCAGCCGGTCGGGATCGTCCAGATCGATGCCCATGCCGACCTGCGTGTGGCCTATCAGGGGGAAAAGCACTCGCACGCCTCGGTCATGCACCTGCTGGCCGAAGAGGGCGTCCGTCTGGCGCAATACGGCGTGCGCGCCCTGTGCCCGCAAGAGGCTGAAAGCCGCCAGCAGAACAACGTGGTCTTCATCGACGCGGAAGAGCTGGTCACGCAGAACGTCTTCTCGGTCGACCTGCCCGACGACTTCCCCGAACTGGTCTATGTCAGCTTCGACGTGGACGGTTTGGACCCCAGCCAGATGCCCGCGACCGGCACCCCCGTTCCCGGCGGGCTGTCCTATTATCAGGCGCTGCACACCGTAGAAAGCGCACTAAAAGGGCGGCGTTGTGTCGGGCTTGATGTGGTCGAGCTTGCGCCAAACGGCGACGAGGCATGGGACTTCACCGCAGCCAGATCACCTATCGCCTGATGTCGAACTGCTGCGAATAGGCCGCTCGCACCCCGCATTGACCGGGATCAACGCATATGTGCGCCAATAGGCTAGTATATAAGCGATGAACTTTGGGAGGGTTGCATGACAGATGCCTTGAAGACGACGTCGCCGACGCTGATTTGGCTGGACGATCTTTCGCGTACGGATATCGCCAAAGTTGGGGGGAAGAACGCCTCATTGGGCGAGATGCTGCAGTCACTTTCCGAGCGCGGGATCCGCGTACCGCCCCGGATTTGCGACCACATCTGACGCCTATCGCAGCTTCATCTCGACCAACGGTCTGGACCGTGTGCTTCGGGATGTTCTGCCCAAACTTGACGCCAAACGGATCTCGCTAGCGGCAGCGGGCAAGACGATCCGTGAAGCCATCACCGAAGGGGTCTGGCCCGACGATGCCGAACGGGACATCCGCGCGGCCTATCGCGAGCTGGGCGCGCGCGTCGGGAAGTCTGATCCCGCAGTCGCTGTGCGGTCGTCGGCCACCGCCGAAGACCTGCCTGACGCAAGTTTCGCCGGGCAGCAGGAAACCTTCCTGAACGTGCGGGGCGAGGACGCGCTTCTAGACGCCTGCAAAGCTTGTCTGGCCTCGCTGTTCACTGACCGGGCCATCACCTATCGCCAGATCAAGGGCTTTGATCACCTCGAGGTCGCCCTGTCCGTCGGTGTACAGCACATGATCCGCTCGGACCTGTCCGGTTCGGGCGTCATGTTCTCGATCGACACGGAAAGCGGGTTTGACAAGATCGTGCTGATCAACGCGGCCTGGGGACTTGGTGAAAACGTGGTTCAGGGTCACGTCGACCCGGACGAATACCAAGTCTACAAGCCGTTTCTTGACCAAGACGCGCTGACCCCGATCGTTCACAAAGCGCTTGGCGCCAAAGAAATCAAGATGATCTATGGCCGCGAACAAGGCGCGCCGGTGCGGAATGTTCCGACCTCGAAGGCTGAACGCGCGGGCTTCGTGCTGTCTGATGCCGAAATCCTTGAGCTAGCCCGCGCCGCGGTCAAGATCGAGGCACATTACGGCACGGCGATGGACATCGAATGGGCTAAGGATGGGGAAACCGGATTGCTCTACGTGGTGCAGGCCCGCCCCGAAACCGTGCAGTCCAATCTGGCCGCTGGCGCCTTCCAAACCTATACGCTGCACGATACGGGCGAGGCGCTGCTAACCGGCCTTAGCGTGGGAAGCTCGGTCGCCACGGGCGAGGTCTGCATGATCCATGACGTGACGGATCTGGACCAGTTTGTGGACGGGTCAATCCTTGTCACGTCGAACACCGACCCGGACTGGGTCCCGATCATGAAACGCGCCGCTGCCATTGTAACCGACCACGGGGGCCGCACCTCCCACGCCGCCATCGTCAGTCGCGAACTGGGTGTGCCCGCGATTGTCGGCACGTCGAATGCGACTGAAATTCTGCATACGGGACAACACATTACTGTGTCCTGCGCCGAAGGAGAGACGGGGGTGATCTATGCCGGAGAAGCCAAGGTGACGATCGAGGAACAGCAGCTGGATCAGATCCCGTCGACGCAGACCAAAGTCATGCTAAACCTCGCCAACCCGGCCGCAGCTTTGCGCTGGTGGCGTCTGCCCGTGGATGGTGTCGGGCTTGCCCGTATGGAGTTCGTGATCAACAACGAGGTTCGGGTGCATCCCTTGGCGCTTACGCGCTATGACGAACTGACCGACGCGGATGTGCGGGCCGAGATCGACCGCCTGACCCGCGGCTATGACAACAGGGCCGACTATTTCGTCGAGAAACTGGCGATGGGCCTCTCACGGATCGCGGCGACGTGGTATCCCAACCCCACCATCATCCGCATGAGCGACTTCAAGACAAACGAATATGCCGACCTCTTGGGCGGGCGACAGTTCGAGCCCAACGAGGAAAACCCGATGATCGGGTTCCGGGGGGCGTCGCGGTACTATGATGATGCGTATCAGGACGGGTTCGCGTTGGAATGCAAAGCAATCCGGCATCTGCGCGAGGTGATGGGGTTCGACAATGTCATCGTCATGATCCCCTTCTGCCGCACAGTCGAAGAGGCCGACCGCGTGCTGGCGACAATGGCGGATCACGGCCTTGAACGTGGAAAGAACGGGCTTCAGGTCTATGTGATGTGCGAGGTTCCGTCGAACGTGATCGAGGCCGAGGCGTTTGCCGAACGGTTTGACGGGTTCTCGATCGGGTCGAACGACCTGACCCAACTGACCCTTGGGGTGGACCGGGATTCCGAGGCCTTGGCGCATCTGTTCAACGAACGTGATCCGGCTGTTCTGTGGATGATCAACACCGTCATCGCCAAGGCGCATGTGGCCGGGCGGAAGGTCGGGCTGTGCGGGCAGGCCCCCAGCAACGACCCCGAGTTCGCGAAACTACTTGTGCAAGCCGGGATCGATACGATCTCGGTCACGCCGGACAGCTTCTTCGCCGTGAAAAGCAACGTCGCAAGCGCCGAGGGTGAAAGATCGGGCTAGCGGCTGCTAGTCCTTCTTCATCCGCAGGGATTTGATCAGCTCAGGCACCACAATCAAGGGCAGCGCGAACAGAATGATCGCCTGCCAATGTGCCCAGTCCAATGGGGCAACCCGCAGCAATTGCTGAAGCGGGTACCAGTAAATCGCGACCACTTGCAGGGACACCATTGCAATCAGCGCGATGATCAGTTTGGGGTTCGAGAACCACCCCAACCGCCAGCAGGGTTGCGAGAAGGACCGGAAGGCAAAGACGCTCATCTTCTCGAAGATCACCATTCCGCTGAAGCTGCCGTCCGGGCGACGACAACGCCGTCGGGCATGAACGTATAGAAAAGATACAGGCTGGCCGCACCGGTATAGGTGCCAAACGCCAAGATCATGCCCAGCGCTTTGCGGTCCAGAATGCCCGCCTCGGGGGCGGCGCGGCGGGGTCGCTCATTTGATCCGAGGTGCCCGGTTCCAGCCCCAGCGCCAAGGCGGTCACCCCGTCGGTCACAA
>LLEO01000126.1_pt1 | contig 12833 bp, 24 predicted proteins | sample 595861 | NCBI WGS metagenome assembly LLEO01 (sample SAMN02919315, study PRJNA255460) | bioreactor metagenome | biome: chemostat; feature: culture 2012_25.1; material: sediment; isolation source: day35 25degC chemostat 2012 inoculated with Wadden Sea sediment taken from... | place: Germany: Bremen ... | reverse complement strand
CTGACTTATCTGCGCTGCCAATTTGGCCAATGGCCGGATCAACCGTTACGCGCCCACGCCACGGATAGGGCGGCTGGTTTTGAGCGGCATCATAAGGGTTCGGCAGGGCATTACTGGGCGGCACATCCATCATCATCAAGGGATAAAGCGTGACGCTGATGCCGCGCGCATGCAGATCTTTGATCGCGTCGATGATGGTTTGATCAGAAGGCGTGCCGCCATAGGCTGGACCGTCACCATTGTCGCTGGCGATCTGGGTCGATGCACGCGCGTTCCCAGCCACGCGCCATTCCACGTCCTTTATTTGACGTTGATGGTCGATCACGCGCGGTGCCACTTCACAATTGCCACAACGTAGATCATTGCCAAACCAACTGACCACCAATGCCACATGTTTCAGGTTCGGGCAAAGCGCCGTCAGCTCATCAATCGACACGTCCCAATCAGAACGCCCCACCATGTGATGAGCATTTTCTGACATGGTTTCGCCATAGCCCATCAGCCGCACGCGCGGGGTTGGGTCATACCCAAATTCGGTTGAACCGGGGATGACGCAAACTGCCTTGAGATTTTGCTCAAGATCGCCAACGGGACGGCAGAGTTCCGCAGAAATTTGGGGAATCCTATTGCCAAACGGGCTGAGGTCAAGATTTTCGAAAACGATATAGCAAAGACCGCGATAGGCAGGGCAATTGTCGGTGCCTTGCAACGCGGCCATCAAACTATCTTGCGGTTGGTTGGGGCCACCTTTGTGAAAGCGAAACGTCAGGTTTCGTGTGTCCAGCAATTGGCCATCCGCCAGATGCGACCGAGATGCGCCACCTCGCCTTCGCAAAACCCGACCGCCAGATTTGTGATGATTTTGCTATCATCTTCCTGGGTCGACATAGATTTGGCGCCACTGCTCGCGTTGGTGCGGCGCTCAAGTTCGGTGGCCCAAATAATGTTTCCGGAAAGGCGGGACCAGCCATAGAGGCGCGATATTGGCGCGCCCTCTCGCGAGCCGAGCAAGCGCACACCTCCCTGAAGGTCGGGCTGATCTTCGCCAAACAATTGATTGTCGATGGCGCTGCCAGCCAGAGCGCCCAGTGCACGGCCAATGGTTGCACCTACTGGGCCACCGAGGGCCGCGCCAAGCGCTTGCCCGCCAACTGAAAGTAAAAGAGTTGCCAAAAGAATTGCCTTAAATTGGAAAGTTGTAACGCGCCACAAGCCGACGCTGCCAAGGGATGTCATACGCCAGTTGAATGGTGCCGACCCCTTCTTGCGCGTGGATCATTTGGTCTGGCGCGATAAGGATTGCGCAGTGCTTTGCGGGCAGATCGCGCCGCATACGAAACAGCAAAATGTCGCCGGGTGCAGCCTCGCCGGGGCGCTGTCGCTTGAGATGGCGATCCGCCATCCGTTCGAGTTGTTCGCCTGAAACGGGATCGCGCCAATTGGCAGAATAGGCAGGGATCGTTTTCGGCAAGACAACGCCAAGTTCGCGTCCCACGCCGAGGATGAGCCCCAGGCAATCGCAGCCGATGCCCTTTGTTGAGGCTTGATGTAAATAGGGCGTGCCGAGCCAGGTTTTTGCGGTGTCGATCACATGGTCAGATGTCATCATTTAAACAGCACCCCCGCCGTTCAATTCGTCACCGGGTCGCGGATAACGCAAAACAAAGTCATCACCGGGAATATGCGGAAAGCCCTGGAAATTCGTGCTATTGCTGAACTTGTCACGGCAGGTGGAAAACTGTTTATCGCAGCCGATAAAAGCGCGCCCCTGATCGCCCACAGCCAGCGCAGCATTGGTCTGTGCGCCCAATGTCAAAACATCCACGCCCGCCATGCGGGCATGGCCATAAATCACTGTCTGATCATTCTTGTGAGCCCCCGATTGCCAAATCATGGTGCCGTGGGTTGCCCAGTGTTCCGGACGCGCTTCAAGCCCCGTCACAGCGATTTGCCCATCATCATGCACTTCGGTGATCGTGATTGGACTGGAATAGGCTGAACCATCGGCATTTAAGCTGCAACGCCCATCGCCAAACTGGGCATCACAATGGCGTTGAAACAAGCGACCGCGGGTTTGATTAAGCTTGGCATGGTGCGAGCGCAGTTCTGCTTCAAAGCGCCCGTCGATCTGTTTGATCTCGCCAATATAGTCTCGTCGCATTAGATGGCGCTGCTCGGATCACGCCAATTGACCCACCACCACGCCACTTCCGCGTTGGCAAACAATCCCGCCCTCAAAGCCGCATCGGTGATGCGCTCATCATCGACAAAACCGAGCACCTCTGCCGTATCAATTGCTTCATTTCGCTTGGAGGTCATGGCGCTTGGCTGAAACCCAGCCTTTGGTTCGAAGATATGACCATCAAAGCTCAGTTTTTGGTCGTGATCTGTGAAACCCAATTGCTGTTCATTTCGCAACGTCACCAACCAGCAATTGCAAAGGCTCGTCGCGCCGCTTTTCAGGTGCGCATCAAACTCGGGGTGAAAATGTTCTCACGTCAAAATCTCGATTAATGGAATGGACGGGATCATGCCGGCATCAAAGCTGGAGAGTTCGACATCCAGATGATCGTTATCGAACCGCACAGGCACATCAAACGCGCAGCCTGCTGTCACGCTCGCACCGTCGCCCGGCGCGGTCGTGAAGCTGATCTGCCTGTTGTGTGATCAATTGTGAAATCAACATTATCAATCAGCTCGCTGCCATTCACCGCCACCCGCACGGTGCCAGACACGGGGTTTGGTTAGCGGACGAATATAGGGGGTCATGGGCACTGCCATATTGCTTGGACAATTGAAAACCTGTTTGGCCGCCATCGCCAAAGCCAAGGTCTTGATCGAAGGGCGTAATGGCATTTTGGCCCGTTTGAAAATCCAGTGGATCGCGAAACAAAAAAACCATGAAACCGCCCGCGCCGTTCTTCAAAGAACGCCAATATTTGATGCAAGTCGGTGGCGCTTTTTACGCCATAGCCCCGCATTATATTTGCGGCGCGAACGCGACCAGCGCGTGTTGCGTTCCTCAGCGCCGGACACCAAGGACACAATGTCAGTTGACCATTGCGGGCCGCCGCGCGCGCCCATGGCAATATTTATCGGAAAACGCACATGATGAAATGCCATTAAGAAGCTCTTTGTCCTCGTTTGATTGCGTGCAATAACCCAGCAGATATCTCGGCTTCTGCCTGCGCGAAGCTGCGTGCGTCTTGGGCGTTTACCGTCATGGAAACCATGATGGGAGCTTGGCCCGAACCTGCCGCCACGCCCAACTCGCCCCGGCTGTTGCGCTTAAGCGGCATAATCGCTTCAGCCCCGGCCTCACCAGCCAGCCCCACCGCCCCTTGCATTGGGAAATAGCTGGGCGCATTGATCACCCCGCCTTTGGCAAAGGGTTTGATGGGGGGAGCGCGCTGTTGCTGCCTTTAAAAAGATCGTCAACGAAACCGGTGATCATATTGCCCAGCGGTTTCAACGCAGCCTTGACCGCAATATTCGCGAATGAGCGCGCAATATCGACGAGCAGGCTTTTCAGCGACTTACCTTCGACCAAAGCGCTGGTGAAGGCGTTGGTGATGGTGTCGCCAACGCTTTTCGCCAGTGCGTCAATGCGCGCTAACTCCTCTTTGATAGGGTCGAGTTCTTCGCGCGCATTTTGCAGGGATTCAATTTCTTGCATTTTGGTCTCCATCGGGAAAATTCGCCATCAGGTCTGCCAATTGCTTTCGCTCGAGCGGCGCGGCAACGCATGAATGTGTCGCTTGGCCTGTGCCGCAAGTGTTAGTTCGCGCGGGCTACTTGCCCAGAACGCCGCTGGCGGGAGTCGCAGCAGGCCAAAGCCAATCTGCGCCAGTTCCGTCCAGGGAAAGTTAGGCTGGTCGCTCATCATGCTTCTCCAAAGGTGCCGTGAAAGTCAGGTGCAAAAGCTGGGCCACCGCTTTTGCGGCTCCCATTGCACCACCTTCTATGTGTTTGCTTTCGAGATCATGGTCGCTGATCGGATGTCCTGCGCCCCGCAATCCAGCGCCCAATATGGCAATGATATCGCGAGCGCTGATCCGCCCTTCTTGAAAGCGTTGTCCCAACCCGTTCAGATCGTTGAGCTGCAATTTGGCTTCCAGCTCGGCAAGTGCCCCCAGCGTCAAACAAAGGGTGTGACTCTGACCATCGATAATTAGGTCGATTTCGCTGCGTTTCGGATTGGCCATCAGCTGATCACCGCAAACGCGATTTCGCCTGCGCTTTCCAGCGCCACGTCAAAGGTCACTTCACCATTGTGGTTGGCCGCAAATTCTAAGGCGGTGATTTGAAACTTGCCTTCGATGGTGCCAAAGTCCGGCACGATCACCTGCCAGTCGCGCACGGTGCCGGCAAAGAAAAGCTCGCGTATTTTCGCGTCGCTGGTCGCGTCTTTAAAAATACCGCTGCCCGATAGGCTGGCGGTTTTCACCCCACCGCCTTGCAAAAGCTCGCGCCATTGTCCTGCGGATTGCTGTCGGTTGTGTCGATGGATTGGGCATTAAATGCCAATTGCCGCGAGCGGATGCCCGCCACTGTGATAAAGCTGCCTGTGCCGGTTTCATCCAGCTTGAGCAGCATGTCTTTGCCGCTTTGTGCGCCCATAATGTCCTCTTTGTTTTAGCTCAATGGCTCGATGGTCACGCGCAAGCCGATCAGGGTTTTCGCCCAGCCTGTGCGGTGTTCAATGCTTGTTTTGGTGTGCCGATGATGTTGCCGCACGGCGCGAAAGCTCACGCCAAATGGGTGGGCCAAAAACAAATCCACCACCCGCTCCGCGACTTGAAATCCAAGTTCGCGCGCGCCCCGCGCATGCCAGAATTCAAGCTCCAACTCATGATCGTAAAGCGCCGTCGCGATCGCATCGCGCGGCGAAAAATTGTGGCTCTTGATGACAATGAACGGCGGGGCGCTGCCCACGTCGTGGCGCATCAAATATTTTGTTGTTGCCGATCAGTGCCGTGAGTGCTGCATCATCGCGCAACAACGTCACCAGTTCAGTTTGCAGGTCGAGCGCAAAATCAGCCATGGTGCGCGCCCTCCAGCTCAATATGCTTGGCGTCGCAAACGAGATAGGCGTTTCGCCCGGCGAGATTTTCGATTTGCTCAATCTGATAGTGAGCGCCCTGCCATTCGATCAGATCGCCGCTTTTCAGGCTCGCATCATAGCGTAGCGTGAATTCAAACCGCGCCGCAGTGGACGTGCCTGCGGCCGTATATCCCGCTTGATCTGAATTGACCTGTACGCGGGCCCAGCTTTGCCCAAGGCTTGAAAGTGATAATGCCGTGCCGCCGGAACCATTGTCGGTTTCGATCTGTTGCCATAGGCTGACGCGGTTGCGCAAGCTGGCAAGGCTTGGCTGCTTGCGGTGAATGCTCATAGGCGCACCTCGCAATATTTGCCGATCAGCTGATCAAATTGCGATGGGATCACGACCCCGCTGCCCGCCAACAGCACTGCCTCGCGGTGTTCGTACCAATGGCCAATGAGGCGCAACATCGCCAGGCGCAGATCCTCCGGCACGTCCGCTGCCGCATCGCCAAAACCAACCTGATAAGTGATTTCCACTGCATCATAAGCCCGCAATGCGGGCAATGGCGTTTGGCTGGGTGCCAGCTTGATCGTGACCTTGCCTGATTGTCGGTCGGTTTGCACTTCGGCCAAGGGCCAAATGTTTGTTGTGCCGTCGCCATCAAACAAGGTGATGCCCAACACTTGCTGGAAGGCGCAAGAGGCAGATTGATGCCGTCGGACGACCAAGTGTCGCTCACCCATTTCCATTGCTGGGTGATCATGGCTTTGCGGGTAACACTTTCAATGTGGCTGCGCGCCGCTGCAATCAACGTGCTTAGCAGCGCATCATCTTCCGCATGGTCCAGCCGCAAATAGGTTTTGGCTTCGGCCACACTAAGCGGCTCCACCGCCGGGCCAGCAACTAATATGGAGGTCATGACGCCTCTTCTTTTGGGAATAAAAAAGGCCGATCAAAATGATCGGCCAGTTGGGGAGGGAAAAAATATGCACGCCGCTTATGACGTGCCGAATTTGAGCAATTTGATCGCATCAAAATCGTGCACACCGCCACCAACTCGCTTGGTGGTGTAAAACAACACATAGGGTTTGGCGGAATATGGGTCGCGGATTACATTGACGCCCTGACGATCCACAATCAGATAGCCGCGACGGAAATCACCGAAGGCAATCGGGGTCGCATCCGTTGTGATATCCGGCATGTCTTCCGCTTCGACCAGATTAAAGCCCATAAAATTGGCATGGCCGCCGGTTGGGTGGCGGGTTGCCACAAGTAATTGCCGTCTGCATCTTTCAATTTGCGCAACGCGGCTTGGGTCGTGCGGTTCATCAACCAGCTGGCATTTTGGCGGTAGCCGCCTTCAGGGTGTAGACCAGATCGATCAGTATGTCGCTCTCATCTGCAGCAGGCAAATCGCCTGCGACACCTGTTGCGTTATAGCCCAGATTTCCCCAGCTCCAGCTACCTTCCGCCACTTGCGGCGCCGACAAAAAACCGGTTGGTTTTTTCACACCGTCGCCAATGATAAACGCCGTCGTTTCCTGCTCGGCGAACGCTGTTTCCACTTCATCGGCAATCCAGCGCTCAACATCCACCGCCGCATCATCCAAAAAACTCGCCGTCGCAGCGGGCATGGCATAAAGCTCAGTGGTGGGAAACTCAATTTCGGCCAATGTTTGGCTGTTGGTTTCGGGTCGGGCATCGCTTTCGCCCACCCAGCCAACGGCTGGTCCGGTGATGGAAACGGGCTTTTTATAAACCGATGAAGAAACCTGCCGCACGCTGGCAATAGCGCGGATCGGCGATATCGCGGTCAGCCGACGGGTAATATCGCTGTCGGTTTCGTCCGGCACCAAATAGCCGCCGTCCGGGTTCGACCCAATGGATAGTGACTTTTCCTCGCCCTTGCGCACATAGGCAGCAAACGCATCTTTATACTCGCCGTCCAACGCCATTGCTGACGCATCGCGCCCCAGTGTTGGGCGCAATGATTTGGCCACCATGCGGTCCATGCTTTGCTTTTGGCTGTCCATCGCGGCGTTCAACCGATCCAGCTTTTGGTCAAACAGCACGTCGTCGCGTTGTTTTTCCAGATTGCTCAATCGCTCATCATTGGTGGATTTAAACTCTTCAAATGCGCCCATGAAGTCATCGAACATGGCGCCGATTGATCCGTCGTCTGTTGCGCCGGTGTGCGCCTTGATTTCGAGATCGGTTTGGTTGGTTTTGCTCATTTGTAGTCCTTAAGTTTTGGAGGCGAAGATTTGACTGGTTCGGTGCAATTGCTGCGCCAAATCGGCAGGGTGGATGCGGGCGCTTTCAAGCATGGGAAAGGTCACCACGGAGATCTCCCACAGATCCACTTGCCACAATCGGCGTGGCTTTGCGGCATTGGCGCGGCTGGCCCGCACAGTGCGAAACCCAATAGACAGGCCATCGACGCTGCCATGCTCAATCAACGCCGCCAGCGCATCGGATCGCGGCACCTTTGCAGTGAGTTGGCCCCGCACTTTCAGCCCGATATCGGTTTCAAAAATGTCGAACCATCGGCCGATGGGCTCTTTTGGGTCATGTTGAAACAGCATGCGCACTTTTCGCGCGGGCCGGTTTTTGAGGCTCTTGGCAAATGCACCAGGCATCACCACGTCGCCGCCTTTATCGATCTTGCCGAAAATGCTGGCATAGCCCTCAAATCGGCCAGATGTGCCAATGGTGATGCTGCCGCTCAATGGCTCGCCACCTTGCGCAAGCGTGTTGAGCGGCGACGCGCCTTCATCGCCATCAAGTTTTGGGCGAATTGCCGAAACGTGTGCTGCGCGTCCTGCTTTGAAATAGTCTCATTGTTCAATGACTTAAAGAATTGCTTTAAAAAACGCATGTTTAGCTCCCGTTTTTGAAAAGTCGATTCAGGGCCGCGATTTCTTGCACAAACAAGTTGAAACGGCGGTGGGCATCAGCCAGCTGCCGCATGTTCCAAACCAGCAGTGTTGAAGCACCGCTTGCCCATAAAAAAAGCGCCAAATGCGCCAAATCTCCGCGTTCAATGATGGTGGATGTCAGTTCACTCATGGTCCTCCCCTTCGTTGTGTTGTGGGCGAAAGCCCATCAATTCGCGCTTTTCGGCGCGGGTCAGTGCATTGAGGCCGTCGATTTGCGCCCACCCTGCAAGGCGCTCCACGGCGATGGCTTCGATGGCTTCAAAATCTGGTTTGATGTGCAATTCTTGGTCAAAATGCGCACTCAGCCATTGGCCAGAGCCGCCGAAATGCGCGTCATCAGCGGGATCATGGTTTGTCGCCAAAAGGCGCGATTTGCCTCACGATAATTGGCGTACGTATTGTCACCGGGTAAGCACAGCATCATCGGTGGCACGCCAAACGCCGTGGCGATATCGCGGGCGGCACTGTCTTTTGCCGCCAGAAAATCCATGTCGCGTGGCGAATAGCCGATCGACTTCCAGTCGAGGCCACCTTCAAGCACCATGGGGCGGCCAGCGTTGGCGGCACCTTGAAACCCATCCGCCAGCTCGGTTTTAAGCCGCGCAAACTGCTCATCACTCAGATTGCCATGTTGGGCATTGTAGACCAGCGCACCGGAAGGACGCGCCGCGTTGTCCAACAACGCCTTGTGCCAATCACAAGCGCTGTTGTGGGTTTCAATCGCCTGCATTGCCGCTGCTGCTGGGGCCAGCCCCGTATGGTCACTCAGCGGGTGCAGATTTTTTAAATGCAGCAAGGTATGTCCTTGCGCGCCTTCGGCTTTGATTTTTCGTTTATGACCGTCAACCTGATAGATATAGCGTTGACCCAGCCATCTTTGCCGACGCACGGGGTCACCCGATCTGGCCGCAGCACGAACATTTGCGCCAGCTCATCCACCCGCACCATTTCGATATAGGCGCTGCCCGCCAGCAACATATAGGTGATCAGTTCTTCTGCCAGATCGGGCCAGCTGGTTTCACTGTTGGGGCGGTTCAACAGCGCTAGCGCCGAGTGATCGCTTTGTTTTTGCCCACCTTGCTCCAGATGCAAGGGCACACGAGCGCGCTTTCGGCGATCAAGCATACGGCGCGATATGCGATTGGATTACTCATCATGCCCAACTTGGCGTGAGCGGCGAAGTTCTTGCCTGACCATTGTGCCGATTGCTGCCGCATCAAAGTGACGAAGGAACTGTTCGCCGTCTTTGTTTCGGGCACAAGCGTGCGGTGTCGGCCGCGCCAGCGGTCGATCCATGAAACCATGATGATGTCTCCAATATGCTTAAAAGTTGCGAATGCGCGGGCGCGTATCGCCGCCAAGGGCGAGTTCAGTGATGGCCCACACCAGGGCATCCATTCGGTCGGGCGAGCCTACCGTGTTTGTGCCTGGGGCAAAGGCACACATTTCGTCTTCCAACTGGCGCAAATCGCCCACATGGCGCACCAGGCCGCGTTCATACAGCAATGCGACAGGCTCCGCGCGGGCAAATTTTCCCCGGTGCGCACGCACTTGTTTGAGCGGCAACGTCGGCGCCAATTGCTTGAGGTTGAGCCCTACCAAATCGCCGCCTTGGTTGGTTTCCGCCACCACCAGATCCGCATCAAACTGGTCAAACGCTTGGATCACCTTGCGCGCCCATTTCAGTGCCGGTGCGGGCTTGAATGACAAATCTGCGAGCACATAGGTCGTCTCGCCCGCCTGCCCTGCCACCACAATCCCGCACTGATCCGAGTGCTTGTGGCTGGTCACGGGCGGGTCCACCGCGATAATCACGCGGTCAAAATGGTCCGGGGCATTGGCGCGCGTTTGATCCAACTGATCGTGACGCCACAGCGCACCATCAATTGTCTCCACCAGCTCACCATCGAGCTCCTGGCGTCCTAATCGGGTCCCCGCATATCGTGCGGTCACTGTTGTTAAAAAGTTCGGTGCCAGGTTGCGGGCATTGTCCGCAGTGCAGGCATGTGTGACCACACAATTCGGGTCGGCAATCAGCGCTTTTAGCGCTGAAATGGGACGTGGTGTTGTGGTCACCAATTGTTGCGGTTTGTCCCCAACGCGCAAGGCAAATTGCAGCATGTCCCAGCACAATTGTGGGTCTGGCCACTTGCAAAACTCATCGGCCCAGGCCGCCGCGAATTGAGGTCCCCGAAGCGCATCAGGATCGTGCGCCGAAAACAATTGCGCAATTGCACCATTCGGCCATTCCAACTCGCCTCGCGTTTTATGAAACACCGGGCGCTGGTCTGGCGGATGAATTTGCATCAGGCCAGACACGCCCCTCAATCATCACAGCGCGCGCATCAGCTATATCTTCCCCGAGGAGCGCGATGGGACTGACCGCCTGTTGATTTAAGCCCCAGTGCCCTTTCGCGCACCCATTCGGCCCCGGCGCGTGTTTTGCCCGCCCCGCGACCGCCCAGCATCAGCCAGGTGAGCCAATTACCAGATGGTTCGATTTGGTCGGGCCGCGCCCAAAACCGCCAATCAAAGGAAAGCGCTTGCACCTCCTCATCGCTGAGTCGGCAATAATCTTTCTATTTCGCGTCACTGCGCAACGTGTCGATCCGGTCAATAATGCGTTTGCGCAAGGCTACCAATTGTTTTGGCGAAAGGCTGGCAGACTTCTCCTTTTCTCCTGCCGCATTGTCTGACTTATCAAACATTTTGAGCAAGTTGGCGATTGCGGTCAGATCGGAGGTTTTGGCCCCGGTCAAGTCCTGTTCAATTTCGCTAAGTTTAAGATCCAAAATTGCAGCGAGGCGTTGGCGGAAGGCGTCGGCGTTGAACCGATTTTTGCGATGGGTACGCTTTTCCCATTTCTGGATGCGCGCACGGGCATAAAGCGTTGTGGGCGATAACTCGTATGTGGTGCAGATTTCGCTGACCCGCATATCGGTTGATTGATAGGCTTGCTTGATTGTGTCCCACTCCGCCTCGCTACGTTTCAATTCATTTTCCCAATAAAAACCCGCCTTGCGGGGCGGGTGTATATTTAATTCAAACCGGCGGCTTGCGCCTTATGTGTTGGCCGCACTTCTTCGACCATATCCAAACACTAGCAAATGAGCGTCACGCTGTCAAGGACTATTTTCCTATTTCGAGACAATTTTCTTATTTCAACCAGCTAAATGCATCTTTGATAAATTGCTGTCCGTTGCTTTGCACCGGCGTGCCGTGCGCCATCAGCACTTGTTCGCAGGGCCAACTTTCAATTTTATCGATTGCCTCGCGCGCAGCTGTGCGATCCCTAAATGCCAACCGGAATTTGCGCGGCACCGTCGGTTGATCTTCGGTCATCAGGTCCAACTTTGCCACTATTTTGCGCCAGCCTTTATACCAATCCTTTGGCATTTGCTGGAGCAAATCGGTAAACAGCACGGTGCGACTTTTGCTGTGATAAAACACTACTTCTTTGGTCAAAGCATTGCCATTGACGACCACCTGATCAATTTGATCAATCCACTCCATGTTCGGTATGTCGCCCAAAACGCCATCGAACTTTAGATCAGCTCGTTTAGGGGCTAAATCAGGCGCGGCGTAAAGCTTTGCCAACGGATAGGCATAACGCCATTCGGCTAGATAAGTATGGTGCAAGCTATTGGGTGCAATAAGAAATTTCACTTCGCCCAGTGCATTCACAGCATCGCGCAAGGTTTGGTCCAACTCGATGGGCGACCAAACAAATAAGCTGTGGTCAGCGAGACGGATAACCGCCATGCGTGTGGGATAGTGGAATCCTGCTGCCGCTCCGATCTCCGGCCCATCAGCAATCCAAATGTCTTTTGCAAACTCCTTTAAAGTCACGACTAAGCCCCCGTTTTGTTGTGACTTAAACGCTATTCATCGCGATCTGGTTCCGCAGTTGGGTCAAATTCGGGCCAACCAACGATATGTTCTTCCCATTCATCTTCGGCCACGTGCTCTTCACTTACGGCGCGACCTTTGACAGAAATTCCAGCTTGATAGACAGTTTCTGGCGTGCCGGACACCAAGGGGTGCCACCAGGCTAAACCCTTGCCTTCAAGCAAACGACGATAAGCACATGTCACCGGCATCCATTTGATCTCACGCACATTTTGTGGTGTCAGCTTAATACAGTCAGGCACCAGTTTTTGCCGGTCCAAATATTGAGTGCAGCTACAGTCATTGGTGTTCATCAGCTTACAATGCACATCAGACGTCACGATTTGACCTGTGTCTTCATCTTCCAGCTTGATCAAGCAGCATCGGGCACAGCCATCACACAACGCTTCCCATTCGCTATCGCTCATTTCATCGAGGGATTTTTCTTCCCAAAAATTCATTGGTTTTCGCCTGTGTTTTTGCTCAAAAATAGATCAACATATGTTATGTCTGGGCTTAGGTTAGAAGCGCTTAGCACTTTTTGGTGCAAAAAGCAGCAAGTTTACTGAGTGGTGAATCGGTGCACGATCCGTTTTATACAAAAACAAAACGAAAGAAGGCGTCGCAATTCATTCGCTTTGACGCCTGGCTCGATTCTTCACTTTACGACTTTTTTCAGTCCCTAGGTCGCGGCTATCAAACGTTCAGCGACATCATGGCTAAGTTCAAAGTCACTGGATTTCGTCGCCTTGTTGTTGAATTGGTTTCAGATGGCTTGAGCTTTTTTTGCCATGGGCCTCGTTTTGATGACGGCCCTAGCCCTACCCTCCTTCACCGCCACAGCAAGTGGCGAGTTTAATCAGGCGGAAGACTATTCGGTTATTTTTTTTGGATCGGTATGGCAATGAAATTGGTCGGCGGGGCATCAGGACCGACGATTCCGTTCCGTTAGAGACCC
>LLEO01000125.1_pt1 | contig 12844 bp, 14 predicted proteins | sample 595861 | NCBI WGS metagenome assembly LLEO01 (sample SAMN02919315, study PRJNA255460) | bioreactor metagenome | biome: chemostat; feature: culture 2012_25.1; material: sediment; isolation source: day35 25degC chemostat 2012 inoculated with Wadden Sea sediment taken from... | place: Germany: Bremen ... | reverse complement strand
GGGGAAGGCGGGGGAAACGGATCATGTTCGGATACTGCCCCGCGCGCAGGACGCGGGGCAATCAAGAGTTTACTGAACGCCGTAGCGCGACTGCCAATCTTCGGCGATGCGGGTCATCCAGCTGGGATGCGGCTCGTCCTGCACGCGGCCAAGCTGGGCGGGCGTCAGTGTGGCGATGCCCAGATCCAGCGCGTCAAATCGGGCGCGGTCTTCGTCGGACAGCGCGGCCATGTTCAGAACCGTGCCATAGCCCAGCACGTTCGGGTCTTGGGCGTTGGCCTGTGCCTCGGGCGACATCAGGAAGTCCGCCAGCACCATCGCGCCCGCTTTCGACCCCGAGTTATAGGGAATCGCCACGAAGGACGCGTTGCCGATTGTGCCTTTGTCCAAGACGAAGGTGCGTACGGTGTCCGGCAACTCGTAGTTTGCAATCGCGGTCGAGGCGGCGCTGGGGCTGAAGGACACGGCCATGTCCAGCTCTCCGTCATTGATCAGCTGGATCTGGCGGGTGCCGTTGGGCGGATAGGCACGGCCCTCGCGCCAGAGGGTGGGGGTCAGCTCTTCCAGATAGGCCCAGAGCGGGGCGGTGACATCGGCGTAGTTTTCGTCCGACACGGGCGCGGCCAGAACCGAGGGGTCGTCCAGCAACTCGACCAGCATTTGCTTCAGGAAGGTTGTGCCCAAGAAATCGGGCGGCTGCGGATAGGTAAAGCGACCGGGATGGGCTTTGGCCCATTCAAGGATTGCGGCGGCTGACGGAAGCGGCTTTGCGATATCAGCCGTGTCATACATGAACACGACCTGCGCCATGGCCCATGGGGCTTCAAAGCCTTCGACAGGAACGGTGAAGTCGGTGCGGACGGTCTTGCCCCCGGCATCCACGAATTGCCAGTTCGGCAGGTCCTCGGCGAAGGGGCCGAACAGCAATCCGTTGTCCTTCATCGAGGCAAAATTCGCCCCGTTAATCCAGATCATGTCGATCGCGCCGTCATCATCCTGACCGGCCTGCTTTTCCGACAGTACACGGGTCACGGCGTCGGCGGTGTCGGTCAGTTTTACATGCTCCAGCGTCACGCCATAGCGCGCTTGGATCTGGTCGCCTGCCCATTCGATGAACGCGTTCGTGGTGGGTGAACCACCCCATGCGTTCCAATAGACGGTCTGGCCTTCCGCCTCGTCCAACACGGCATCCCAATTCGCGGGATCCGGATCGGAAAAACTGGCCGTGGGCAGAAGGGTCGACGCCAAAAGGCTGGCGGCAAGAGCAAGGTGTTTCATTTGGTCTCCTGTTGATCGGAAAGTGTGGGGCCAAAGGCCTGATACGCACCCCAGACACGCAGAATGGCGGTGGCGAAGCAGGCGATGGCAAAGAGCCATGCCAGAGGCATGAAGAAACGGGGGGCAAGGCAGAGGATGACGAAGAACAGGATCGTCTCGGTGCCCCTCAAGGATGCCATTGGAATAGTAGAGCGACTTGATGCCCTGTGCGCGGGTATCGAGCCCCCTTCTTCGCAGCAAGGATCGCATAGCCCAGAAAGCTGGCGCCGTTGACATAGAAGCTTAGCAGCAGGACTGCGCCGGCAATGCCATTTGTGGCGGGGTCGTACAGTATGAACGCCATGGGAATGGCGCCGTAAAAGGCGAAATCGGCAGTAATATCCAGATAGCCACCGAAATCGGTGCGGGTGCTGGCGCGGGCGATTGCTCCGTCCAGCCCGTCGGCCACGCGTGATGCCAGAACCAGCCACAATGCCAGCGTGAACTGCCCCGAACACGATGCTGAGTGCAGCCAGCAGGCCAAGCCCCCAGCCCCCACCAGCGTCACCGCATTGGCGCCAACACCTGCGCGCGCCAACAGGCCGCCCACGCGATCCAGCGGCGGATCAATCAGTTTCCGTGCATAAGCGTCCAGCATGACGCGCCCTTTCCCATCGCCGATCTATTGCGGCGTTTCTTGGTATCTGGACCAAATCTGCCCCTCGCGTCCATGCGACATACGAAAACGTGAGCATTCGTCATAGTTCTGTTGTGGCTGCGGCCCTAGAATGCGTTTTGATCATAAGGGTTGAACCTTCCGCGCATTTCCCCTTCTGTGGCACGGAAACACGCGCGAGGGATCAACGATGTCACAGAAGATTCGCATCGGATTGAACGGATTTGGCCGGATTGGTCGATCCATTCTGCGTATCTTGGCGCAGGATCACGGCCCGTTCGAGGTGGCCTTTATCAACGATATCGAAAGCTTGGACACCTGCGCCTACCTGTTCAAATATGACAGCGTATTCGGCCCCTTCCCGGGCGAGGTTTCGACCGGCGATCAGGCGCTTGTGATCAATGGGCAGAGCATTCCCTTCTATGACAAGCCCGACATTAGCACGATGGACCTGTCCGATGTGGATGTGGTGCTGGAATGCACCGGCATGGCGGGCAAACGCGCCGTGGCAGAACGCGGTCTTGCGGCAGGCGCGCGCAATGTCCTGATCTCGGGTCCGTCATCCGAGGCAGATGTGACCGTCGTGCTGGGCGCGAATGAGGATCAGTTGGCCGGTCATCGGATTGTCTCGAATGCGTCCTGCACGACCAATGCGCTGGCCCCACTGCTGAAGCTGCTTGATGACCGCTTGGGCGTGATTGGCGGCCACATGACCACCGTGCATTGCTATACCGGCAGTCAGCCCACCGTGGACAAACCCCCGCGCCAATGCGGCGCGGTCGCGTGCAGCGGCGCTGTCGATGGTGCCGACCACGACCAGCGCGCACAAGCTGGTGGGGGGGCGACGTACTGCCCCAACTGGCCGGCAAGGTCGAGGCGCGCGCGATCCGTGTGCCACTGCATCCGTATCCTGTATCGACCTGACCGTCCGCGTCCGCGACGAGGTCACCGAGGCCGAGGCCCGCGCGATTTTGCAAGAGGGCGCCACCGGCAAAGTGCTGGGGCTGGACAGAAGAGCCTCTGGTCTCGTCCGATCTGCGGATGCGGCCGGAAAGCATTGTCATTTCCGGGCCTGAAACTTCAGTCTCCGAGGGCGGGTTGCTGCGTGTCTTCGGCTGGTATGACAACGAGTGGGGTTTCTCGCACCGGATGCTGGATGTCGCCCGTTTGATGGCGCGCAGCTAAAGCCCCCCGTCGCATTCACATGCGGGCGGTTCCGCGGGTTCACCGACAGGAAGGCGAGCTGGTTGAAAAGCCCCGGCAACATCCCTGATACAGGTCCGTTCTGCCACTAGGAAAGCACGGTGGAGCGATTGGGAATGGTCTGCTGAAGGTGGAAAACTGCCAATCTGTCGGCCTATGTCCCGCAATAGGTCGTGTAGGGCCCGAACCCGTCCGGGGCGGGCAGGGCAAAGGCCTCGGCGTTCGAACGCTCTTTAAAAGGAGCGCTGAGAATTTCCAACATCCGATCAAACGGCACCATGTCGCCGTTGGACGCGGCACTTAGGGCTTCCTCGACCTTGTGATTGCGCGGGATGTAGATGGGGTTCACGGCGTCCATCGCGGCGGCCCGGGCGGGGTGATCCCCGTCATGGCTCAGGCGGTGCTGATAGCGCGCCACCCAGTCCTTGGTCCCCTCGGCGGTCACAATCACGTTCAACGCCTCTGCATCCCCATCCGCCACCCCGCGACAGCGCGCGGAAGGTGCGGGTATAGTCGCTGCCGGCCTCTTGCATCAGGCTGTGCAGATCGTTCGCCAAATCCAAATCCTCGTCCCGCGCGGTGAGCAGCCCCAGCTTTCGGCGCATGCCCTCCAGCCAATGCTGTTGGTACAGCGCAGGGAACTCTTCCAGCACCTCCATCAGCTGCGCGATGGCCGCGTCTTGGTCATCCGGGTTGATCAGCAAGACCAGCGTTTCGGCAAGCCGCGCAAGGTTCCATTGTGCCAGATTGGGTTGGTTTCCAAACGCATAGCGCCCCTGCCGGTCGATCGAAGAAAACACCGCGTCGGGGCTGTAGGCGTCAATGAAGGCGCAGGGGCCATAGTCAATCGTCTCGCCCGAGATGGTCATGTTGTCGGTGTTCATCACCCCGTGGACAAAGCCCACATGGACCCAGCGGGCAATCAGTGCGGCCTGACGGGCCTGCACCTGCCGGAACAGTTCCAGATAGCGGTTTTCGGCACTTTCAACCTCGGGATAGTGGCGCGCGATGGCGTAGTCGGCCAGTTGCTTCACGCGCCCATGGTCGCCCCGCGCCGCAAAGAATTGGAACGTGCCGACCCGTAGGTGAGACGCCGCGACCCGCGCCAATACCGCGCCCTGCTCGGGCCCATTGTTACGCAGCACCGTTTCGCCCGTGGTCGAGGCCGCAAGCGCGCGGGTGGTGGGGATGCCAAGGGCGTGCATCGCCTCGCCCATCAGGTATTCGCGCAGCACGGGGCCAAGCACGGCCTTCCCCGTCACCGCCACGCGAAAACGGCGTCTTGCCCGAGCCTTTCAGATGCAAGTCACGGCGCTTGCCGTAGGTGTCGATCAGTTCGCCAATTAACAGCGCGCGGCCATCGCCCAGTTGCGGCGAGAAGCCCCCGAATTGGTGGCCCGCATAGGCCATCGCGACCGAACTGCCGCCGTCAGGAATGCGCATGCCCACCAGCTCCTCGGCGCCCTCGCGGGTTACAAGGTGATCGGCATCCAGCCCAAGTTCCTCCGCCAAGGCGCGGTTCAGGCGCAGGACCTTTGGGTCGGGGACTTGCGCCCCCTTCCAATCGACGTAGAAGCCAGAAAGATCGCGGACGAAGCTGTTGTCAAACTCTGCTTGTGACATACGCGGTCTTATTCCGCTGCGCGCTTGGGCAGAACCCAATCGGGGCGGGCGAAGTGGCAGGTATAGCCATTCGGCAGACGCTCCAGATAATCCTGATGTTCAGGCTCGGCGTCCCAGAAATCGCCTGCGGGTTTCACTTCAGTGACGACCTTTCCCGGCCACAGCCCGCTGGCATCAACATCTGCGATGGTGTCCAGCGCGGTCGCCTTTTGCTCGTCCGACAAATAGTAGATGCCCGAGCGATAGCTGGTGCCAAGGTCATTGCCCTGACGGTTCACCGTGGTCGGATCGTGGATCTGAAAGAAGAACTCCAACAGCGTACGATAGCTGATCTGGGCCGGATCAAACCAGATCTCGATCCCTTCAGCATGGGTGCCATGATTGCGATAAGTGGCGTTGGGAACGTCCCCGCCCGTGTATCCCACGCGGGTTTTCGTCACGCCGGGCATCTTGCGGATCAAATCCTGCATACCCCAGAAACAGCCACCGGCCAGAATTGCGCGTTCAGTCATTGGTTTCCCTCCACAAGGTCAAGATAGTCGCCATAGCCTTCGGCTTCCATCTGGTCTTTCGGCACAAAGCGCAGCGAGGCCGAGTTGATGCAATAGCGCAGCCCGCCCGTTTCGCGCGGTCCGTCCGGGAAGACGTGTCCCAGATGACTGTCGCCGTGCTTTGAACGCACTTCGACCCGCTCCATCCCGAACGAGCTGTCGCGGTGCTCCATCACATGAGCGGTTTCGATCGGGGTCGAGAACGCCGGCCAGCCACAGCCCGAATTGAACTTTGCGGACGACGAGAACAGCGGCTCGCCCGAGACGATATCCACATAGATGCCCGGCTCATAGTGCTTGTCATACTTGCCCGTGAACGCCCGCTCGGTCCCGTTTTGTTGGGTCACCCGGTATTCTTCCGGGGTCAGGCGTTCAATGGCGTCTTGGGTTTTTTGATAGCGCATGCGGTCCTCCTTCGGTGTGAGCCAAGGATATGGGGTGTGGGGCGCAAATTGGAAGCGCTATGCGGCGCACGTTGGCGTGAGCGCTCTGTAACGAATGGCAGGGTCAGGCCCCACTAATTCTGCACCGCTGGCGCGCGAACGGCAATAGAGCTGTGGTTTTGATCGCGCCGGGATTGGCGGGGTCATTTCCAAGCGATCAAGGCCGCTGCTCTGCAGCGGTTCACGCGTCCGCAGGATTTGACTGATTTTGCCTCTGATCTGCGTCACATGTCCTTGAAATAGAACCACTATTCCGGCGAACATGTTCCTTGTCAGCGACAAAATCAGTCAAACCAGCGGTGCAGAATTAGTGGGGCCTGACCCTAAAACCGCGTCGGTGCGAAGGGGGCAAGGTCCAGCCCCGGCGTTGCGCCGAGGGCCAAGTCCGCGACCAGTTCCGCCGTGCCTGCCGATTGGGTCAGGCCAAGATGGCCATGACCAAAGGCATAGAGCACCCTTGGATCCTTGGGCGAGGCGCCGATGACGGGCAGGGTATCCGGCAGCGACGGGCGGTATCCCATCCATTGCGTGCCGCCCTCCGTATTCAAGCCCGGCATAAACGCTTTGGCTTTCTTCAACAGGGCATCCGCGCGCTTGTAGTTCGGGGGCAGGGTCAGCCCGCCAAGCTCCACCGCGCCACCAATCCGCACGCCGCCATTGATACCCGAGGCAACGAAGCCGTGCTGGCTGAAGGTCAGGTGGGTGCGCAGGTCGAACGCACCGGGGGGCAGGGTGGTGTTATAGCCGCGCTCGGTTTCAAGCGGGATTTTATCGCCCAGATGGCGCGCCAGATGGTGGGACCATGCGCCTGCTGCGACGATCAGCTTTTGGGTCTCGATCACGCCCTCATCCGTGTCGATCCGCACCCCGGTTTCGGTGGGTAGGATGTTTCGGACCGAGGTAATCTGGATCTCGCCACCCGCGTCACGCAGCGCCTGCGCCACGGTTTCGGTCCACAGCTTCGGGTCCACGGTGTTGAACCAGTTGGGGGTGAACGCGCCGTGGGTGAAACGCGGATGCAGGCCTGGCTGATATTCGGCAATCGCTCGGGGCTGGTCAGGTGGATGGCGTCAAAGCCGTGCTGTTTCTTCAGCTCCCACGCGGGCAGGGTCGCGCGATAGGCTTTCTCGCCTCATACAGCGCCATCTGGCCTTTGCGCTGGATCAGATCTTCGCGCTTGATATGCGCCACCTGTCGTTCAAAGGCAGCTTTGGCCACATGCATCAACTCGGACTGTGCCTTCATGGACCCTTCGTACCGGTCGCGCCAGCTGGCGCGCCATAGCCGGAGCATCCACGGCGCGATCTGCACCGCATAGGCGGGCGGAACCGACAGTGGCCCGAGTGGGTCCAGCAGCCATTTGGGCGCTTGCTTCATGATGCCGGGTTTGGCCAGCGGCTCGACTTCCTGAAAGGCAAACGCCCCCGCATTTCCGGCCGAGGTCTCGCCCGCGACGCCCTTACGGTCCAGAACGCGGACCTTCTGACCACGGCGGGCCAGTTCCAGCCCGATGCTGACGCCGATGATACCGGCACCGATGATTGTGATTTCGTTAGACATCTTGGACCTTGTGGGAAACGTGGGTCAGGTGCGGATACCATTCCTGAAAGGATCGGCGGCGTCAAAGATCAATCGACCTTCTGCCATGACAAAAGCTTGGCCGGTGATCGACGGGATAACCCCCCCGTTCGGCCCCGGCGTACAGGACAGGCGATAGGGGCTGCCAATGACACTTTCCTGCGTGATCTCTTCCCCGAACTGCAGCCGCCCATCTGCGATCAGACAGGCCAGCCGCGCCGAGCTTCCTGTTCCGCAGGGCGAGCGATCATAAGCGTCATCGGGGCAGAGCACGAAGTTCCGGCTGTGCATGTCTGCGTTGGGCGAGGCGTCTTGGAAGATCACATGGTCAATCGGCTCGCCGTTTTCGCCACCGATGCCTTGAGCATTGGCGGTGTCGCGGATGGCGATGGCCGCATCGGTCAGCGCGCGGATGTTGCCGGGATCGACGGGCAGGGGTGCGGGGTCAAGGATGAAGAACCAGTTGCCGCCATAGGCGACGTCTCCGGTCACCTGCCCAAGCCCGGGCACATCGACGCCTACGCCCGCATGCACGCGGCGGCTTTCGATATTGGTGACGGTGACGGTGTTGGGGTCGGACAGAAGAACTTCGACCACGCCGACGGGGGTTTCGATCCGGTGGGTGCCCAGCCCAATCCGCCCAAGGTGATAGAGCGTCACGGCCAGCCCGATCGTGCCATGCCCGCACATGCCAATCACCGCGCCTGCGTCGAAATAAATTACGCCGGTGACGCAGGTCGGGTCCACCGGTTCGACCAGAAGCGCGCCGACCATGGCCGGCTGGCCGCGTGGCTCTAACATCACGGACAGGTAGAAATCCTCGTGCTCCTCGGCCAGCAACTTGGCGCGCTGGGCCAAGGGGCCAGTGCCCAGATCGGGGCCTCCGTTCAGGATGACGCGCGTGGGTTCGCCACCGGTGTGGCTGTCGACAATATCCATGACAATTCAGTCCGAGATTTCAGGGGACATGCGCGAACGTAGGGTCGCCGCTTTGCGTAGAAGGCCCGCCAGTCCGGCCGCACCCATTTTCTGTGTGTAATCCACATGGGTGACGGCCGGATCTGAGCCAAGATCATCGAAGTTTTCATCGATGCGCAGACGTGCATTCAATATGCACATGGCACCTTCCATACACAGTTCTTCTTTGAAACTGTTTTGCCGTGTCCATGGGGTGGGCGGCACGGCGCATTCGTTTTCATGGATCAATATATTGCGCGTGATGGCAAATGCGCATGCATCCCTTTGGGTCATAATGTGATGCCCAGTCAAAAGAGCGCGCGCTTCATTGTCTGAAATGTTCTGTTTCATTGATGACTATTCGGTAGAAGGACGGTTGTCCGCGAGTGGTGTTTCAAGCCTAATGTATCTTGGATCCAAGAATCTAGCAAAATTGTGGCGACGTCTGGTAATTTCACGTCTTGGTTGCGTAGTGCAGGGGTGCAGTTACCCGCCGAACCCGCTTAGGCTTCCAAAGGATCCAATCGCTCCAGTCAGGATCGGAGACACGATGGCAATGATCGCCTTCAGCGCGTCCAGCGTTGCGATGCGTTGAATGTCAAAGCCTGCGACGCCCTGCGCCAGTTCAGGCGTTCCTGCTGCACCCACCGCGTCGTGGAAGGTGTCGATGCGCACTTTAAGGATCAGGCTGACCGGCAGATAGTAAGACAGGATCAAGACCGAATAGGTGACGCCCCGATAGATGGATAGTGCGCTGACCAGCTCGGCATGGGCTTTGCGCATGTCGTCATTCAGGATGGCGTCGCCCGGCCAGGACATCCACGACAGCATCAGCACCATTCCGGTTGTCAGTAAAATACCCGAGCAATAGAGGTACCGCTGCGTGGCCTCTTGCGCGGTTTTAAGAAGGCGTGCCTCTGTTTCCAAGTCCGGGTGGGTCGACTGGCCGACATGTGCCGGGCGGGACAGGGCCAGCACCATTCCGGCAATCACCGCGCCTGCAGACAGCGAGGTCAGAATGTTCGCACGGTCCAACAGGTAATCCATCGCGAAATAGGCTCCTTGCTGGTCGCAGCCATTCGGCAGGCTTCCCCATTCTTCGCACCCCGACAAACTGGCCGGGATCATCAAGGCGTGAAACAGGTTGTCCCCCAGAAGGGCTTGGCTTTCAAAGCCTGCGGGCATCCAGTCGGGCTCAAAGGTCGAAAAGCTGAGCGAGACTGCAATGATCCCCAAGATCCCCACAATCGTGGTCAAGATCGAGCGCCGCGTGTGGCGTGAATACAGTTCGAACACGAAGATCGCGGTGACCGAGACGGTCGCCCCACCGAAGAAAAACAGCGCGGCCAGAAAGCGATAGCGCGCGCTTAACTCGATCAGGCGGGACTGGTCTTTCAGCTCCAGCCCCTCAAGATGCAGCGTCGTGTCCCCAAACGTACCCAGCAAATATTCGGACACGATCAGAACAACGACCGGCAGCAGCATGATCAGCAGATAACGCGGATCAATTTGCAGTTTGGATATGTCATAGGTGCGCGTCATCACAGCCCCCGCTCAGCCCAGATCAATGTCTGCAATCAACGTCTTACGCGAGTCCGACAGCTTGTCGCGTATGATCTCGCGCACATCTGCGTAGATCAGCGGGCTAAGCGCAAGCTTCTGGGCGGACAGCCAATATTGCAGCTCGTTTTTGCCCCACGTGACGAACAGCAGGTTCTGCTTGCGGTCCTTGTAGGTGAAGTTGAACGCGCCCAAGGCCATGCTGATTACATCGCCCGAAGCCTCGGCGCTGCCGATCTGGAAGTTGCCGCCAGTGGACGACGAGGTCTCGAAGTCAAACAGCTTGATCTTGCCATCGTCTTGCGTCAGCCCGCGCAAGGCTTCTATCGCGCTTTCGACGATGCGGAACTGGTTGCCCGTTGCCACCTGCGCCAGCGTGGCCAGAATGACCTGATCGAAGCTGCCATTGCCTTTCATCCTTTGGCTGGCCTCGAAGGGCGCGGCTTCGCGGCTCCAACCCATAAGGCTCATCAGGTCCATGTATTTCACGAACCACGCGGCGCGGTCTTTGACCGGGTCAAACACGGCATCCGCAGCGCGCTGGGCGAAGAGGGTCGACAGAAGCACGTCCTCTTTTTGCAGCGGGGTCAGGTTGTCGACGAAGGAAATCACGCTGGAGGCATTCACCGCCGATTGCAGCGCTTGCTGCGCAGTGGCGTTGGTGGTGCTTGGATCGAACTCCTCGGCAGATCGTGACGTGGGTTCGGCAAAGGCCGAGTGGACGTCGCCCGGAGCCGATCGCGGTTTGGCCAGAACGGTCGCGAACAACGTCGCGATGCGGTCCGCCAGATCCAGCTTGCCTGTCGGGCTGTGCACCACAGGGGCCGCGCCCCGGGCCGACCGGCAAAAGCGGAGAGTCTGCGGGCAGGGCCGCGTCTCGGAAGGCGGGCGGCCATGTGGCGTTCGCGCCACGGGTGTCGATATGGGTGAAGCTGTTGTAGCGTCCGATCCCGCCGGTGAAGAAGCCTTCCTTGTCGCGAAGCCAGCGCAGGGCCGTGGCGACCTGTGGGGCCTCCATCCCCGAGACTTGGAAATCCAGCGCCCGGAACGCCATATGCTGGCTGGATTTCGCTCCGCCGATGCACTGGTTATAGGCCGGCCCGCGATAGGCGTTGGTGATCGCAATCGGCTTGCCCAGACGATCCCGCAGATGGTCGAGCACCTGCGCAGTCTTGGCGATGTTCCCCCAAAGGTTGCGCGACGGGAACAGGTTTTTCCCCTGACAGGCCCCGCCGGGGGTGTTGTGTCCACCGCCCAGAACCAGAAACTCGTCGGTCGAGAAATTGCGCAGGCCCAGCGACCGGATGAAGGCGTCGAACGCGGCATAGTCCGGCCAGTTTAACGCGGCGGCCGAGTCGCGGAACCCCGCGCCCCGCGCCTTGGCATCTAGGATCGCGCGGACTTGGCTGTCGGGGATCTGGTCGTGCTCGTCGCCTTCTTCGTCCTCGGCGCTGGTGCGGGGGGGTGGGCTGGCGACGGTTGCATGGCCCTGTGCAGGCAGCAGGCTGAAAGGTCGATCCGTGACGAAATTCGGCTCTTTCAGAAGCGCTTCGAACAGTTGCGGGGTCTGGCTGTCGCTGTTGATCTCGGCGTCGATGGCGATGCGGAAGGACCGATAGTCGCCTTTGAATGCGCCATCCGACCAGACCTTCAAAAGCGCGCCGGTGAAGGCTCCGTTTTGCGGGCCGTCCATGGCGAACTGTTCGTCCTTACAGGCGCCAAGGTTCAGGACCGAAGCTTGGATCGGGCTGGACAGCGGCGAGGTCATCACGCTTTCCTTCAGCGCGCTATAGGATTTCGACGCTTCGCGATAGGCCGCTTCATTGGCGCGCCAGACGCGGTCTTCGATATGTAAGGGCATCGCCCGCACGTTGGGGTTTGGGGACATCGGACGACCAAACAGGGTTGTCGGCGCACCGGGGCCAAACCGGATCATCGAACCCGAATGGCAGGTGTCCGGCACCATCAAAACCCGCACCCCCGCGCGGAACTTGGTCCAGAGCATGTAAAGCTCGTCATCGGCGATCTGGAAATCGTAAAGGCACAAGGTCTCGTCCATCTTCTCGTCGCCGTCATGGTCTTCGTCCTGATTGAAATCTGGCACCCGCCCGCCATGGCCCGAGACGGTGAACAGGAACATATCGCCCGCGGTCAGTTCAGCCGCGGCGCGCTCGATTTCAGCGACCACGTTTTGCCGCGTTGCGTCGGTGGTCAGAAGCCGGGTGGGGGTGAAGCCTTCGGCCAAGGCCAAGGCTTCCATGTCCAGTGCGTCGGCCTCGCAGGCGTTCAATTTGCCGTCCCAGCCGTCGTAATGGGCCGGGTCCACCAAGTTTAGACCCACATGTAGGGACATCCCCTTGGGCGCGCCGCCTGCGATGACGGGGGTGGGGTGGATGTCGGCCTCAAGGTCACTGGCCAACCCGAACGGACCGCTGATGACGGGGGGCGTCTCGATACGCTCTGCCGCGATCTTCTTGATCTCGGTCTCGAACTTCTGCGCGACCTTGCCATAGCCGGTGTCGTCCGGGTGCAGTTCGTCAAACCAGTTCTCGTCCGCGACCGTGTTGCGACAGTTAATATAGGTCGCGTTCGGTACCGACCGCGCCAGCCGCCGCAGGCGGCGGTTGAAGGCATCCATCATCTCGATCGCGATGTCGCGCTGCAGTTTCTTGTCGACGATCTCTTGCTCTTCCATCGGGGCGCCCAGCCAGCGGCCCCCATCCGGGATCGGATAGTCATAGCCGTGGCACAGCACGCTGACATGCGGGAAGTGCTGTTGGACGTCCCGAAACATGCGCCCGTAATTGTGGATTGCATCGTCCAGAAGCGCGTGGAAAGAGGGCAGAAGATAGTCCGCAGGCTTCAGCGCCGGGTCGTATTTTTCAAGATGCGAAGCCAGCGCCCCGCCCGCAACCAGATCATTGCCGCCGCCGGACAGAAGCAGGATCTCGCCCTTCTCGTCATCAAGCGCGTTCAGGTATTCCTGCTTGTCCGCC